>ENA-OVGB01000148-OVGB01000148.1-human-gut-metagenome-genome-assembly--contig:-NODE-148-length-85184-cov-5.507700_pt1 | contig 85184 bp, 67 predicted proteins | sample MGYA00237767_ERZ505413 | MGnify/ENA primary metagenome ERZ505413 (study PRJEB26158, sample SAMN06016410) | human gut metagenome | biome: human gut; feature: ankylosing spondylitis patient; material...
GCATCTGACTACGGATCAGAAGGTTACAGGTTTGAATCCTGTCGGAGTCACAAAAGACATCTTGCGGTATGCGAGGTGTCTTTTTTTGTTTATGCATTTTCATTGATTGTAATAATTAATGTGAAGCTTTTTAATAATCGCGGATTTTTCCCTTACTTTGTGATTGCAAAATGAATTATATGGAAACAAAAGGTGTTATCGAGGAACTGTCAAAGCGTTTGGACCGAAAGTCCACGGATGTGTCATCTTTAATTGACGGTTTTGTATCTATTATAAAAGAGAAATGCGGCAATTTGGATTCAATTGCCATTCCCGGTTTCGGCAATTTTATTCCGGTTAAAAAGGAGGAACACATTGCAGAAGACGAAAATGGAAAAAGGATTATGTATCCACCTTCCGTAGAGTTGAAATTTGAGTCCAGTGCAATACTGAAGTCCAAACTTCTGGAGGAAGGAGGCAGTGATGAAAAATAAGATGGTGTTTCCCGAGCTTGTGGCTGAACTGGCTGCTGTGACAAATACGTCAGAGGCTTTGTGTGAAGCATTTTTGAAAGAATTGTTTTCACTTGTGGCTATCGAACTGTCAAAAGGGGAAGCTGTTAAAATAAAAAAGCTGGGAGAATTCTCTGTGCTGCCGGATGGAAATGTGCACTTTGAACCTGATAAGGACATTTCAGAAAGTCTGAATGCAGCATTTGCTTGTTTCGAACCAATTGAGCTGGATGACAATGTGACGGATGAGGAGCTGAACAAATGTGAGGAAACGCAGCTAACGGATAAAACGGAAATTGCGGAGACGGAAAACGTTGATGCAATTGAAAATGCGGATGTCGAATTGGCAGAGGATAACGAGCCTGTTTCAGTGGAATCCGTAGAAAAGGGGGCCACCGATGCAAATAATGCGGAAGATTTGCCCGAATCACAGGATAATGTCGGTGAAACAGCAATTGTGGCTGAAACACCTGTGGAATTGTCTGCTGAATTGGCGGACGAGCAAGAAGAAACGCCTTGTGAAAAAAATGGGAATAATAAACGTGTCTTTTGGCGTGGTTATGTTTGGGGAGCATTGACTGCTGTCGTTGCGGTTTGTATTGTATCTGTCGTATTCCATTGGGATATTATCGTCGGTGGCAGTGAGGAAAGTGCAGTGCTTGTTCGTGAAGCAGAAAATACAGATTCAATTGGAGAACAATTTGCAAAAGTGGACACTGTTGCAAATGCTCCGATCGTACAACAGGAAACCGTTCCGATGGCTGAAGAAAAAGATTCGTTGCCAAAGCCGGAGCTAACAAAAGAATGGCCAAAAACATTTAAAGTTACATCTACGGCATATTTGAGTAACGTGTCCCGGAAGTTTTATGGACATTATGCATTCTGGGTTTATATCTATATTGAAAATAAGAGTGTTATCGCAAATCCGGACAATCTTCCAATAGGGGTTGTTCTAAATATTCCTGATCCTCAAAAATATGATATAGACAAGGATGACCCGAATAGTATCAAAAAAGCACAATTACGCGCCTTGGAAATAAAGAAGTGACGTAATTGTTAAATGTTAAAATCGACTTTAACATTGTAAACTTAAAATACAAATAATTAACACCACAAAAAGTGAGAAATTAAATGCGTGTTTTTATTTTTGCATAAACACTAAAACAAGAAAAACGATAAAGGAAAATAGATATGAGTGAATCTGTTAATATTAGAGAGCTAAACGATTTAATTGCCACAAAAAGTGACATCGTAAACCTTGTAAATCAGGGGATGAAACAAACTATTGTCGGTCAGAAGCATTTGATTGATTCTTTGCTTATTGCCCTGCTTTCAAACGGACATGTTCTTTTGGAAGGTGTGCCTGGTCTTGCAAAGACGTTGGCAATTAAGACTCTGGCATCAATTATTGATGCTAAATACAGCCGTATACAGTTTACTCCGGACTTGTTACCGGCAGACGTTGTCGGAACAATGATGTATAGCGTGCAAAAGGAAAGTTTCCAAATCAAAAAAGGCCCGGTATTTGCAAATTTCGTATTGGCAGATGAAATCAACCGTGCTCCGGCAAAGGTTCAGAGTGCGTTGCTGGAAGCCATGCAGGAACGCCAGGTGACAATTGGAGACGAAACATTTAAATTGGACAACCCATTCCTGGTAATGGCGACTCAAAACCCGATTGAACAGGAAGGTACTTATCCACTTCCGGAAGCCCAAGTGGACCGTTTCCTTTTGAAGGTGATTATCAGCTATCCGAACAAGGAAGAAGAAAAGGAAATTATTCGCCAAAACATTCAGGGTGTTAAGCAAGAAGTAAAACCGTTGCTAACACCTGCTGAAATTCTTGAGACACAAAAAATTGTCAGCAAGATTTATATTGACGAGAAAATTGAACGGTATATTGTCGATATCGTACACGCTACTCGTTTCCCGGCAGATTGCGGCCTGAAAGACCTGTCGAGCGTTATTTCGTTTGGAGCATCTCCACGTGCGTCTATCAGTTTGGCATTGGCTTCACGCGCATATGCATTTTTGCGTGGTCGCGGTTATGTTATTCCGGAAGACGTTCGTGCCGTATGTCATGATGTGCTTCGTCACAGAATCGGATTGTCATACGAAGCAGAAGCCAACAATATTTCTGCCGATGAAATCGTAAGCAATATTCTGGATAAAGTTATTGTGCCTTAAAAGGGAGGATGACGATGGATGCCACAGAACTTTTAAAAAAGGTCAGGCAGATTGAAATCAAAACCCGGGGACTTTCACAAAATATTTTTGCCGGAGAATATCATTCTGCCTTCAAGGGAAGGGGTATGACATTCTCTGAAGTTCGCGAATACCAATATGGTGATGATATCCGCGATATTGACTGGAATGTTACGGCAAGAAGCAATCACCCTTATGTGAAAGTCTATGAGGAGGAACGTGAACTGACAGTTGTTCTTCTCGTCGACGTTTCCGGCAGCGAGAAATTCGGTGCGGTAGGAAGTATCAAACGGGAATTTATTGCGGAATTGGCGGCAACACTGGCATTTTCTGCAAGTCAGAACAACGATAAGGTTGGTGTCATCTTTTTCTCCGATAAGGTTGAGAAGTTCATCCCACCTAAAAAAGGAAAGAAACACATTCTGTTGATAATCCGTGAACTGTTGGACTTTACGCCGGAAAGTAAAGGTACGGATATAGCCTATGCTCTAAGATTTTTGACAGATGCTATAAAAAAGAGATGTACCACGTTTTTGATATCCGACTTTATTGACAATGCCGACTATACACAGGCTTTGACAATTGCCGGAAGAAAACATGACTTGACTGCCATACAGGTTTATGACAAACGTGATGCCACGATGCCAAACGTTGGACTTGTAAAACTTTTTGACCCGGAAACAGGGCAGGAAAAGTGGGTAAACACAAGTTCGGCCAAAGTGCGTAACGCATATGGGAAATGGTGGTATGAGCGTCAGCTGGCAATGAGCGAAAGACTGATGAAATGTAAAGTTGATTTAGCTTCTGTTGCTACTGACGAAGACTATGTCAAGGCTTTGATGACATTGTTTAAAAAACGAGGTCCAAAATAACAATCGTATGCACAAGAGAGGTTTTATAAAAACATATTTATTGTCAACACTGCTTGCTGTTGGCATGACTTCGATGGCTGCCCCGACAACATTCAAAGCAAAACTGGATTCCGCCAGCTTGTTGATGGGTAAGCAGGTTGCCATGCAGATTGAAATCGTGCAGGACAGCAATGTGAGCGGGTATATTCCCATTAATGAAGGGGATACGCTTACGGATAAAGTGGAAATCGTAGGTTGGCGAAAGTCGGACACGACAGACCTTGGAAATAACAGAGTGCAGATCAATAAGGAATTGATTTTGCAATCGTTTGATTCCGGGTTGTATACGTTGCCTCCCGTTTTGTATGTAGTCGGTAAAGACACTTTCAGAACAAACAAACTGACATTGAAGGTTGTGCCTGTTCAGGTCGATTCGTTAAAAAACATTCACGACTATAAGACAGTGCAGAAACCAAATACAAAATGGACTGACTTTCTACCTGACTTTATAACCGATTACTGGTGGGCGATATTGATTGGTCTGCTGTTGTTGCTGGCTGGTATTTATATGTATATCCGTCATCAGCAAGGCAAATCGTTGTTGCCTCCGATTTTACCGAAGAAGCAACTGCTGCCACCTTATGAAGAGGCTATGGGAGCACTTGCCGGTCTTAAGTCTGCAAACCTTTGGCAGTCGGGACAGGAAAAAGAATATTATACTCAGCTCACTGATATTCTTCGACGTTACATCTGCCGTCGCTTTGAAATTAATGCAATGGAGATGACATCATCCCAATTGCTGTCAATGCTGACTGCGGAGGAAGCTGCACCGGTTAAGGATGAATTAAGAAAGATTCTTGAAGTTTCCGATTTTGTGAAGTTTGCCAAAATGCGTCCGTTGGCGGACGAAAACGAACAGGCATTTGCGTCTGCTGTCAAATTTATTGAAGAAACAAAGCCTGTTGAAATTGTGCCGCCGGAAAAGCAGGAAGATGGCAAAAATACTGCTGATAAAAAGGAAACAGAAGCTAAAAAAGAAAAGTAAGTTATGGAATTTGCACGACCTTATTTATTATGGCTATTTCTGTTGTATATACCCTTGATTATATGGTATATATTAAAATATAAGCATGCGGAGTCTTCGGTGCAAATTTCAACGTTGCATCCGTTTTCAAAGTTGCCGACATCTTATAAGGTATATTTGCGCCATGCCATGTTTGTTGTCAAATTGGCGGCAATCGGTTGTTTGATAATCATTTTATGCCGTCCTCAGACACATGACAGTTGGCAGTCGTCCAAAACAAAAGGTACGGATATCATTATTGCAATGGACGTTTCGACCAGTATGTTGGCACGAGATTTCGATCCGGACCGATTTGAGGCGGCCAAAGATGTTGCGTCGCAGTTCATTTCCGGAAGAGAGTCCGACAATATCGGTATCGTAATTTTTGCCGGTGAAAGCTTTACATTGGTTCCTATGACGACTGACAAGGCTGTGCTTGTCAATTATATTAAAGAGATTAAGATGGGCATGCTTCAGGACGGTACGGCTATTGGCGACGGACTTGCCACATCCATCAATCGAATCAAAGATGGAAAAGCTAAGTCTAAGAGTATCATATTGCTGACGGACGGTTCTAACAATACGGGAATCGTGGCTCCATTGACTGCTGCCGACATCGCTCAAAAATATGGAATCAAAGTCTACACTATTGGTGTCGGAACAATTGGCAATGCCCTGTTCCCGGTAGGAGTCAACTATTATGGCAAGGTTGAATATCAGTCTTTGCCGGTTGTCATTGACGAAAACACTTTGAAGGCGATTTCAGAAAGAACAGGCGGAAAATATTTCCGTGCTACGAACAAGAATGTTCTCAAGGATGTGTTTGCTGAAATTGACAAACTGGAAAAAACTGAACTTGATGTCAGAAACTTCAGTCAAACAGAAGATGACTATATGTTTTGGGCTTGGCTGCTGTTAGGACTTGTTGCCTTGGATGTTGTCATTCGCCACACCGTATTGCGTAATATTCCTTAAAATGAAAAGTTATGTTTAGTTTTGCTAACCCTGAATATTTATATTTGCTGATTTTGATTCCCGTCATTTTTGGCCTTTTTCTGCTTTCACGCATGATTAGGGCAAAGAATATCAAGAAATACGGGAATCCGGCATTATTGGAAGCCCAGATGCCGGACGTTTCAAAATACAAGCCATGGATTAAAATTTCAATACAGTTGGTAGCACTGGCCTTGATTGTCATTATATTGGCCCGTCCGCGTGCTATGGGCAATTCAAAAGCGGAGACTATCAACGTGCAGGGAATAGAAGTCATGGTGGCGCTGGACGTTTCCAATTCAATGCTTGCATCATCGACAGATGACCCTAACGGCATTAGCAGACTGCAGCAGGCCAAACTGTTGTTGGAAAAATTGATTGACAAACTGGGAAATGACAAGGTGGGTCTTATCGTTTTTGCCGGTGACGCGTATACACAAATTCCAATTACTGCCGATTTCGTATCAGCCAAGATGTTTCTTAGCAATATTGAACCGTCAATGGTTCCAACTCAAGGAACGGCGATTGGTGCCGCTATTAAAATGGCAGCCAATTCATTTACGGCTGATGACAAAATTCAGAAATCAATTATTCTGATAACTGACGGTGAAAACCATGAGGACGACGCAGTGGAAGCTGCAAAGGACGCTCATGACAAGGGTATTCAAATCAATGTGCTGGGAGTCGGCACTCCTAAGGGTGCTCCAATTCCTATCGGCGGTAAGGGTAATTATATGAAGGATGAGAGTGGAAATATCGTTATTACACAACCGAATGAGCAAATTGCCCAAGATGTGGCCAATGCCGGTAAGGGTATCTATGTATCCGGAACAAACCGTGATGCCTTGAATGTCCTTGACGCCCGTTTGAAAGAACTGTCGAAATCCAACATTTCGAAGAATGTTTTTTCTCCGAATGATGAGCAATTCCCGGTATTTGCCTGGGTTGCTTTGGCATTGTTGATTTGTGATATTTTTGTTCTTGACAGAAATATTTCGTGGTTGAAGAATATCAATTTCTTCTCTAAGTAAAACTAAAGCTATGAAAAGAAAACTATTAATATTCGCTTTGTCGGTAGTCCTTCCTGTTTGCGCATTCTGCCAGCAGGATTACAGTACCAAGAAAGAGCGTAACTATATTCGAGAAGGAAACGAATTATTCAAAGAAAAGCGTTACGCTGAAGCGGAAGCAGCCTTTAAAAAGGCTTTGCAGGAAAATGGCAATTCTCCGATTGCAAAGTTTAATCTTGCCACTACCTATTTGAAGCAGGTGAACCTAAATGATACAACTCAGAACGGCTTGTTGAGTGAAACTCAGCAACTGCTGAAAGAAACGGCTTCAATTGCCGATCCGAAGTTGGCATCGAAAGCTTATTACGATTTGGGCAACATCTTTTACAATCAAAAAAACTATGCACAAAGTATAGCAATGTACAAAGATGCCTTACGGAGAAATCCTGATGACGACCAGGCACGCCAAAATCTTCGTCTGGCCCAAAAGCAGCTTCAAAACCAACAGAATCAACAACAGAATCAGGATAATAAGCAGGATAACAAAGACCAGCAGAAGCAGAATCAAGACCAGAACAAAGAGAAAAACAAGAATGGTCAAGATCAGCAGAAACCTGATAACCAGCAGCAAAAGCAGCCGCAGCAACCTCCTAAGAATGGCATGAGTAAAGAAAATGCCGAACAAATTCTTCAAACGATGCAGAATGAGGAGAAAAACACTCAGGATAAGGTGAATAAAGCCAAAATGCAGCAAATGAAGGGTGGTCGCAGGACTGGAAAACAATGGTAGTGAAAATGATTGGAACTATGAATATGTATCGCTGTAGAAATATTGCAATTCTATTAGTAATGATGTTGCTCCCGATATCAGTATTGGGAGCTGCCTCGTTTAAGGCCGTTGCTCCGAAGCAGGTGATTCAAGGCAATAAGTTCAGTATTAGATTTGAGCTTGAAAATGCACAAGGTTCATCTTTTCAGGGGCCGGAAGTCGGCGGCTGTAAATTCCTTTATGGACCGTCTCAGTCTCGCATGATGAGCTCTTCGTTTATCAATGGGAAGTCAACTAGCAGTTCCTCGGAATCGTATACTATGACTTACCGTGCAGAGAAGGCTGGCAAGTATACAGTAGGACCGGCTTCGATTTCTGTCGGAGGTAAAATTTATAAAACGAACGCTTTCACATTGGAAATTTTACCGCCAGACAAATCTGCAACACAAAGAGGTAATCAGTCACAAGGTGTTCAGATTTATGATGCAGATTCACAAAGTGCCGGAAAGGCCGTTGGAAAAAATGATGTGTTTGTCCGGATTATCTTATCGAAATCGTCGGCATATGAACAAGAAGGTATTATGTGTACAATCAAATTGTATACAAAATATAATATCCAACAGTTTATGGCAACACGCCAACCGACATTTGACGGATTTATTTCACAAGAACTTCCGATAACTTCAAGCATTAACCGTATTGAGAACTATAAGGGTGAGAATTACATGGTGGCCGATTTGAAACAGTGCATTCTGTTTCCACAACAATCAGGTAAGCTGACTATCAATTCCGGAACTTATGATCTGACGGTAATTCAATATGAAAACATTCGCAGTTTCTTTGGTATCATGCGTCAGCCGGTAGAAAAGAAGATACAGGTAAATTCAAACAGTGCTTCGATTGTCATTGACCCGCTGCCACAACCCAGACCAGCTGATTTCATTGGTGCTGTCGGACAATTTACTGCAAGTCTTGATATGGTGAACAAGCAATACAAGACGAATGAAGCCGGAACATTGCGTTTTACGCTGAAAGGTCAGGGTAACCTGAAAAATGTGAAAACCCCTACATTTGAGTTCCCATCGCAGTTTGATGTGTATGATCCGCAAACTACAGTCAATGCCAATCCTTCCGGTAATTCATTAGTCGGATCTGTGCAAATTGACTATGCTTTTGTTCCGCAATATGTAGGTAAATTCCAATTGCCTTCTTCTACGGTTTCTTATTTTGATCCTAATGCAAAAAAATATGTACAGCTTTCGTTGAAGGGATTTGAGATGAATGTGACGAAAGGCAGTGGTACATCCAATGCCGGTCAGGAAATAAGACAGAATAAAGATATCCTGCACATTAAAACCGGAGATTTGAATTTGGTTCCTGTCAACCATGTCATGCTTGTCGACCGAGGCGGATATGTTTTCTGGTATATAATTCCATTGCTTCTGTTTGCAGCAGTGTTGTTCTACTATCGAAAGAGCATTAAGGAACGGGCTAACGTTGCATTAATGAAGAACAAGCGTGCTAACAAAGTTGCTGCAAAACGCTTGAAATTAGGCCGTCAGCTGATGGAAAAACAGCAACGCGACCGTTTCTACGAAGAAATGTTGCGGGCACTTTGGGGGTATTTAAGCGACAAGCTGACAATTCCTGTTTCACAACTTAATCGTGACAACATATCAGCTGAGTTGCGTGCGTTTGGTATTTCGGAAGAATTGAACAAACAGATTCTGGATCTTCTTGATGATTGCGAATTTGCCCGCTATGCCAAATCGGAAGAAAACGGCAATGATATGTCGGTCATTTACCAAAAGGCATGTGATTCCATTAACCAGGTAGAGAACACCAAAAGGAAATAAGCTATGAAACGAAATATAATTATTCTGTTATTTAGCCTGTTTGCGTTCAGCATATCGGCTCAAAGTCTCACCCAACAGGCTGCTGCAGCATATAATGCCGATAAGTACAGTGAAGCCATTGAATTATATAATCGGGTTTTGAACGAAGAAGGCGTTTCGTCTGACCTTTACTATAATCTGGGTAACTGTTATTACAAGTCGGGGCTTTTAGGAAAGGCCGTATTATGTTATGAACGGGCACTTCTTTATAATCCGAATAATGAAGACGCTTTAACAAATTTGGCGTTTGTCAATTCGAAATTGGCGGACAAGATTGTGGACGATGAAAATATCGTGCATGTGTTTTTCCAAAGAATTGTAACTTTAACAACATCCAACGGATGGGCTATCATAGCAATTGTTTCATTCTTGCTTCTGATAGGAGCGGTTGCCCTCTATATTTTTAGTGGTGTCGTTCTGCTAAGAAAAATAGGTTTCTTTGGCGGTGCTGCATTTTTAATTATTACAATTGCTGCTAACGTAATTGCATTCCAGGCAGCCAGTCGGATAAAAAACCACAACTATGCGATTGTCCAACAAGAATCTGTCATTTTGAGTACCTCTCCTCGAGAGCCCAAAAACAAGACAGAGGAGGCTTTTATGTTGCACGTCGGTGCAAAAGTTGAATTGCTGGATTCGTTGGTATCAACGAAGGATTCTGTGGCGGTGAAATGGTATGAAGTGAAAGCCGGCACTAACAACAGAGCCTGGATAAAAGGGGAAGCTATTGAGAAAATTTGATGAAAGATATCTGAAAAGGAGGACGCCCGAAGTCAACGATGTGATTTCGGGCGTCTTTGTTTAAATAAGCGATATTTTTATGATTAAATCTTTTAAGGTGTCATACGGATTTTGTTGGGCTCCGATACCTTTGCTTCGAGCATCGGCTTCACGAATAATGCTGATAATGCGAAATAGCTTGCTGATGTTGTAATATGTCAAAGCTTGACGGTAGTCCTTAAACGCATAGGTTGACTTTAGTCGCAGTGCCTCTACTTTTGCATGTTCATCCCGATATTTGGGGCTGGACGCAATCAATAGGTTTGAATAAAAATTGAACAGCATACCAATGGTCAGCACTGCCGGATTGTTTTTCGGATTCTCAGAAAAATATTTGAGAATTCTCAATGCCTTGGGAAAGTTGCGGTTGGCAAGAGCTGTTACAAGTTCAAAATTGTTGTATTCTCTGCTTATTCCGATATTTTCCTGCACCATTTCCGCCGTGATTCGAATACTGTTTGGCGAAATCATTTTCAGCTTGTCAATTTCTTTTGCCTGATGTGACATGTCATTGCCGATGTATTCCACAAGCATGGCTTTGGCTTTATCGTCGATCGTGCAGCCAATACTTCTCACGTATTCATCAATGGCTGGGCCAAGTTGATACTCCGGTATCTTCTTTGAATCAAAAAGAATGCCTGACGGTTTTCCTGCAATATCAGTGTTGAATGCTTTGGAAAGAGCCGATGATTTGATTGTTCCGTTTTTATAGGTAATGACAAGAATTGTTGTCGGAGTCGGAGCTAAAGCATAGTGCTCCAGCAGCTCCAGTTCTGACTTGTTTTTTAAAGAGGCAGCTTCTCTGAAAAAGACAACTTGGCGCTCTGCCATGACCGGATACCTTTTGCAAGCAAGAAGGACTTCTGTCATGGTGTGTTCGCTGCCATAGAAAATCGTCAAGTTGAAATCCCGTTCAGTTTCGGATAAGGCATTGTCGAAAATCTTATCTGCTATTTTGTCTGTATAAAACGACTCCTCTCCACATAATAAATAAATGGGAGAGAAGTTTTTCTTTTTAATGTCCAGTTCAATTTGTTGTCGGGTTATCCCTTCGGATTTTGCCATATATTTTGGGGGTTTGAAGAATTTGAAGTAAATTTACATAAAAAGAACGAAAGTGAAAATTTCAGATGAAATTAAATTTGCCAGCATACGAATTTCAGACACAAAAGGACGGTGACGATATCTCGATTTTTGACCGCTTGAGAAAAAAGTTTGTAGCATTGACTCCAGAGGAGAATGTGCGCCAACACTTTGTAGAGTACTTGATTAAAGAACGGGCATTCCCAGCCGGATTGATGAACAACGAAATCTCAATTATGCAAAATGGCATTAAACGGCGCTGCGACACTGTCGTTTTTGATCGAACCGGTGAACCGTTAATGATAGTTGAATACAAAGCTCCTCATGTAAAGATAACACAGGAAGTGTTTAATCAGATTTATCGGTATAACCTTGTTCTGAAGGTGAAGTATCTGGTGGTGACTAATGGAATGGTGAACTATTGTTGTAAAGTTGATTATGAAAACAGACGTTGCCATTTTTTGCCAAATATTCCATTGTACGACAGTTTGTAGGCGTTTTACGGAGAGACATTAATGGATTTTGTGCCGTCATGGCTAAAACGTTATTTTTCATTTGTCACAGAACTTGGCTTTGCGTATCTTTGGATAAGATACGATGCGCCTCGGGATAAAAAATATCTGAAACAAGTTTCAATATTTTATTCTCCGCTCACCTTTCACTATCTTTGTATTTACTTATTAAATTTGTGGCATTTTTATAAAACGATATACGGATAGTGGAAGACTTCTTACAACAGTTGAATCCGCAACAGTTGGCAGCGGTAAAATATGACGACGGCCCTTCTCTGGTAATAGCCGGAGCCGGTTCGGGGAAAACGCGTGTGCTTACCAATAAAATCATGTATTTGGTGAAGAACGGACATGATCCGCGCCGTATTATGGCCCTTACTTTTACGAATAAGGCTGCCAATGAAATGAGGGAGCGTATAGCCGGACTTATTGGTTTGGTGGAAGCTTCCAAATTGTGGATGGGGACATTCCACTCTGTTTTTTTGCGAATTCTGCACAGTAATGCCGAGCGGATTTGTTTTACTCCGAATTTTACCATTTATGACACGTCGGATAGTAAGTCGCTGATTAAAACGGTTATAAAGGATATGCAGCTCGATGAGAAGGATTATCCAGCCAATGTCGTAGCATCGATAATTTCCAGGGCTAAAAACAGTTTGGTTTCACCGACAGACTATATGCGAGACACAGCTCTCGTCAGCCGTGACAATGCTGTGAAAAGGCCAATGGTAGGAGAAATTTATTCAAAATATTGGTCAAGATGTCGTGCTGCCAATGCAATGGATTTTGACGATATTCTTTTTTATACCAATATCCTGTTGCGAGACCATCCTGATGTGTTAGAGCGATATCAGGACTATTTTACCTATATACTTGTAGATGAGTATCAGGATACAAATTTTGCACAGCATCTGATTGTATCTCAACTTTGTAAGAAACATCGAAATCTCTGTGTGGTAGGAGATGATGCTCAAAGCATCTATTCGTTCCGCGGTGCAAATATCCGAAATATTTTGTCTTTGCCGAAGCAGTATCCGGACATGAAAATGTTTAAACTGGAACAAAATTACCGGTCGACAAAAAATATACTCAATGCTGCAAACAGCCTGATTGCCAAAAATAAGGAACAAATACAAAAAAATATCTTTTCGGATAATCCAACGGGAGGGAAGATTCCTGTTATTGAGGCATTTTCAGATTATGAGGAAAGTTACATTGTGGCAAACAAGCTGATAGAGATAAAAATGCTTCAAGGCGGCAGTTATGAGGATTTTGCCATATTGTACAGAACAAATGCTCAATCCCGCGTATTGGAGGAAAGTTTGAGAAAACGGAACATACCGTATCGCATATACGGCGGCCTGTCGTTTTATCAACATAAGGAAATCAAGGATGCGTTATGCTATTTCCGTGTAGCAGTAAATCCGGATGATGATGAAGCATTGCGTCGAATCATCAATTTCCCTGCACGCGGAATTGGAGAAAAAACGCTTTTGAAACTGCGACAATGTGCGGTGGAAGGAAATGTCAGCATGTGGGAAGTGATTGACAATTTAAATGATTATCCAACCGGACTTAATTCCGGTGCGGTGAAAAAACTGGATTCATTTAAAAACCTTGTCCGTCAGTTTATCGACAAAAATGCAGACGGAGCAAATGCTTATGAAATGGGTAGCCTGATTTTTTCATCGACAAAAATTCTGTCGTCACTCTACACGGACAACACCCCTGAAAATATCAGCAAGCAGGAGAATTTGAATGAGCTTCTCAGTGCTATGCAGCAGTTTGTCGATACCCATCTTGAAGAAGGCGCTCAAAATGTTGGGCTTTACGATTTCTTGTCGGAAGTTTCCTTGGCAACCGATCAAGATACAAAAGGAGAGGACAACCTTCCTCGTGTGACACTGATGACCGTTCATGCGGCAAAAGGTCTGGAGTTCAGAAATGTAATTATCGTGGGAGTGGAAGACGAACTGTTCCCGTCAATACATAGTTCCGGCAGTACCGCGGAAATCGAAGAAGAACGCCGTCTGCTTTATGTCGCAATTACCCGGGCGCAAGAAAATTGTGTAATGACTTATGCCAAATCCCGGTATATCAACGGGCAGACAAGATTGTGCTCGAGAAGTCGGTTTATCAGTGACATTGATCCGGATTTGCTGAAAATGTCGGTTTCAAATTCTGTCGAAAAAACAGTGGAGCCGCATGACAAGTTCCGTCCTTCGGTTCCAGTGTTCAACATGCCTAAAATTCGGGAGTTGAAACCTATTTCTGAAGTGCAAAGTACTGCCAAAAGCAATTCTCAGCCCTCTCAGAACAATGCACAACAACTCAAGGAAGGAATGCGTATCCGTCATGACCGATTTGGAGAAGGTGTTATTCTTAAAGTTGACCAACAAGGAAATGATGAGAAAATAGAGGTAAGGTTCCGAAATGTGGAAACAAAAACCTTATTAGTGAAATTTGCAAAATTTACCATTATAGAATGAATATGACAAATTTAAAGACCCCATATTATATAGTATACGAAGAAAAACTGCGTAAAAACCTGTCGTTAATCAAACGGGTATCAGAAGCTGCTAACGTCAAAATTATCATGGCTTTCAAGGCAAATGCGCTTTGGAAGACTTTTGGCATAATCTCGGAATACTGTCAATCGTCTACGGCAAGTTCTGTCAATGAAATGTTGCTTTCATTGGATGAACTCGGTAAAGATGTACATGCCTATTGTCCTGTTTATACAGATGAGACAATTGATAAGTTTATTGAAGGTTGTTCGCATATTACTTTCAATTCGATTATACAGTTTGAACGCTATAAATCCCGTATTGACGCTTATAACGCCCAGCCAGGAGTGAAGAAACCCGTGAGCTGTGGTATAAGGATTAATCCTGAATGTTCAGTGATTGACACGGACATCTATAATCCATGTATGCCCGGTTCTCGTTTTGGCGTTTCTATTAACTGTATGCCGGACAAATTGCCGGAGGGTATTGACGGCTTCCATTTTCATGCTTTATGCGAGTCTACTTCGTATGATTTGGAAAAAGTTTTGAATGAGGTGGAAATCAAATTCGGTAAATATTTGCCACAGCTAAAATGGTTAAATATGGGGGGCGGCCATCTTATGACCAGAGAAGGGTATGACACGGAGCATCTGATAAGTTTGCTAAACCGTTTTCATGATAAGCATCCAAATTTGGAACTCATATTGGAACCGGGTAGTGCTTTCACTTGGCGGACAGGTGATTTGGTCGCAACTGTTCTCGATATAGTTGAGCATAAAGGTATCAAAACTGCGATTATCGACGCTTCGTTTGCCTGTCACATGCCGGATTGTCTTGAAATGCCATATCAGCCGAAAATTACTTCGGCGCTGGCAGAACCTGATTATTCAAAACCGACTTACCGAATTGGCGGGAATTCCTGTCTTAGCGGTGATTTTATCGGTGATTGGAGTTTTGAACAACCTTTGACACCAGGAGACAAACTGGTCTTTGAAGATATGAATCATTATACAACTGTAAAAACTCATATGTTTAACGGCATACAACATCCGTCCATGGTTCTATGTCGAATGAATGGTGAAATTGAGATATTACGGGAGTTTACTTACCAAGATTATAAAAACAGAATGGATTAAAATTATGCATCTTTTTTGTTTTTTAAGTTTGATGCACTAATTTTGTATTCCATTAGTCAAGATATGCTACAAATATATCCGTTAAAATTTGAGCCAATTCTATTTTCCGTGCTCTGGGGTGGAACAAAGATAAAGCACCTCAAAGGTATTGAAATCGATTCAGATTGCATTGGAGAAAGTTGGGAACTGTCGGCAGTCCCCGGCTCTGTGTCTGTCATAAGTAATGGTGTCTACAAGGGACTTTCCATTCAGGAACTTTTGGAACAGTTTGGCGAAGACGTAGTTGGCTCAAAAGTTTTTGAAGAATTTGGAACAACATTTCCTTTGCTGATTAAGTTTATTGATGCGGCAAAGGACTTGTCCATTCAAGTGCATCCAAATGATGTCGTTGCACAGGAAAGACATCGTTGTTTGGGAAAAACGGAATTGTGGTATATATTGGAAGCACAGGAAAAATCCAGCTTGTATTCCGGTTTTTCTCAGGCTGTCAGCAAAGAAGAATTTTTGGATAAAATCAAGAAAAATGAAGTCGTCGACGTTTTGAATAAATTCTATACAAAACGTGGAGACATTTTCTATTTACCTGCCGGTCGCGTTCATAGTATAGGTGCCGGGAATTTCCTTGTTGAAATACAGCAAACGTCCAATATCACTTATCGGGTATATGATTATGACCGTGTGGACAAAAATGGCAAAAAAAGAGAACTTCATACAGAATTAGCCAAAGATTCAATCGATTATGGCATGTATGACGACTATCATAGCCATTTGATTCTGGATAAGCAGGGAGAACATCTCATCAAAAAATGTGATATTTTCACGGCTACATTGCATCGTCTGTTTGACGAAGATATTATGCAGGTTTCTTCCAAAGGGTGTTTCACGATTTTGATTTGTATTGACGGCAGTGCGACATTGGTAGACGACGCCGGCAATGTGGAAACCATTCGAATTTGTGAAACAGTATTGCTTCCGTATAAAATGAATTCCATCAGAATTAAGCCCAGTGAAAAGACCGGGGTGGAATTCATATCTGTATATGTAGAAAATAAGTGATGGATATTTTATATGTCTTTAATCCGGAAAATGACCTGGCGTTAGCGTCAGGTCTTGTTAATTATACGGCTCCCAAAAATGCGCGGAAAATACGCAATGATTTGCAGATGCTGCCATTGTGGATTGCATCGGAAGGTGATTCGTTACTTGTGGAAAACAATATAAGTAATCTGTCCTTTTTGAAAGAAGTTCAAGAGTCTTTTTGGGATTTGTCGACTATTTCGATTTGGAATAAAAATCGGAAGTTACAAGCCGTGAAACCCTGGGGATGGAGTGCTTCTATATGGCATGAACTACAGCGTTTGCATCTCGATTTGCCGAATTACAGACTGCCGGATTTTGCAAGAATAAGAGAGTTGGCCCATCGAAAACTCACAATACAAGTTCATGGTTGGATTTGCGATAATTACTCGAATTTTACATTGCCTGTCGCTCCTGTTTTGTGTTCTTCATTTGCTGAAGTTGAAAAGACAGTTTGCAAATTGGGAACGTCAATACTAAAAGCTCCCTGGTCGAGCAGTGGTAGGGGAATCGTGCGGGCGGATCGCGACAACATAACCGGTTTAAAATCTTGGTGTGAAGGAATTATCCAAAAACAGGGAAGTGTTGTTTGCGAAAAAATGTTGGAAAAAATTCAGGATTTTGCCATGGAATTTTATTCCGATGGAAGTTTGGTGAATTTTAAAGGCTATTCTGTGTTTTATAACAATGCACAATTTTCCTATGATACAGCATTGGTTGCTTCAGAGGAAATGTTGGAGCAGAAAATATCGTCGTTTATAGATAGAGAAGACTTGTTGACAGTAAGGGAAATGATGGAGGTTTGCCTTTCGCACTACATTGCTCCGGCTTATATAGGTGATTTAGGGGTAGATATGATGATATATAATGATAGTGGAAAGTCACGTATCATGCCAATTGTAGAGGTTAATTTGCGAACAACAATGGGAATGGTTGCGGCTGTTTTAGGAAATAAAATAGTAGAAAAAGGAAAGATGGGAAAAATGTCAATCCTTTTTCACAAAAATCCAGACATCGCAAAAGAATACCTCTCTGCAATAAAAAAATCGGTCATTAAAAATGGCCGATTAGTTGCGGGAGGATTGAGCCTTGTTCCACAATATTCTGATTCACAATATACTGCTGTGGTTGAAATATTGGAATAGGGTAGTTACCAACGTTTTAACTCCTGATATAGACGCTGTATGGGTAGGCCCATCACATTAAAATAGCTGCCACTTATGGATTCAACAGCAATAAAGCCAATCCATTCCTGGATGCCATAGGCCCCGGCTTTGTCCATAGGCTGATAGCGGTCGATATAGTAATTCATTTCTTCATCAGTAATATCGGCGAATGTAACATCAGTAGAAACTGAAAATGTTTTTTGTTTGTCAGTAGTCAGAATTGTTACACCAGTAATTACATGGTGAGTTTTCCCGGACAGAAAACGAAGCATTTCAACGGCGTTTTCTCGTGAATGAGGTTTCCCTAAAATACGATTTTCCGAAACGACAACCGTATCGGCAGTAATGATAAGTTGATTCGTTTGCATTTGCTGTTTATAAGCTTCTGCTTTTTTAACCGAAATGTATCCGGCAACTTCATTTGCAGGCAAAGAATCAGGAAAACTCTCGTCGATGCCCGGAAGGCATAGCGTTTCGAAGTTAACTCCCAGTCCGGACAACAGTTCGCGACGACGGGGAGATGCACTTGCCAAAATAATATTATACTTGTTTAGATTGTCTAACATATCTCTGCGTAATAAAAATTACCAACCAAATGCTTTTTTATCGCACATCCATTTATTTTGTACGCGTAAAACCTGTTCGATGACCTCACGGCCACATCCCATACCACCATCATAAGGTGATATATATTGCGCTATTTCAAGAACATCGATTGCCGCATCACGCGGAGCAACGGCAAGACCAACCCTTTGCATTATTTCAATGTCGGGAATGTCGTCACCCATATACATGACTTCTTCGTCTGACAGTCCATGATTATTCAGCCATTCTTCATAAATCGGGAGTTTTGCACTTGCTCCTAAAAAGATATCTTTAACGCCAAGACCCTCAAACCGTTTTCTAACGGCTTCTGTTTTGCCGCCTGTGATAATGGCTACAGGATAACCCATTTTAACGGCCAACTGAATAGCGTAACCGTCTTTAATATTGACCATTCTCATTGGCTCCCCGGAGATATGCATTGGAATGGTTGACGGAGACAAAACACCGTCGACGTCAAAGGCAAATGCTTTTATCTTGTTTAAATCGTAAGGTATTCCACTCATAAGTTAGTTGTTATATCGTTTCAATATATCCATTGAAATGGTTTTATACAATTCTTTTTTGAACTTGTCGTGTATCATCGAAAGATGCTTTTCAATAATGCCCATGTCACCTCTGACCGCAGGACCAGTTTGAGCCTTGTCAGGGGTTGTAGTTGAGATTTTTCTTGCCGTTTCTTTTATTAATGGAGCCAATACGGAGAAGGGCAATCCATTTTCATTCAACAAGTCATCTGCAAGTGTGTACATGTGATTTGCAAAATTGCAGGCAAAAACGGCAGCTACATGAAGTTTTCCTCTCAATTCACTGTCAGCATGATGGACATTATCGGAAATACGTTTGGCAAGTTCCATTGCCATCTCTTCTGTTTCAGTATTTGATCCTTCTATAAAAAAAGGAACTTCTTTTATATCGAGAGTTACGGCTTTTGAAAAAGTTTGGAGAGGGTAAAAAACGCCGTTCCGTGAGTTGAAACCGTCAAAAATATCCCGGCCGATACTTCCGGATGTGTGGAGCCAGATAGCATTTCTACAATTTTGTGGCACAGATTGCAGGAAAGGAGCTATCGCATCGTCTTTAATGCTAATGATATAGGCATCTGCATTTTGTAATTCGTTGACGCTATCAATTGGAGTACATGTCTCTCCGATTTTTTCAGCAAGAATTGCAGCATTTTGTTTGTTCCGACTGAAAATTTGCTTGATCCTGACCACTTTGGACAATGCCATTGCCAAGTGGTGTGCAACATTTCCAGAGCCGATTATTACGACATCATTTATTCGAGTTCCTTCCATTTTTCGATATGAATTTTTTCCCATTTACACTGATCCTGTTCGTAGGGTTTCCGTTCTTCATTTTTATGGCCGAACGAAAGAATACACAGAACCCGGATGTCGGGAGGGATGGAAAGCAGTTCTTTTACATATTCTTCTGCGGAAGAACCGTCTTCGCTATATCGTTCTCGAACTTGTATCCAACAGCTTCCCAAACCTAAATCCTGAGCTTGAAGCTGCATCATTATCGCGGCAATAGAGGCGTCTTCCACCCACACGTCACTGACAAGCGGATCGGCAGTCACAACAACAGCCAAAGAACATTTTTCAATGGGCTTTGCTCCAAAATCCTTGCATTTTGCCAAAGAAGCAAGGGTAGACTTGTTTTCGACCACCACAAATTGGCAAGGCATTTTACTTTTTGAAGATGGTGCAACTAACGCCGCTTCAAGTATTTGTTTAACGTTTTCGGGAGAAATCTCTTCGTCAGTATATTTACGAATACTTCTTCGGTTGAATATCAAATCATGAAAATTGTTCATAGACTCTTATTTTTTCGTGTAAAGATAGGACAATAATTTGGATTATATAAAAATTAATCGTTGAAAACCTTTTAGAATTAAAGGATTCGTTTTAACTTTGTCGAGAACTATAATTAAAAACTATCTTAAAAACAAATATTATGAGTAAACCTTATGTTGTTGGTATTGACATAGGCGGAACAAATACCGTCTTTGGTATCGTAGATGCTCGTGGTACAGTGTTGGCGAGCAGTTCTATTAAGACACAGAAGCATTCAAAAATCGAAGATTATATCAATGAGCTCCACGAAGAGCTGACAAAATTGATTGAAACTAACGATGCCACTGATAAGATTGCCGGAATCGGTATCGGTGCACCTAATGCAAACTATTTCACTGGAATCATTTCCGATGGTGTGAATTTGCCTTGGCCGACTCCAATACCTTTGGCTGACTTGGTTTCCGAAAAATTCGGTATTCCTGTAGCCATTACAAATGACGCTAACGCAGCAGCTATCGGTGAAATGACTTACGGTGCTGCAAGAGGTATGAAAGATTTTATCATGATTACTCTCGGAACAGGTGTTGGTAGCGGTATCGTTGTCAATGGTCAGATGGTATATGGTCACGACGGTTTCGCCGGAGAATTGGGCCATGTAATCATGAAGAGAAACAACGGCCGTATGTGCGGTTGCGGTAGAACTGGATGTTTGGAAACTTATGCATCTGCTACTGGTGTGGCACGTACAGCTCGTGAATTCTTGGATGCAAGAGCAGGCGAACCATCTCTTCTCCGTTCATTGGACGTTGATTCTATCACTTCAAAGGATGTTTATGATGCTGCTGTAGCCGGAGATAAATTGGCTCGTGACGTATTCGAGTTCACTGGCAATATTCTCGGCGAAGCACTTGCAGACTTCATCACATTCTCAAGCCCTGAAGCTATTATCCTGTTTGGCGGTTTGGCAAAATCAGGAGATGTGCTGATGAAACCGTTGAAGGAATCTATGGACAGAAATACATTGTCTGTATTTAAAGGCAAGGTTAAGATTCTGTTGTCAGAATTGAAAGAAAGCGATGCCGCAGTGCTTGGTGCCAGTGCATTAGGTTGGGAAGCGAAAGCAACTTCTGAGAAGAAATAATTTTATCGGAATAATTGAAAGAAACGGGCAGTACTGGATGTTCTGTCCGTTTCGTTTTTCGTGAATAATTGCAAAACGGTTTGTTTCATTTGGTAATTTCGTTACCTTTGCGAAAGTTTACAAACTTAAAAGAGAAGAACAAACAACATTAAATATCTTTTTAATTATGAGTCTTAATATAATTGTGCTGGCTAAACAAGTGCCAGATACTCGTAATGTAGGAAAAGATGCGATGAAGGAAGACGGAACAATCAATCGTAGCGCATTGCCTGCGATTTTTAACCCGGAAGACTTGAACGCATTGGAACAAGCCCTACAAATCAAAGAACAAAATCCTGATACCACTATTACAATTTTGACAATGGGTCCTCCTCGTGCAGCTGAAATTATCCGTGAAGCTGTATATCGTGGCGCAGATGGAGGTATCGTGTTGACAGATAGAGCATTTGCCGGTGCTGATACTTTGGCTACTTCTTATGCATTGTCAGCAGCAATCCGTAAAATCGGACAATATGACTTGATTATTGCCGGTCGTCAGGCTATCGACGGTGATACTGCTCAAGTTGCTCCTCAAGTCGCTGAAAAATTGCATTTGCCTCAAATTACATATGCTGAGAAAATCGAAAGTGTAGCAGACGGAAAAGTTACAGTAACTCGTCGTTTGGAATCCGGTGTTGAAACATTGGTAGCCCCGATGCCATTGGTAATTACTGTTAACGGTTCAGCTGACGAATGTCGTCCGAGAAATGCACGTCGTATCCAAAAATATAAATATGCTGTTACTCCGAGTGAGAAAGCTGCATTGTCTCCAGAAATGGCAGCAATTGTAGACGCTCGTCCATACTTGGAATTGAAGGAATGGAGTGCGGCTTATGTTGATGCGGATCCGGCTCAGATCGGTTTGGCCGGTTCTCCGACAAAAGTAAAAGGTATCGTTAACGTTGTGTTCCAAGCAAAGGAAAGCAAACGTTTGGACGGTAGAGATCAAGCGGCCTTGGAAGATTTGATAAAGGAATTAATCACTAATCACACAATTGGCTAACAGTAATTTATTAAAAAGCAAAAATTATGACTGACAATAATAATCTAATCGTATATTGCGAATACGAAGACGGCAATATTGCAGATGTAAGTTTGGAATTGCTTACAAAAGGCCGTTCTTTGGCTAGCCAGCTTGGCGTCAAATTGGAAGCCATTGTGTTGGGTGACAATTTGGAGAATGTTGAAAATCAGATATTCCCGTATGGCGTTGATGTTGTCTATAAATTTGAGGACAAAAGACTGTATCCTTACACATCACTGCCACACGCTTCAGCGTTGATTAATCTGTTTAAGGAAATCAAGCCACAAGTTTGCCTTATGGGTGCAACTTGCATTGGCCGTGATTTGGGCCCTCGCGTATCGTCTTCACTTCACAGTGGTTTGACTGCCGACTGTACCTCGTTGGAAATCGGTGACCATAAAGATCCGAAGACTGGTAAGATTTACGAAAACCTGCTTATGCAGATTCGTCCGGCGTTTGGAGGTAATATTGTAGCAACAATTGTAAACCCTGAATGTCGTCCTCAAATGGCTACAGTGCGTGAGGGTGTGATGAAAAAGGAAATTTACGATGCAAACTACAAAGGAACAGTCGTAAATCTGGATCCGAAGAAATATATCGCTGAAACAGATTATGTTGTAACTATCATCGACCGTCATATCGCCAAGTCAAAAATCAATATCAAAAATGCTCCGATTATCGTAGCCGGTGGTTATGGTGTGGGTAGCAAGGAAAACTTCAACTTGCTGTATCAGTTGGCAGAAACAATTGGTGCGGAAGTAGGAGCTTCTCGTGCAGCTGTCGATGCTGGTTTTACTGAACATGAATGTCAAATTGGTCAGACAGGTGTGACTGTCCATCCGAAACTATACATTGCCTGCGGTATTTCCGGACAAATCCAACATATTGCCGGTATGCAGGACAGTTCTATCATTATTTCAATCAACAATGACCCGGATGCTCCGATTAACACAATTGCCGACTACGTGATAACCGGCAACTTGGAAGAGGTTATTCCGTCATTGATTAAGTACTACAAAAAGAATTCTAAGTAAAATTTTCGGACAATGGCTAATTTTTATACAGATAACCCAGATCTTAGACATCACTTGACGCATCCTTTGATGCAGAAGATTGTCGAACTCAAAGAAAGAAATTATACAGACGCGGAAAAATACGACTACGCACCGATGAATTTCGAAGACGCAATGGATTCCTATGAAAAAGTCCTCGAAATTGCCGGTGAAATTTCTGGTGAAATCGTTGCTGCCAATGCAGAGGATGTTGACCATGAAGGTCCTCATGTTGTTGACGGTCGCGTTGTTTACGCAAAAGGCACACAAAAGAACCTTGATGCATTGGTGAAGGCCGGTTTGATGGGTATTTCGCTTCCTCGTCGTTACAATGGCTTGAACTTCTCTGCTGTTCCATATATTATGGCAGCTGATATGGTGAGCCGTGCAGATGCAGGTTTCGTAAATATTTGGGGCTTGCAGGATTGCGCTGAAACTATCTATGAATTCGCTGATGAAGATCAGAAGATGAGTTTCTTGCCCCGTGTATGCGCCGGTGAAACAATGGCAATGGACTTGACAGAGCCGGATGCCGGTAGCGACTTGCAGGCAGTTATGCTAAAGGCTACATACAATGAAGAAGACGGCACATGGAGATTGAACGGTGTTAAACGTTTTATCACTAACGGTGATGGACATATTGCATTGGTTCTTGCTCGTTCAGAAGAAGGTAGCCATGACGGCCGTGGTTTGTCTATGTTTATCTATGACAAAAACGATGGCGGTGTGACAGTTCGTCGCATTGAAAACAAGATGGGTATCAAAGGGTCCCCAACTTGTGAACTTGTATTCAAGAATGCGAAAGCTGAACTTTGTGGCTCTCGTAAATTGGGCTTGATTAAATATGTAATGGCTTTGATGAATGGTGCCCGTTTGGGTATTGCTGCACAGTCAGTAGGTGTTAGTGAAGCTGCATACAGAGAAGCTCTTGCATATGCAAATGACCGCAAACAGTTCGGTAAGGCTATCATTGAATTCCCGGCTGTTTATGAAATGGTTTCATTGATGAAGGCTAAATTGGATGCTTCACGCAGTTTGTTGTACGAAACAACACGATTTGTTGATATGTACAAAGTGTATGAAGATATTGCCAAAGAACGCAGCTTGACTCCGGAAGAACGTGCGGAAATGAAGAAGTACCAACGCCTGGCTGATGCCTTTACGCCGGTTGCAAAAGGTATGGGCAGTGAATTCTGTAACCAGAATGCATATGATGCAGTTCAGGTACATGGTGGTTCTGGATTTATGAAAGACTATGCTTGCGAACGAATCTATCGTGATGCCCGTATTACTTCTATCTATGAAGGTACAACACAGCTTCAGGTGGTAGCTGCAATTCGCCACGTCACAACAGGCACTTATTTGAATCAAATCAAAGCATATAATGAACTGGAATATGCAGAGAGCCTGAACGCACTCAAAGAACGCTTAGTTGCTATGACATCGTTGTACGAGGCTGCCGTTAATAAAGTAACAGAAGTAAAGAATACAGAATATGTAGACTTCCAGGCTCGTCGTTTGGTAGAAATGGCAGGACATATTATTATGGGATATTTGCTTCTGTTTGATGCAACTCGCAACGAACGCTTTGAGAAATCCGCTAATGTTTATATCAATTATGCGGAAGCAGAAGTTGAGAAACATGCTAAGTTTATCAATAGCTTTGTAGCAGAATCTTTGGAAATGTATAAATAGTAGATTCGTTATAAACTATATTTAAGAGGTTCATCCATTTCTTGGGTGGACCTCTTTTTTATGCCAGACAGAATTATGCGCTGGCATTTTTTTTCACAACTGCTGGAGAATTCAATATTTGGGACGCATCAGGACTTACCAAGGATTTATCGAATTCTCATGAATCGCCAAAATAGGATAGGGAAGGGCTGTTTTCTTGAATCTTTTTAAAAGAAGAAAGTAGGGTAGTTGATTTTGAAACTGCAACGATTTGCATTTGAATAGTTTGAAAACGCAAATTATTACGGTCCGTTGATGTGTTTGCAAATGTGAATTTGTGGCCAATGTATGAATTGCAAATTTCATAATTTGCGGTATACAAACACGAATTCACAACACTAGTTTAATCTATAGAATAATTAACGTAGGATATAATCGCACAAAAACCAATTAATTATATTATTAGACTTAAAGCAATGCTGCTATTGTTTCGTGCATTTTGCCCAATACATTGCATGCTGTATTATAAATAGCGTATATAACTAATAACATGTGAGTTATAATATTAAACTTAAAGCAAGTGTTTAATCATCCAGCGACATATCTTGAGGATGGTTATATATAGTTTGTGAATGCAAATTCGTAAAAATAAACAGATATATTTGGCGTTGTGAATTTTTTGTTTTACATTTGCAAATACAAAAGATGTCATGCTTATGGATATAGTTGAGCGATTAAATCTGTTTTTAGATACTGCTGGAATTTCTAAATCACAATTTGCGGATAATTGTAAAATTCCAAGGCCAACTGCTTCTCAAATTTTGAGTGGTCGTAACAAAAAAATTAGCGATGAAATAATTGCTAAGATTCATTCTATTTATCCAAACTTATCTGTTCTGTGGCTTATGTTTGGTGAAGGCAATATGTTCACATCTGAATCTGATGAAAGTCTGCCTGGTATATCATCTGAATCTCCGAGCATATTTCCTATGCCAGGATCGGAGTTTGTGTCATCACAAACTAAATCTGACGTTGAGCAAAAAAGGGTCTCTAAAATTGTTGTGTTCTATAGCGATAATAGTTTTGAAGAATTTTATAAGGTTCGCTAACTCGTTTTCCTTCGTTTCGTTCGTACAAATTATAGTCGTTGCCATAAATTTTCGATTCTACGGGGTTTAAACCAGCATTTTTCGCAACTAAACGTTTGACTGTCATTCTGTTTCTTCTATATCTTTTGCTATCGAATTCCTCGCTAAATAAATTTTCATCCATCAAAAAACATTGTATTGTTTCTTTTCTGCCACTTTTATTCATTGTCTGGTCCAGTTTGGGTTAATTTTTCTATTTTCAATTTCTCTTTTTCGCGATTGTAATTTATATTATGTTAAATAGCGTATCTGAAGAACGACTATTCCATTATCAATTATGAATGGCAACAGCCCCTTCATAATTGTAGAATTTACGCAGCATACGATTTTTAATTTGATTGTCTAATTTCCACTCAGTGCTATCTTTTGAGGTTTTCTTTTTTCGGCGATAACAACCTTTAAAATCCAGCAATAAAAAATAAGAGGATTCCCAAATGAAGAAATCCTCTTATTTATAATCTATCTACCAAGTTCTTTTCTTAAAAAAGCAGCAGTAATAGATTTTTCCGAAGCCGCAATTTCTTCAGGAGTTCCTTGTGCCACGACTTGTCCGCCGTTTTTACCTCCTTCGGGGCCCATATCGATGATATAGTCGGCACTTTTTATTACATCCATGTTGTGCTCGATGACAAGCACTGTATTCCCCCGCTCTACCAGTTCGTTTAATACACCAAGCAGTATCTTTATGTCTTCAAAATGAAGACCGGTAGTTGGTTCGTCTAATATAAATAAGGTGTTCCCTGTATCGCGTTTTGACAGTTCCGCCGCGAGTTTAACCCGTTGACTTTCGCCTCCTGACAATGTGCTTGACGGTTGGCCTAATTTGATATAGCCCAACCCTACATCCTGCAGCACTTTTATCTTATTGAGGATTGATGGGAAACTTTCAAAAAATTCTACCGCCTGATTGATAGTCATGTCCAGAACATCGGCTATTGACTTACCTTTGAAACGCACCTCCAGTGTTTCACGATTGTATCGCTTCCCGTTGCACACTTCACAAGGGACAAGTACATCGGGCAAGAAATTCATTTCGATGGATTTATAACCGTTACCCTTGCAGGCTTCACATCGTCCCCCCGAGACATTAAAAGAAAAACGTCCTGGCTTATAACCACGGATTTTTGATTCCGGCAATTCTACAAAAATGTTGCGGATATCAGAAAATACCCCCGTATATGTAGCGGCATTCGATCGTGGTGAGCGGCCTATCGGTGCCTGATCGACAGTTACTACTTTGTCTACATATTCCAAACCGAGCAGTTCTTTATACTCACGCGGTTCTTTTAACGAGTTGTAGAACTTCTGGCTGAGTATCGGCTGAAGGGTATCGTTAATCAATGTAGATTTACCGCTACCAGACACTCCAGTAATACACAATAGAAGGCCTAACGGAAATTTGACATCGACATTCTTAAGGTTGTTGCCTTTGCAGCCTTTGAGTTCAAGGAAGTGTCTATTACCTTTTCGGCGAATCGGAGGAATGGGAATTTCCCGTTTCCCGTTTATATAATCAGCAGTAATGGTGTCACTGTTCAGCATTTGTTTTGGAGTTCCAGCAAAGACGACATTACCACCTTTTCTTCCTGCTTTCGGTCCAATATCTACAATATAGTCCGATTCAAGCATCATATCCTTGTCATGCTCAACGACAATTATCGTGTTGCCAATATCGCGGAGTTCTTTAAGTGATTTAATCAGTCGGTCATTATCTCGCTGATGAAGACCGATGCTTGGTTCATCCAATATATAGAGGACATTAACCAGTTGTGAGCCAATTTGGGTAGCCAGGCGGATTCGTTGGCTTTCTCCGCCGGACAGTGATGCAGAGTTGCGGTTTAGCGACAAATAATCAAGTCCTACTTCGTTCAAAAAATGCAAACGGCTTGAGATTTCCTTCAATATCTCGCGAGCAATGGCTTGTTGTTGATTGGAAAGTTGCTTCTCTACTTGATTGGTCCACTGCATGAGGTCGGAAATTTCCATTGTTGCCAAATCGAAAATGTTTTTTCCATCAATATAATAATGTAGTGCCTCTTTATTCAAGCGTGCACCCTTACATTCCGGGCAAACGATTTGAGAATAGAACTGCCCTGCCCATTTTTGAGCTTTAGTCGACTCATCATCATTTTGCTGCATTTCAATATATTTGATAATGCCGTCATACGTGGCAAAGTAGTTTGACGATACTCCCCCGTCATATTTTATCTTAATGTCATTGCCATTCAGTATATCGTCGAGTACATCATTCGGCAAGTCTTTTACCGGAGTTTTTAACGAATATCCGGCATTCTCACAAATTGCTGCAATCTGGTTGAATATGAAATTGTTTTTATAGCTGCCTAATGGCAAGATTGCTCCGGCATAGATGGATTTGGACATGTCGGGAATTATTTTCCCTAAATCTATCTGGTTGACAAATCCCAAACCTTTGCATTTCGGGCAAGCCCCTTGCGGAGAGTTGAACGAAAAATTATGAGGTGCCGGTTCCCGATATGACAGGCCTGATACAGGGTCCATCAAAGTCTTGCTATAATAGTTTATGCTGTCATCTTCCACACAATACAGCATGATAATACCGTCGCCTTGCTTCATGGCGGTTGCCACAGTATCCTTCAAGCGTTGACGGTCTTTCTCGTCAACCTTCAGCTTGTCAACCACCAGTTCTATGCTATGGTTCTTGTAGCGGTCAAGCTTCAATCCCGGTATAATTTCCTGGATATTACCGTCAATACGAACATTCAAATAACCTTTTTTTCGCAATTGCTCGAAAAGTTCTTTATAATGTCCCTTGCGGTTATTGATAAGAGGAGACATCACAATGGTCTTTTTGCCGGAATATTTTTCGATTATCAGGTCGACAATTTTTTCTTCTGTATATTTGACCATTTTCTCTCCACTTTTATAGGACACAGCCTCTCCCACCCGTGCATAAAGCAAACGCAGAAAATCGTAAATTTCCGTAACCGTGCCGATTGTGCTCCGCGGATTTTTGTTGACAGTCTTCTGTTCGATGGATATGACCGGACACAACCCCGTAATTTTATCCACATCCGGGCGTTCCAATACCCCTAACATATTGCGGGCATAAGAGGAAAACGTTTCGATGTATCGACGTTGGCCTTCTGCAAATATTGTGTCGAACGCCAGTGACGACTTGCCGCTTCCGCTCATTCCCGTAATGACTGTCAGTTTGTTGTGCGGTATCTGCACATCTATATTTTTCAAATTGTGAACTCTCGCTCCATAAACGGAAACCGAGTCACTGTTCTCTTCTATTATTTCTTTACTTGTATCCAATTGCGATTGTATATTTTATGAGGTTGTGTCGATCTGAACAAATGTTTTTTGTTGGGGATTTTCACATTGTAGGTTTTCTTGTTTTTGTTTGTCAAATCCCGAGAACGTATCCAGGGATTCATTTCACGCAATTGTGCATAAGTTATGCCTTTGCTTTCTGCCCATTCTGCCCAACTTGGAACTGCAGAAGAAACCCGTTCAACAGTATAATCTACTGGAAAATACAATTGTTCTTCTGCAATATAGAACCCATAATCTTTAGGATGTTCCATAATTAATTTGATAGCCAGAAGGCGGAACATATAGCGAGATGTTTCGCTATTCAAGAAAAGATCAAAACCGTTATCGGCGTTTTGTTTCGACAATTCAGAACTGATTCTTCCCATTCCCGCATTATATGATGCCGCTACAGTAGTCCAACATTTATATTTGTTGTACGCTACTTTAAAGTATTTGCATGCTGCTTCTGTCGCTTTTTCCAGATGAAAACGTTCGTCTATTTCATCGTTTACTTCCAAACCGTATTGGCGTGCTGTTGCGGGCATAAGTTGCCATATGCCTCCAGCCTTTGCCGGTGAAATAGCACGATTTTCCAGAAAGCTTTCAACGACGGCCAAATAGGCAAAGTCTTTTGGAATTCCATTCTTTTCTAAAATCGGCACGATGGTTGGGAAATATCTGTTGGCTCGCTTAATGGACAACAATGTGTTGGTGTGCCCATACATGAACGAAATCATTTCTCTGTCCAAACGCTCGAACATGTCGATGCGGTCAAATGAAATCTCCGCTCCGGCAAAATACATGGATTCCGGTACATCCGGAGCAATAGCGGTTACACATTGACGATTATTGTCATATAATGATTGGGCGTTTGCTGCTATAGGACTGCTACCTAACAATAACAGCAACAAAATTGTATTAATTTTCATGATCTACTTTCCACTTTTTAAAATATTAATATCTCCTTTCAGGTTATAGTCTTTTCCATCTGCTCCCTTTGCAGAGATAACGTAATAGTATACTCCTGGTTTTACAAATTTTCCTTTATACTTTCCATCCCATCCCATGGCTGGGTCGTCGAATGTACAAACACGATTGCCATAACGGTCAAAAATTGAGCATTTGAATGACACTATTGACTTATAGGAAACTTTCCATTCGTCGTTGACGCCCTCTGACGCGTTAGGGGAAAACGCATTCGGACACTGTAAATTTGATTCACCGATGTTGACAGTCAGTGTTTCGCTGACAGCTTCACAGGTTCCGTCGTTATTCGAACCGACAAAACGAACATAAGTTGTCCCATTTTCTCTGAACGTGTAGGAACAACTTTCGTCATTCAAACGTAACGACAAGTTAGAAAATTCTGGATCATCAGAAAATTGCCATTCCTTATGTATCACAGCGTCAGTGCAATAGGCTGTAAACGTGATTTCTGCCGGAGCCGAACCTCCCAAACTTTCCGTTTCCACTTTCTGTTCATTGGGATTGTCGCGCATTTCTTGAACGGCATCAACCTGCACTTCAACGGTTTGGGTGACATATTCTGGAGATTCTATAATTTGCTCCCTACCCCAAGTCTGCAAAAAGCGGTCTCCCTTTATTGTGAAAATCGTATTGCAGAGAGGTGCCGGTATTACGAGCCGTTCCGTCAGTGTCTCTTCCGTTGATGTATTCTCAACAGATGCGTATGTCTTGTTTTCCGCATCCCATTCCAACGTATTATAAGCAATTTGAATGTCGCGGCTAAGCTGTTTCGGGACACCGGTTATACTATAGTATGTTATGGCATTGCAATCTGCATCAATCTCCAATGTGGCTACACCGCAATCCTGTTCGCTTGGAATGTTTATGTTGCGCAAATCCAAAACATGACGTTCATAATCTACGACCCAGAAATATACCCTTTCGGCACCATCTTCAATAATATAGCCGCAGTCAGGACGAATGTCGGACAACGTCGAATTATTGCCGTTTACAGTGATATCGTTCAGCTCCTCTGCCATGCTTCCGGATTCCTTGTAAGAATACCATTTTACAGCGTTTCCTTTTGTGGATACGTAGTTGATACTTGCTCCTTGCAAAGACGAAAGAACGTAAATACGATCCAATCCGGTAGACTTTTCGGGAACAACTTCAACGACCTGTTCGGTCGCACCCTGAAAAGACACCTGTGCAGCAGCCGTACAGATTGAACCGCTCAATATAATAGGAAGAATATATATTTTCATTGTAATTTTCGTTATTGCAAAATTAATCAAAGACAGGGGCAAAGACAAGCAAAAAACAGCGTTTTAAGAACACCTGCATCGGGCCATACCCTATCTTCTACAAAGATAACGTAATTTAATCGGATTTTATTTATCGTTTTTTTGACATTTGTGCATGTTTTGCCTTATTTTCTAAGTGATTTTGCTTATTTTTGCATTCAGAAATAGAAAAAATCACATCAATAAGATATAAGTATGATTAACTTCTTCAAAAAAGGATGCAATTCAATCATCGCTGTAGACTGTTCCCACAGTTTGAACAGCAGTGAAATTGAGAAACTGCAATGGCTTTTCGGCGGTGCTACACTTCTCGACGAGAAATCGTTGGAAGGAACATTTATCGGACCTCGCAAGGAAATGATTACCCCTTGGAGTACGAATGCTGTTGAAATCACCCAAAATATGGGACTTTCCGACATCAGTCGTATTGAGGAATTCGAGATTTCGCAAAAAGAAAATCCGGAATTCGACAAGATGCTCCAGCGTGTTTATCACAAATTGGACGAATCAATCTTTGTGGTTGACAAACAACCGGATCCGATTGTGCATATTTCAAACATAGAGGAATATAACGAACAGGAAGGATTGGCATTGAGTCCGGAAGAAATTGAGTATTTGAAGCAACTTAGCGAGAAGTTGGGACGTCCGTTGACCGACAGTGAGGTTTTTGGTTTCTCACAAGTCAATTCCGAACACTGCCGTCATAAAATCTTTAACGGTACATTTATTATTGATGGCGAAGAAAAACCGACATCTTTGTTTAAGCTCATCAAGAAGACTTCTCAGACAAACCCGAATAAATTGGTTTCAGCATATAAGGATAATGTGGCTTTTGTTGACGGACCAACTGTTGAACAATTTGCACCAAAGAATCCTGAAAAACCGGATTATTTTGAGGTGAAAGATATAGACACTGTAATTTCCCTTAAGGCTGAAACTCATAACTTCCCTACTACTGTTGAACCGTTCAACGGCGCTGCAACTGGTACAGGCGGTGAAATCCGTGACCGTTTGGGTGGCGGTAAGGCAAGTCTTCCTATCGCTGGTACTGCTGTTTATATGACAGCATATCCACGTACTGAAGAAGGACGCGCATGGGAAATCGGTTCTATTGCTCCTCGTAAATGGTTGTATCAGACACCGGAAGAAATCCTTATCAAAGCATCAAATGGTGCATCTGACTTCGGTAACAAGTTTGGACAGCCGCTTATCTGTGGTTCTGTTCTGACTTTTGAACATAAAGAAGGCAAAGAAGAGTTCGCTTACGATAAAGTGATAATGCTTGCCGGCGGTGTCGGTTTTGCGGCAAAACGTGATGCATTGAAAGGCGAACCGAAACCTCACGAAAGCGTTGTACTCATGGGTGGTGACAACTATCGCATCGGCATGGGTGGTGGCGCTGTGTCTTCAGTAAATACCGGACAATATGCCAATGCCATTGAGTTGAACGCTGTTCAGCGTGCAAATCCGGAAATGCAGAAACGTGTTTCCAATGTAATTCGTGCTTTGGCTGAATCTGACAATAACCCGATTATCTCAATTCACGACCACGGGGCTGGCGGTCACTTGAACGCATTGTCGGAATTGGTAGAAGCAACTGGCGGCAAAATCAACATTGACGCACTTCCGGTTGGCGACCCTACTCTTTCTTCAAAGGAAATCATCGGTAATGAATCTCAGGAAAGAATGGGTATGATTATCGACAACAAAGACATTGAGCGTGTCCGTCAAATTGCAGACCGCGAACGGGCTCCGTTCTATGTTGTCGGCGAAACGACTGGCGACCACCGTTTTGTGTTTGAACAGAAAGATGGTGTCAAACCTATTGATTTGGGTATGTCAGACATGTTTGGAAGTTCGCCGAAAACTTATATGGTTGACAGCACTGTTTCAAGAAAACTGCATACATTTAAATATAAAGAGGCTAACCTCAATGAATATATCGAAAATGTCCTTCAACTGGAAGCCGTAGCCTGCAAAGACTGGTTGACTAATAAGGTAGACCGTTCTGTGACTGGTAAGATTGCCCGTCAGCAATGCCAGGGTGCCATCCAACTTCCGTTAAGCGACTGTGGTGTTGTTTCTTTGGATTATACAGGAACTAAAGGTATTGCAACATCTATCGGTCATGCTCCTCAAATTGCATTGGCAAATCCGGGACAAGGCTCTGTCGCTTCTATTGCAGAAGCGTTGACGAACATTGTTGGTGCTCCGTTGGCCGACGGATTGAAGAGCGTGTCTTTGAGTGCCAACTGGATGTGGCCGTGTCGTAATGCCGGTGAAGACGCTGCTCTGTACAAAGCTGTTGAAGCATGTAGTGACTTTGCGTGTGCATTGGGCATCAACATTCCGACAGGTAAGGACAGCTTGTCAATGACACAAAAATATGGTAATAAAAAGATTCTGTCACCGGGAACTGTTATTATTTCAGCAGCCGGAGAAGTGTCGGACGTAAGAAAGACAGTGTCGCCTGTTGTTCAAAACGATAAGAAATCATCTCTTTATTATATCGATTTCTGCAATTCTGCTTTGGCATTAGGTGGTTCAGCTTTCGCTCAAACATTAAACAGCGTTGGTGAAGATGTTCCGGTTATTTCTTCTCCGGAATATTTCGCACAGGCGTTCAATGCCGTACAGGAGCTTGTAAATGAATCGTTGCTGTTGGCTTCTCACGACGTTTCTGCAGGTGGTTTGATTACTACCCTCCTTGAAATGACATTTGCCAATACAGACGGAGGTTTGTCAATTAATTTGGATGCATTTGCAGAAAAGGATACAGTGAAAATTCTTTTTGCTGAAAACTCTGCATTGGTAGCCCAAGTTTCTGATAAGAACATCGAAAAGGTAGAAGCTGTTCTTAACAAATATGGCGTAAAATTCTGCCAAATTGGTAAACCTCAGGAAGAACGTACATTGGTAATTGACAATAAGGGTAAGGAATATTTGTTGTTCATCGATCACTTGCGTGACGTATGGTTCAAGTCTTCTTACCTTCTTGACTGCAAACAAAGTGGAAACACTTGCGCCAAGAAACGCTACGAGAACTACAAGAAACAACCGATTAAATACAAGATGCCGAAGCATTTTGACGGAACTACTGCATCTCTCGGCATAGACAAGCATCGCAGAACTGCCAGTGGAGTAAAAGCTGCCATCATCCGTGAAAAAGGTGTGAACGGCGACCGCGAAATGGCCTACTCTTTGTATCTGGCCGGTTTTGACGTGAAAGACGTCCACATGACAGACTTGATTTCAGGTCGTGAAACATTGGAAGATGTGAATATGATTGTATTCTGTGGTGGTTTCTCCAACTCTGACGTTCTTGGTTCTGCCAAAGGTTGGGCTGGCGGATTCTTGTGGAATGAGAAAGCAAAGAAAGCACTCGACAACTTCTACAGCCGTCAGGATACGTTGAGTTTGGGTATCTGCAACGGATGTCAGTTAATGATTGAGTTGAACTTGATTAATCCGGAGCACTCAAAACGCACAACGATGGAACACAATGATTCTCACAAGTTTGAGTCTCAGTTCCTTGGTTTGACTATTCCTGAAAACAATTCCGTAATGTTCAAGTCTTTGTCAGGTTCCAAACTGGGTATTTGGGTAGCTCACGGTGAAGGTAAATTCAATTTGCCGGAAGATTTCGACAAATACAATGTTGTGGCACAATACAGCTATAGCTCATATCCGGCAAACCCGAACGGTTCGCCAAAAGCTGTTGCCGGTCTTGCTTCTGCAGATGGCCGCCATTTGGCAATGATGCCTCACTTGGAACGTGCAATCTTCCCATGGCAATGCGGTTATTATCCGGAAAACCGTCGTTTGACAGACGAAGTAACTCCGTGGATTGAAGCATTTGTCAATGCCCGCAAATGGATTGAAGAAAAAACAAAATAACAGACTACGTTATCCATTAATAAGAAAGCCGCTTACGAAAGCGGCTTTCTGCTTTTTAGTTCTTTATTGTTTTCGATCAGGATATGGCATCCAATGCATCGGAGAGCTTCATAAGATCTTCCTTCATTTCCCGCAATCTGGAAATGACTTCATGCTTCTTTGAAACATTCTTTCTGTTCTGCCGTATTTGCTGCTCAGCTGCGTCCAGTTTCAGTCCCTGTTCTTTCACAAGATAATGGACGATACGAATGTTTTCAATATCTTCCATCGTGTAAAATCTTGTGTTTCGGGAATTCCGCTTCGGCTTAATGACCGTAAACTCTTTTTCCCAAAAACGCAGAGTGGAAGCAGGTATTTGAAGCATTTCAGCCACCTCCCCGATCTTATAAAATTTTTTTTCTATTTTCCGCATACCAAATAGTTGTTTTTTAACAGAAATGACGGCAGTTGTCACTACTTATTTTTGCAAAAATAACATAATTGCTATATTTTTGCACTCAAATTCGTGAAGATATTTGGAATTATTGTTCCAAACCTGCTTCTATAAAAACTCATATATTGAAAAATTAAATTTCAGAATATGTATTCAGCTAAAGAAATTAGAGAATCTTTTAAAGATTTTTTCAAGAGCAAAGGACATCAAATTGTTCCGTCTGCTCCTATGGTCATTAAAGATGACCCAACTTTGATGTTTACCAATGCCGGTATGAATCAATTCAAGGACATTATTTTAGGTAATGTTCCTGCTAAATATAAAAGAGTCGCGGACTCGCAAAAATGTTTACGCGTGAGCGGTAAGCACAACGACCTGGAAGAAGTAGGTTTGGACACATATCACCACACAATGTTTGAAATGCTCGGCAACTGGTCATTCGGCGACTACTTCAAAAAAGAAGCCATTGACTGGGCATGGGAATACTTGGTGGATGTGTTGAAAATCAATCCGGACCGTCTTTATGCTACAGTCTTCGAAGGTTACGCTCCTGAAGGACTGAGCCGTGACGACGAAGCTGCAGAATATTGGGAAAAGCATTTGCCGAAAGACCATATTTTGAACGGTAACCGTAAGGACAATTTCTGGGAAATGGGTGAAACCGGTCCATGTGGTCCTTGCTCTGAAATCCATATCGACTTGCGTTCAGATGCGGAACGCGCTGAAAAGGACGGTAGAGAACTCGTAAACGAAAGCCATCCTCAAGTAATTGAAATCTGGAACCTTGTGTTCATGCAATATAATCATAAGGCCGACGGCTCTCTCGAACCGCTTCCTGCCCGTGTTATCGATACCGGTATGGGCTTTGAACGTCTTTGTATGGCTTTGCAAGGCAAGACTTCAAACTATGACACGGACGTATTCCAGCCGATGCTGAAGAAAATCGGCCAATTGTCTGGCAAAACTTATGGCGACGACAAGCAGACTGATATCGCCATGCGCGTTATTGCCGACCACATTCGTACGATTTCTTTCTCAATTGCTGATTCCCAGCTTCCGTCCAACGCAAAAGCCGGTTATGTAATCCGTCGTATTCTTCGTCGTGCGGTACGTTATGCCTATACTTTCTTGGGACAGAAACAGGCGTTCCTTTATCGTTTGGTCGACACTTTGATTGAGTCAATGGGTGAAGCTTATCCCGAATTGACTACACAAGCTGACTTGATTAAGAAAGTAATTAAGGAAGAGGAAGAATCATTCTTGCGTACCCTTGAAACAGGTATCAAACGTCTTGAGAAAGTGATTGACGACACAAAGAAAGCAGGAAAGACAACAATCAGCGGAAATGAAGCATTCATCTTGTATGACACCTACGGATTCCCTCTCGATTTGACAGAACTTATCCTCAAGGAAAACGGTCTTGATGTGAATGAAGAAGAGTTTAATGCGGAAATGGCAAAACAGAAACAGCGTGCCCGCAACGCCGCTGCCGTTGAAGCTACCGACTGGATAACTGTAAACGAAGGCGATTCCCAATTCGTAGGATATGACGAATATTCTGTTGCTACAAAGATTTTGCGCTACCGCAAAGTAAAGCAGAAAAATACTGAGTTCTATCAGATTGTGTTGGAAAAGACTCCATTCTACGCTGAAATGGGTGGACAGGTTGGCGATACCGGCAAACTGTATAATGGCGACGAAGTGATTGAAATAACAGACACCAAGCGTGAAAATAACTTGCCAGTTCATATAACCAAACAACTGCCGAAAAATGTTGAAGCTGTCTTTACAGCTGAAATCAATAAGGAAGCACGTCAGGCTACAGCTGCAAACCATACGGCTACTCACCTGCTCCACGAAGCGCTTCGCGAAGTGTTGGGTACACACGTTGAACAAAAAGGTTCATACGTTTCCCCGCAATTCCTGCGTTTCGACTTCTCTCATTTCCAGAAAATGACAGACGAAGAAATCCAAAAGGTAGAACGTCTTGCCAATAAGAAAGTTCGCGAAGCAATTGCATTGGAAGAGTTTAGAAACATGCCGATTGCCCAAGCTAAAGAATTGGGAGCAATGGCGTTGTTCGGCGAAAAATATGGCGAAGAAGTACGTGTTATCAAGTATGGTTCTTCTGTAGAATTGTGCGGTGGTACACACGTTAAAAATACCGGAAATATTGGTATTATCAAGATTTTGTCTGAAAGCAGTATCGCAGCGGGTATCCGTCGTATAGAGGCTGTTACAGGCAGTGCCGTAGAAGACATCATCTATGATATTCAATCGACATTGAAGCAAGCTGCTGCATTGCTGAACACTACAAACTTGATTCAGGCTGTAGAAAAGACTATTAATGAAAATGCAGACTTGAAGAAAGAAGCAGAAAACGTAATGCAGGAACGCATCAAGGCTACAGCTGAAAAACTGCTTGCAGAAAAGGATATTATCAACGGCATCAATGTTTGCCTGATGACAGGTGTCAGAATCCCTGATATGGTTAAAGGCGTTGCTTTTGCCATCAAGGAAAAATCTCCGTCGTCTACAATTTTCATCGGCGCAACTACCTATAAGGAAAAACCGATGTTGACAGTTATGGCAACGGAAGACATGGTGAAAGCTGGATTCAATGCTTCTGCGATGGTTAAAGAGGCTGCCAAATTGATTCAAGGCGGTGGTGGCGGTCAGCCGCAATTCGCTCAGGCCGGCGGTAAGAATGCAGAAGCTTTGAGCTTGGCAATTGACAAGTTGATGGATATCATCAAGAACAGCTAATACAGACAAAGCAATATTGGAAAGGAGGCTTTACGGCCTCCTTTTTATTTCCCCCAATTCGTTTTAATTGAGAATAAAAAACGGGATTCTCATGGACAAGCCATATAGAATCCCGCGTTATTCTATTGTAGTGAATATTTTTATTTCCCAATCATCAGGGCTGCTTGTTTTACTTTTTTGAACAAGTCAGTCGCAAAAACGAAATCGTTCAAGGCTTCGTTGTCAGAGTGGAAAATAGTATCCTTATTTCCTTCCCAACCGTTATGTCCTTTATTGATGAAAACGATGTTTTCTCCAATGCCCAATACTGAATTCATGTCGTGGGTATTGATAATGGTCGTTATGTTGTATTCGTGAGTAATATCCCACAACAGTTCGTCAATAAGAATAGAAGTTCTCGGGTCCAAACCGGAGTTCGGTTCATCGCAGAACAAATAGCGCGGATTCAACGCGATGGCACGGGCAATGGCCACACGCTTTTGCATACCGCCACTGATCTCAGCCGGATACTTATCATTTGCCCCTTTCAAATTAACACGTTCCAGACAGAATTCTGCACGGTCTCTCATTTCCGCATAAGTCATGCGTTCAAACATCTTCAATGGAAACATGACATTGCCCAAAACCGTTTCACTGTCAAACAAAGCAGAACCCTGGAACAGCATGCCAATTTCCTTACGCAGGGTTTTTCTTTTCTCGGTGTTCATTTTCATCAAGTCACGTCCGTCATACAGGATTTCCCCTTTTTCCGGCGTAACAAGACCGATAATACTCTTGACCAAAACCGTTTTACCCGAACCGCTCTGGCCTATAATCAAATTTGTCTTTCCTTCGTGAAATTTTGTGCTTATGTCAAACAGAACCGTTTTGTCTTCAAACGATTTCGTTACATTCTTAACTTCGATCATTGCAACAGAATTTTTGTCAATAACACGTCAAGCAGCAAAATCAAAATACTGCTTGCCACTACTGAGTTTGTACTTGCCTTACCTACTTCCAATGCACCGCCCTTGACATTATAACCGTAGAACGAAGCCACGCTTGTTATAATGAAGGAGAAGAACAATGATTTGATAATGGCATACCAGACATACCATTCAATGAAATACGACTGTATACCATAAATGTACTGTGATACAGACAGAATATTGGTGAACTTAGCTACAAGATAGCCACCGAACAAACCGGAGCACATGCTGAAAATTGCCAACACAGGAATAAATGTCAACAATGCCATGATTTTCGGCAGCACCAAGAAATTGCAGGAGTTGACACCCATGATTTCAAGCGCATCAATCTGTTCCGTCACACGCATAGTGCCAATTTCGGATGCGATATTGGAGCCAACCTTTCCTGCCAGAATCAGACAGAGAATAGATGAAGAGAATTCAAGCAGCAGAACATCGCGGGTTGCCAAACCGATTGTGTAGAGTGGCAGCAGCGGGTTTTCGAAGTTTATCTGCATTTGAATTGCAATTACCGCACCAATAAACAATGATATCACAATAACCAATGGGATTGAGTCAATGCCCAATTTCGAAATTTCAAACACATAACGCTTCAGTGACTCCTTTAATCTGTCGGGGCGTGTCAACACACGGCGCATAAACAAAGCATATTCACCGAACGTTTGCAAACAGGATGTTATAAACATAGTGAGTTTTTATAAATTTGGATACAAAATTAATAAATTCAGCCTATATATGCTACATTCATCTTACCAATATATCATTTAAACAAGAAAATAGGCAAATTGGATTTTTAGAGAAAATAACCCTTTTTGGTATATTTAAAAATTTCATTCGGGTATATAGCCTTAATTTTGTATTTCTAACAACACTTGTTATATTTTTATGAAGCGAATTGTCTTTATTCTGGCAGTTTTATGCCTGTCAATAATAAGCATACAAGCCCATACCACTGACACTCTATTTGTCCAGAATCCAAGCCACATGGCATTGTCGGACACTGTGGCTCTACGAAAAAAGTCATTTTGGAGAGCTGCAGGTGAAACAGTCGGCTTCAATATCGGATTGTGGGCTTTCGACAGATACGCATTAAAAGGTCATTATGCCTACGTTTCATGGGAAAGCATCAAGGAAAATTTCAAACATGGTTTTGATTGGGACAACGACCATCTGAATACAAATATGTTTGCACACCCGTATAATGGCTCTTTGTTTTTCAATGCCGGGCGTTCGAACGGGTTCAACTTTTGGCAATCAGAACTGTTTGCCATCGGGGGTAGTGCCATGTGGGAGATGTTTATGGAATGTGAGTATCCTTCCACAAACGACATTATAGCGACGCCTATTGGTGGTGCCGCCTTGGGAGAGGTATTTTATCGGGCATCCGATATGTTGTTGGACGACCGCTCTTCGGGAGGAGAACGCTTCGGCCGTGAGTTTGCCGCATTTGTCATCTCTCCCATGAGAGGTTTCACTCGTATTATCACCGGTCAGGCGTGGAAAAGGCAGGCCGTCACCGGACGCGATTTCGGAAATCCCGACTACAATCTCAATTTTTCTGTAGGTACCCGCGTACTAACATTTCATGATGACAATACACTGGCAAAAGTAGGTGCAACCGCTCATGTGGATTTTGAATATGGTGACTGCTTTGAATCCTCAAAACGGCCATACGACTATTTCACATTTCAAATGGATTTGAATCTAATGAAGACACAGCCATTGCTTAACCGGATTGAAATTATAGGCAAACTCTTGTCCAAAGAGGTGTTGAATACACCGAAAACCAATCTGTCATTAGGTTTATACCAGCATTTTGATTTCTTTGATTCGGATACTATCAGTACCACCTATGTGTCAGGAGATTTTAAGCCATGCTCTGTGCCTTATAAGCTGGGAACGCCCGCCTCTGTCGGTGGAGGTGCAATGTTTCGCTACAATCCGACAGATCATGGTAGTCTTACGGCATTCACCCATGTCAACGGTGTGATTTTAGGCGGTATTTTGAGTGACTATTATCGTTTTTATAATCGGAATTATAATTGGGCTTCAGGTTTCTCCGTCAAATTTGGTGTCAACTATTCCATGCAGGATGACAGATTTCTGTTTTCGTTAAAAAATCAGTTCTACAAGCTCTATACATGGAAAGGTTGGGATTCGTCCGTTGACTGGTCTTTAACTCCGGCAGGAAAACCGGTAGATGTGCAGGGAGACTATTCTACCGGAAACTTCAATCATCTTGAAGGGCAAATGAACTATCGCCTGTGGGAAAAGCTCTATCTTGGCTTTGGTTTTGACTGGTATTATAGAAACACCCGATATGACAGCTATAAATACTATGATTACGAAGGTATCTATTTCGGCTCCAGTTGCCAATATATATCCAGTCAGCAATTGAGCTTTCAATTGAAATTGACATATAAGCTATAGTTTGGGATTCCTTTTCGGAAACATCTCCCCTTTTTGCGCTTGAATACGGCTGTTGAGCAAAAGAAAAACGCAAAATGTGGCAGCCAATTCACCAAAGTATATTATATTTGTAACATAGTTTATAAATTAACATTCTATGATTATAATCGGAATCGCCGGAGGAACAGGCTCTGGCAAAACGACTGTAGTGAAAAAAATTGTGGAAGCACTGCCAGCTGGTGAAGTTAGTGTACTTCCTCAGGATTCATATTATAAGGATTCAAGCCATATTCCATTGGAAGAACGGCAAAAAATCAATTTTGACGAACCGGCTGCTTTCGACTGGGAACTGCTTATTCAACAATTGCAGGATTTAAAGTCGGGCAAAAGCATTGAAGTTCCGACATATTCCTATCTTACATGTACCCGCCAACCGGAAACGGTGCCGATGCAACCACGGGATGTTGTCCTTGTGGAAGGCATTCTGGTATTTAGCGACGAACGTCTTCGCGACATGATGGACATTAAAGTTTTTGTTGATGCTGACGCTGACGACCGTTTGATAAGGGTAATCAATCGCGACTGCATCGAAAGAGGACGCACCCCAGAATTGGTGGTAGAACGATACGAACGTGTTTTGAAACCAATGCACAACAAATATATCGAGCCAGCTAAAAAATTTGCTGATTTGATTATTCCGCAAGGCGGCAACAACACGGTTGCCATTAAACTTCTGAAGGAATATATTGAAGGGCGAATCAATACGAAGAAATAATAGAAATGAGTATATTCAAACCAATAACGAACTTATTTACGAAATCATCCGAGAAGCAGGACATTGCCGAAAAGCCGGCAGCTGAACCAAAGCCACAAGGCCAGGATTCAAACGGTAAAATGGTTTTGCGTACGGAGAATTTGGTAAAAAAATATCGGCAAAGAACCGTTGTCAACCATGTGTCAATTGATGTTACACAAGGGGAAATTGTCGGTTTGCTTGGACCTAACGGTGCAGGAAAAACGACTACTTTCTACATGACAACGGGACTTATTACACCCTATGAAGGTCAGATTTACTTGAACGACCTTAATATTACAAAATTTCCGGTATACAAAAGAGCGCAGAACGGTATCGGATATTTGGCGCAGGAACCGTCGGTATTTCGTAAACTGAGCGTTGAGAATAATATCCGTGCAGTATTGGAAATGACCAATACCAGTAAGGAATACCAGGCAGAGAAATTGGAGAGCCTGATTGCTGAATTCCGTTTGCAGAAAGTAAGAAAGAACCTGGGTGACCAGTTGTCGGGCGGCGAGCGCCGACGTACGGAAATTGCACGTTGTCTTGCTATCAACCCTAAGTTCATCATGCTTGACGAACCTTTTGCCGGTGTCGACCCTATTGCGGTGGAAGATATCCAGTATATTGTCTATAAACTGAAGGAAAAGAATATAGGCATTCTGATTACTGACCACAATGCTCCTGAGACATTGAGTATTACCGATCGGGCATACTTGTTGTTTGAGGGGAAAATCCTGTTTCAGGGAACTTCGGAAGAATTGGCCGAGAATCCTATTGTAAGAGAAAAGTATTTGGGACGCAACTTTGTGTTCCATCGTAAAAAATTTGACTAATACATCATTGCTATGAAAAAATTCATGCCAACTTTTTTGGCCGCATTTGTCGGTACATGGGTTGCTTTTTTGATTATTGGCGTTGTGATTTTCATATGTGGCATGATTATGCTTACGTCACTGTCATTTTCGTCAATTAATACAGGAACGATCGCTTCCGTTTCCAACAATTCCGTGTTGGTTCTTAATTTAAAGGGAACAATCACGGAACGACCCTATTCTATTACTTGGCAGGATTATCTCAATGATACAGAAGCGCCGTTGAATCTGTATGACATTGTTAGAGCAATCGACAATGCAGCCACGGATTCAAAAATCTCAGGCATATACATCCGTTGCAATGCCGCTTCATCCGGATTGGCTACATCAACGGCAATCCGTGATGCATTGGTGAAATTCAAAAAGGATTCAGGCAAATGGATTTATGCTTACGGCGACATGATTGCCCAAAATGACTATTACATTTCTTCCGTTGCCGACAGTATTTTCATGAATCCGGTAGGAATGCTTGACATTCATGGCCTTACCAGTGGCACAATGTTCTTCAAAGGACTGTTGGACAAACTGGGCGTTGAAATGCAGATTATTCGCGTAGGCACATATAAGAGCGCTGTTGAACCGTTCATGCTTACATCCATGAGTGATGCCAGCCGATTGCAGACGCAAACTTATATCAACAACATTTGGGGATATCTGAAAAAAGAAATGTCGGTATCACGACAGTTGTCTGCGACTGCTGTTGATGACTTTGCAAATAATCTGGACACGTTCAAAGACCCGCAAGTAACAGTTGATGAACATTTTATTGACGGACTTTGTTATGCTCATGAGTTTGACGACAAATTAAAGGCTGTTTGCGGGCTTAGCGATTCTGACGATTTGTCGTTGATTAGCGTACAGCAGTACTGCACCACATTGAAACCGTCAACAAACAAGTCGGCCAACAAAATTGCCGTACTTTATGCATGTGGCGAAATCAATGTTACGGGAACGGCTCAAGGCATTAATTCCGCAGACATCGTTCCTGAAATTTTAGAATTGGCAAAGAATGATGACATAAAAGGTCTTGTACTCCGTGTCAATTCTCCTGGCGGTAGCGCATACGCTTCCGAACAAATTTGGGAGGCCTTGGAAATGTTCAAGAAAGAAGGCAAGCCTTTTGCCGTTTCAATGGGCGACTTGGCTGCTTCCGGCGGCTATTACATATCATGTGGTGCCAACCGTATTTTTGCAGAGCCTACCACTTTGACCGGCTCCATCGGCATCTATGGCATGGTTCCATCGTTTGAAGGTCTGATGACCGACAAATTAGGTTTGACTGTAGATATGGTGACGACAAATAAAGAATCGGATTTTACAGTCTATAAACCGATGACGCCGACACAACGGAATGCCATGCAGCTTAACGTAAACAGAGGCTATGAGCTCTTCACGAAACGTTGTGCCGACGGACGTAAAATGGAATTGGACTCATTGAAGTCTATTGCTGAAGGACGTGTTTGGGATGCATCCGACGCTTTGCGCATTGGATTGATTGATGAGTTTGGTAATATAGATTCCGCCGTTGAATGGGTTGCAACTGCAGCCGATGTGCAAAATGATTACACAACGGAAGTCTACCCGAAACAAGAGGATGACTTCATGAGTCTGCTTTATTCTGTTTTGTATGAATCTTCATATAAAACACAGATGAAGAAAGAGTTTGGAATGTTGTACGAGTATATGGAAGAGGTTCGTACATTGTTGAATCGCGACCGTCTACAGTGCAGAATGGAAACAACATATATTAATTAAGAAACGTGACAGATACGGCTCGGAAAATAAGGACTGCCATTTTTACCCCATTGTCATATTTATATGGGGCTGTTACGTTTGTACGCAATAAATTGTTTGATTTCAAGATATTGCGTTCTGTATCATTTGATATTCCTGTAGTCTGCATAGGCAATATTTCTGTTGGCGGAACCGGTAAAACACCGCATACTGAATATATCATCCGATTGTTGCAGGACAAATACAAGATAGCTGTATTGAGCAGGGGCTACAAGCGCAAAACATCCGGTTTCATACTGGCTTCTGCGAAAAGCACCCCTTATGACATCGGTGACGAACCTTATCAGATTTATCAAAAATTTGGCAACAAGATTCGGGTTGCCGTATGTGAAAAACGCGTTTTTGGAATACAGGAACTGCAACGCATCGACCCGGACATCAATCTGATTCTTTTGGATGATGCGTTCCAGCATCGTTTCGTCAAGCCGAAAGTGTCCATTGTCCTGACAGAATACAGTCGTCCTTTGTTTAAGGACAAGTTATTGCCGTTAGGAAGACTTCGTGAAAACATACAGGCCGTCAGATCGCGTGCGGAAATCGTGGTTGTGACGAAATGTCCGGAGGATGTAAAGCCGGTGCAGTTCCGACTATTCAAGAAGGAATTGGACCTATTCCCCTATCAGGGATTGTTCTTCAGCAAGTTCAGCTATGGAAATCTTGTGCCTGTTTTTCCTGAAGAATCGACCTATATCCCCTATCTTGACATTTTCACACCGCAGGATATCATACTCGCCGTGACAGGTATTGCCAATCCGCGGCCGTTGGTGAAATATTTGAAAGGATTCCAGGCTCAGATTAGAGTGATGCACTATCCCGACCATCATTATTTCTCCAGAACGGATATTGACGATATTGTTTCCACATTCCGTTCATTGAAAGGCCGTTATAAAATATTGATGACAACTGAAAAGGATGCTGTAAGGATTGCAAACAACCCTTACTTCCCTTTTGAATTGAAAAAACATATATTCTATCAGCCTGTCAGTGTCGAATTCCTTTCATATGAATCGGAGAACTTTGACGATGCACTGATGAAGGCTATCAACCGTACTATTCAGTAACTGAAATTTTTAATTCTAAAAAAATACAATTATGTTGGAGAAGATTAAAGAAACAGCTGCTTTTATCAAAGCAAAAGTAAACGACATCCCTACAACTGCCATTATTCTTGGTACAGGTTTGGGAGAGTTGGTTAATCATATTGAAATTACAGATGTCATTGAGTACAGTGAAATCCCGAACTTCCCGATTTCAACAGTGGAAGGCCACAGTGGAAAATTGATTTTCGGTGCTCTTGGAAACAAGCGTGTAATGGCTATGCAAGGACGTTTCCATTTTTATGAAGGATATTCCATGCAACAGGTTACATTCCCGGTAAGAGTGATGAAAGCATTGGGTATTAACACTCTGTTTGTGTCAAACGCTGCAGGTGGTATGAATCCGGAATTCAAGATTGGCGACATCATGATTATTAATGACCACATCAATCTCTTCCCGGAACATCCGCTTCGTGGAAAGAATTACAATGAACTTGGCCCGCGTTTCCCGGATATGAGCGAACCGTATTCTCACCGTTTGATTGCAGACGCCCTTAAAGTAGCAGCTGCCAACAATATTAAAGTACACCAAGGTGTATATGTCGGCACACAAGGTCCTACTTTTGAAACTCCGGCTGAATACCGTTATTTCCGTCGTATCGGCGGTGATGCTGTCGGCATGAGTACAGTTCCTGAAGTAATTGTTGCACGCCACAGTGGAATGGAAGTATTCGCAATTTCTGTAATCACAGACATGGGTGGTCTCGAAGGTGTAGAACCGGAAAAGGTTTCACATGAGGAAGTTCAAAAGGCAGCTGCCGAAGCTCAGCCGAAAATGACAGCCATCATGAAAGGCCTTATCAATGAATTTAAAGCATAATCACTATTTAAAGAATGTCAGAAACTCAAACAGAAATAGCAACCCTCGGTGAATTTGGCCTGATTAACAAGCTTACCGAACAAATCAAGCTAGTCAATCCTTCGACGATCAAAGGCGTTGGTGATGATGCCGCCGTACTTGACTACGCAGACAAGCAGGTATTGGTAACAACCGATTTATTGTTGGAAGGCATTCACTTCGATTTGACGTATGTTCCATTAAAGCATCTTGGATACAAAGCTGCTGTCGTAAATTTCTCGGATATTTACGCAATGAACGGTACACCGAAACAGATTACCGTTTCTTTGGGTATATCTAAAAGGTTTACCATCGAACATATTCAAGAATTGTACGAAGGAATCCGAACGGCTGCTGAGATTTACGGTGTGGACATTGTTGGAGGTGACACTTCAGCATCTGTCACAGGGCTATTGATCAGCATTACCTGTATTGGAGAAGCTGACAAGGATAAAGTTGTCTATCGTAACGGTGCCAAAGACACGGATTTGATTTGCGTGTCAGGTGATTTAGGTGCTGCCTACATGGGACTTCAGTTATTGGAACGTGAAAAAGTAGCCTCTTCCGGACAGAAAGATTTTCAGCCCGAATTTGGAGGTAAAGAATATATTCTTGAACGCCAACTGAAACCCGAGGCTCGCAAAGATGTCATCAAGGCATTGGCTGATGCCGGTATCGTACCAACGGCAATGATGGACATTTCTGACGGTTTGTCCTCAGAATTGCTCCACATCTGCAAGCAAAGCAATGCCGGTTGCCGGATTTACGAAGAACGTATTCCAATTGATTATCAAACGGCTGTAATGGCATCTGAAATCAATATGAATCTGGTGACTGCCGCCCTTAATGGCGGAGAGGATTACGAGTTGCTTTTCACAGCCCCTCTTTCCGCACATGAGAAGCTTGCGCAGATTGACAGCATCCGAATTATCGGACACATCACCAAGCCGGAACTCGGATGTGCCATGATAACCCGTGACGGCAATGAAATGTCGTTGCAGGCACAAGGCTGGAACGCATTTTCAAAATAATTGTCAGAAATAAAGAATACGGCAAATCCTGAAAATTTGCCGCATTTTTTATGCTCCTTTTTTACCAAAATAAATCATTTATTATTATCTTCGCATTACATTAATTTGAATTAATACGTAGAAATATGATATACAAATTTCGATTAATTTCTGACGAAGTTGCCAATTTTAAATTGGAAATTGCCATTGATGCTGACGATACTTTCTACAGCTTACGCAACGTTATTCTCGATGCCGTTGGCTATACCAAGGACCAGATGGAATCGTTTATTATTTGCGATGAAGAATGGCAAAAAGAAAAGGAAGTGACTTTAACTGATATGGGAAGTGACAGTGACGAGGATATCTGGCTGATGGAAGATACCCGTTTGTCTGACCTCATTGAAGATGAAGGCCAACGCCTTATGTTCGTTTTTGATTATCTGACCAACCGTTCCTTCTTCATGGAAATGAAGGAAATGGAACCGGGTAAAAATATGATCGACCCTCTTTGCACAAGAAAAGAAGGCAAAGCTCCTAAGCAAAGCATTGATATGGATGAATTTGATTCAAGAATTGCTCAATCGGCAGCAGGTACATCCGGTATTGATGATTTTGATGAAAACTTCTATGGCTCGGATGAATTCAACGATGACGAGTTCGATCAGGAAGGCTTTGATGATTTAAAATTTGAATAAAAAATTGACTGATAGTAAAAAAGAGACAGGGACTGGTTCGCCAATTCCTGTCTCTTTTTTATTGTTTTTATATTTTTTTATCCGTGTAATCGTTGATAACATTCAACAATGTCTGTGCTTTGTGCCGGGTTTCGTTCCATTCTTTTTCAGGAACCGAATCTATGGTCATTCCGCCGCCAATATACAGAGTATAGCTCTTAGAAGAAAATGACATTGAACGCAAATTGACAAAAAAATCAAATCCGTCAGCTGTAAACGGTCCTAAATACCCTCCATAGTATTTCCTGGAGTGTCGTTCAATCTGCTGAATACTATGAATTGCACAATCTTTAGGAATACCGGCCAAGGCAGGCGTCGGATGCAGTAAACTGACCAACGACATGGCATCTGCCAAACTTGGCACATCGACAAGGAAGTCATTACACAGGTGTTCTACATTTCCTGCACCACGCGTATATTTTCCCGACATTTTATATTTGAAACCGCACCGTTCAATAATTTCAGAGATATAGGAAGCTACATATTCCTGTTCAGTCTTCTCCTTTTCACTCCATTCCCCTATTCCTGTCGGCTTCGTTCCGGCAAGAGCCATCGTTGAAAAGACGGAATCGTGGTATCTCCCTAATATTTCAGGTGAAGCCCCCATCCATGCCCCTGTTTCCGGAGTATAGAACGCAAACACAAACGCCTGAGGATATTTCTGTGTGAGTGTTATGGCTACCGCTCCCCAGTCAATGCTATTCTGTCCGTAAGGCTGTACCAGAATCCGGGATAACACCATTTTCTGCAGTACTCCAGTTTCAAACAAATGAATGGTCTGTTCTGCCGTTTTTATATAATCCTCATAACTGGTGGAAATGTCTGAGCAATCATTTTGCAACGATTTACCACATTTGTGCCCTCCTTGCAAATATTCATCAATGCCATATTCTGCATAAATTTTAACGGCAACTGATTTTTCGGATTCGACAAAAGGCATGACACAAAACCCTGTCGGCGAAACAAATGCGTTATTGAACTGAACACCAAACGAGAAAGTATCGGTATTCGGTAAGCGATAAAAGAAAAAACGAACGCCATCCTCGATTGCTTGATTGATGGCGTTCTTGTATTTTTTATTATTCATTAGGCAAGTTCTGCGATTAATTCAAACGGCAACGCTTCTTTAACGACAACCCGATAGAATTCACCTGTTTTCAGAGCCGAAGTTTTCCTGATTAGTACTTCCGGGTCAACTTCGGGAGAATCAAACTCCGTACGCCCGACATAATAATCTTCGTCCTCTCTGTCCACAATCACCTCGAATTCTTTTCCGACTTTTGCTTCATTCAGTTCCAATGCGATTGTTTCCTGCAAATGCATCAGTTTGTCGAGTCTGCGGTTTTTCACATCTTCGCTGATGGAATCTTCAAAATTCTTTGCTGCATAAGTGTCTTCTTCTTCGCAGTAGGCAAAAGCTCCCATACGGTCAAAGCGAACGCTATGAGCAAAATCCATCAACTCCTCAAAAGCAGCATCGTCTTCCCCCGGGAAGCCAACCATCAATGTTGTTCTCAAGTGAATTCCAGGGACTTTATCTCGAATGGTTTTAATCAATTCAAGCGTTTCGTCTTTAGTTATATGACGCCGCATATTTGAAAGAACAGTGTTGTTGATGTGCTGTAAGGCTATATCAAGATATTTGCAGACATTATCATGCTTGTTCATTACATCCAGAATCTCATACGGGAATTGAGCCGGATATGCGTAATGCAGACGAATCCATTTTACGCCTTCAATTTGAGCCATCTGGTCTATTAATTCCGGAAGCATCATTTTTCCAGTCAAATCCAATCCGTACGACGACAAATCCTGAGCAATTACATTGAATTCCTTAACCCCTCTTGAAACAAGCATTTTTACTTCAGACAGGATTTCATCTATTGGACGGGATTTATGGCGTCCCGTGATCAAAGGAATTGCACAGAAAGCACAGAAGCGATTACAGCCTTCTGATATTTTGATGTATGTATAATGTGAAGGCGTTGTTATCACACGTTCATACGGCAATGTGGCAGGATTGGAATGCAACACATCCTTAATCAAATCTGACCAATCAAATTTACCGTAAAGTTTGTCTATTTCTGGAATTTCTTTTAACAAGTCGTTTCTATAACGTTCTGACAAACAGCCCATCACATAAAGCTGACGGATTTTTCCCTCTGTTTTGGCTTGCGCAAATTCCAGAATAGTGCTGATTGATTCTTCTTTGGCATCCCCAATAAATCCGCAAGTGTTTATAACTACAACTTCGCCACACACATTGTCGGAATCGTGATGCACTTCCAGACCACAATCCTGAAACCGTTTCATCAGCTGTTCCGAGTCCACAAGATTTTTAGAACAGCCTAAAGTAATGATATCTATGCGTTTCTTCATCAACTTGAAACCTATTTCTCATTATTGTCAAACAAAGATTCCACAAATTCTTTCTTGCGGAATATCTGCAAATCTTCAATACCTTCGCCCAAACCGATATATTTTACCGGAATCTTGAACTGATCGCTAATTCCAATAACGACACCGCCTTTGGCAGTTCCATCGAGTTTTGTAATGGCAAGTTCATTCACTTCAGTTGCAGCAACGAATTGTTTTGCCTGTTCAAAAGCATTCTGACCGGTAGAACCGTCAAGAACAAGAAGGATTTCATGAGGGGCATCTGGAACGACCTTTTGCATAACATTCTTTATCTTCGACAGTTCTTTCATCAAGCCGACTTTGTTATGAAGTCGTCCGGCTGTATCAATAATTACCACGTCTGCATTCGATGCCTTAGCAGAACTTATCGTATCAAAAGCAACCGACGCAGGGTCAGAGCCCATCTGCTGTTTAATGACAGGCACACCTACTCGATCACCCCAAATCATCAGCTGTTCAATGGCAGCGGCCCTAAACGTGTCGGCGGCGCCAAGCACGACTTTATTTCCGGCTTTCTTGAATTGATATGCCAATTTTCCAATAGTCGTAGTCTTTCCAACTCCATTGACACCAACAACCATGATTACATACGGCTTTTTGTTTTCCGGAACTACAAAATCCGCAGTTTCTTCATTGTTGTTTTCCGCAAGCAAATCAATAATTTCCTCTCGAAGCAGGTTGTTCAGTTCCGAAGTGGTGACATATTTATCACGAGCCACACGCTTCTGAATGCGGTCAATGATTTTCAATGTCGTTTCTACTCCGACATCGGATGTAATGAAGATTTCCTCCAAATTGTCGAGAAAATCATCATCAATTTTAGACTTACCAGCAACCGCCCGGGTTATTTTCGAGAAAAAACCTTCTTTGGTTTTTGCCAAACCTTTATCAAGCGTTTCTTTTTTTTCCTTAGAGAAGAAATTAAAAAATCCCATTGTACAAAATTAATGTTTAGTGCAAAGTTAGTAATTTTTATCGTAGGGCCGCAATTTAGCGGCAAAATAAACAGCATATTTTTTTGTCGTTTTAACCATGATTTATATCTTTGTCATATGGAAGATTCAGACGATTCGCATTGTCACCGTTGTGACAATCATACAAAATACCAACGCACCATTATTTATAGTGTTTGCTTGAAAAAATACAATGGCAGGAATTACCGTGTCAGACATTTGTCCTGCAATCCATTTTACAGTGCCAACAAAAAGGACGGTATACATTCTTATTTTTGCAATTGGCTGATTTAGTGTCATAACTTTCCTTATTTATTCCCCTAATTTAATAACCAACAATTATTTATATGACACTTGTTTTAATATACTTTACATTAGCCATTTCATTATCTTTTTTGTGCTCCGTGCTTGAAGCCGTACTTTTGTCCACACCAATCTCTTATATCAACCTAAAAGAAACAGAAGGAGCAAACGGAGCAAAATTATTGCGAAAGCTAAAAACGGACATTGACAAGCCCATATCTGCAATTTTGTCATTAAACACAATAGCCCATACGATTGGTGCGGCCGGTGTCGGAGCTGAAGCCGTCAAAGTTTTTGGCGAAGAATATTTTGGCATTATTTCCGCGATTTTGACGGTGTTGATTCTTGTCCTGTCGGAAATTATTCCAAAAACAATCGGTGCCCGCTATTGGAAACAGCTTTGCATTATGGCTGCTAAGATTATCCGTGTAATGATTTTCATCACCTATCCTTTAGTGTGGATTTCGGAATGGATTACACGACTGTTCTCTTCAAAAGACGAGAAGACAATCAGTCGCGAGGAAGTCTCTGCCATGGTCAACGTCGGTGAAGAAGAAGGTGTTTTCCAGAAAGAGGAAAGCAACATGTTGCGAAGCCTTATCAAAATGCAAAGTGTCACGGCCAAAGATATCATGACTCCTAGAGTTGTTGCCGAAGCTGCTCCGGAAGAATTGACAGTCAAGGCATTTTATTCCAAAAATCAGTATAAGAGTTTTTCCAGAATACCCGTATACGCCGACAACAAGGATTTCATTACCGGATACATACTCAAACAGACGGTATTGGAATGTTTGGCTGAAGACAAGTTTGACGTTCGTCTGAAAGACATCAAACGGGAAATCCTTATGTTTGACGAGAAACGGAAAATCAAGGATATTTGGGAAAAAATGATGAAAAAGAAAGAACAGATATCTATTGTCATCAACGAGTATGGAGGCTTTCAAGGCATCCTGACAATGGAAGACATAATAGAATCTGTGCTCGGACTTGAAATCATGGATGAAAAGGACATGGTTGCCGACATGCAAAAACTGGCAAAGGAACGCTGGCAGAAAAAGCGAAAAGACAATCCTTCAATTGAAGAAGAATAATTGTTTTTATTTGGTAAAGAGGCTTTTTACACAAATAAGTGCCGGTAATTCCAATTTTATTTATATATTTGAAGAACAAATCTAATTAACGATGTACGACATATCCACTCTTATACATGACTTACTGCAACAATTCGGGAGTGTAGATATAGCAGAAAGTGAATTTAAAAGAATGGTCAATGAAGACGACGAACTCAAAAATGAGTTCAAACGTTGGTGTGAGGAGTTTGGTTACAAAGAGCGAAACGCTTTTCGAAACTATTGTCAAGACTACATACAGGACCACGAATCGATATTTGACACACTTTCCGAATACAATGAATAGTCTTTCCGCCTGGAAAAATGGTGGAAAGCTCATAAAGTTTCACTTTTTATGGCTAACTTTGCATAAAATGTTTTTATGAGCGACAATTTATTTTTACCGGCAGAATGGTATCCGCAGTCTGCCATCATGATGGCGTGGCCGCATGAAAATACAGATTGGGCATATATTCTCGATGAAGTGCAGCAATGTTTTAAAAATATTGCGAGGGTCATTGTTCAGCACAAAGAAATGCTGATCGTCCTTGCACCTGATATTGAGAAGGTAAAATCCCAGCTCCATGATTTGGATCAAAAATATATCCGATTTCAGGAAATCAATACAAACGACACTTGGGCAAGAGACACTTGCGCAATTACAACTCTTAACAACGGAATCCCTGTCATCAACGATTTTAAGTTCAATGGATGGGGATTGAAATTTGCAGCCAATTTCGACAACTTGCTGACATCCGAACTATTCTACAAAAATTCGCTGTTTTCCGGTGTCTATAAAAACCACTTGAATTTTGTGTTGGAAGGCGGCTCGATTGAGAGCGACGGAAACGGACTCATTCTGACAACCAGCGAATGCCTGCTGTCCAAAAACCGTAACGGCCAATCAAGCAAAGACGAAATAGAAGCCTATTTAAAGCAAGCGTTCGGTGCAAAAAAAATGTTGTGGATTGACCATGGCTTCCTTGCCGGAGACGACACCGACAGCCATATCGACACCTTGGCACGTCTGGCACCAAACGACACCATTCTATATGTCTGCACCGATGATAAGACAGACCTTCATTATGAAGCTCTTCAGGCTATGAAACAGCAACTTCAATCTTTTACAACCATTGAAGACAATGCTTTCAACCTAATTGAACTGCCGTTACCTGATGCTGTATTCGACGAAGACGACATGCGAATTCCTGCCACATACGCAAATTTCCTTATAGGAAACGGCTTTGTTGCTGTTCCTGTCTACAATCAGCCGACGAAAGATCAACTGGCTCTTGATTTAATTCAACAAGCCTTCCCCGATTACGATGTTGTAGGCGTTGACTGCAATGCTCTTATCAAACAGCATGGATCCCTTCACTGTGTAACTATGCAATTCCCCATCAATTCTATAAACCAATAACTTATATGAAATCGACACTAAAAGTAGGAATAATTCAACAGGCTAACACATCTTGCAAAGAAGACAACCAAACCAAGCTCGCCAATAAGATTTTCAATTTGGCGGCCGAAGGTGCAGAATTGATTGTACTTCAAGAATTGCACGATTCCCTATATTTCTGTCAAGTTGAGTCGACCGACAATTTCGATTTGGCGGTAGAAATACCTGGCACAACAACCGACTTTTATAGCGAAGTTGCCAGAAAAGCGCATGTCGTTTTGGTAACCTCTCTTTTTGAACGCCGTGCTCCGGGATTATACCACAATACAGCTGTCGTATTTGAAAAGGATGGCAGCATTGCCGGAAAATATCGCAAAATGCACATTCCAGATGATCCGGCGTACTATGAAAAATTCTATTTCACACCCGGAGATTTGGGATTTACTCCCATCCAAACTTCTGTCGGCAAGTTGGGTGTGCTTGTTTGCTGGGACCAATGGTATCCGGAAGCAGCAAGACTGATGGCATTGAGTGGTGCAGAACTGTTGATATACCCTACCGCTATCGGTTGGGAAAGTTCAGATACTGATGAAGAACAATTCCGTCAGCGTCAGGCATGGATGCTGGTTCAACGTGGGCATGCTGTTGCAAACGGGCTGCACGTTGTTACTGTCAACCGTGTCGGATATGAAACAGACCCTTCTGGACAAACAAACGGTATTCAGTTCTGGGGCAGCAGTTTTGTTGCAGGTCCCCAAGGAGAACTGTTGTATGAAGCCCCAACCGACTGTGAAACTGAAAAGATTGTCGAGTTGGATCTAAACCGTTCTGAACAGGTTCGACGTTGGTGGCCGTTCTTGAGAGACCGCCGTATTGAATGCTTCGACAAGCTGTCTCGTCGGTTCATTGACTGATTTCCATCGGACTTAATACCCTTTACTGACAACTACTTTTGTGGACAATATTCACACTTATGTGTGGAAAATGTCCACAAAATAAAAATAACGTCTAAACACATGAAATCGCAACACTAAATAAATCAATAAATTAACAAAGCTCCCTTCACAATACTTTGATTGGTATAATTTTTATTATTCGTTTTATTAGATTATTTTTTAAATTCAGAATATGTTTAAACAAGGACTTACTATTTGTCGCGCGGTATTGGCGACAATGATTTTTGCCTCGCTCTGGAGTTGTAAATCTGACGACAAACCACAGCCTCCAGTTGTAATTGTAGAAAAGCCGTCGCAGCAAGACGTGCATATTTATGGTGAATATGTCGGCCGTATCCGTGCCGCACAATTCGTAGAGCTCCATGCTCGCGTTGAAGGCTATTTGGAGAAAATGCTTTTTGAAGAAGGCAAATATGTAAAAAAAGGTGAGCCGTTATTCGTCATTAATCAGGCTCAATACAAAGCCCGAGTTGAAAAAGCCAAAGCACAACTTAAAAAGGACGAAGCGCTTGCATCGAAAGCAAAACGTGACGTTGAGCGTCTGAAGCCTTTGTATGAACAACACGCTGCCAGCCAGTTAGACTTGGATAATGCCGTTGCAGCATTGGAAAATGCAGAAGCAAACATTGCAATGAGCAAGGCCGACCTCGATCAGGCTGAATTGGAATTAAGCTATACAGTGATTACCTCTCCAATGTCAGGCTATATCAGCGAAAGAGCTGTTGATATCGGTAGCTTGGTTGGCCCGGGTGCAAAATCCAAATTGGCAGCAGTAGTAAAAAGCGATACTGTCTTGGTTGATTTCAAAATGACCTCGCTCGACTACCTGAGAGCCGAAAGAAGAAATATCAAATTCGGAGAAACGGACTCCAACCGTTCATGGCAACCGACAATTTCGGTCACACTTGCCGACAATACGGAATATCCGTTGAAAGGTGTTGTCGATTTTGCCGACCCAATTGTTGACCCGGAAACAGGAACATTCGGCGTGCGTGCTGAACTCCCTAACCCCAAAAACACTCTTTTGCCTGGACAGTTTACCCGTGTAAAACTATTGATTGACGTAAGAGAAAATGCAATAGTTGTTCCACGCAAGGCCTTGTCTATTGAAAAAGGCGGAGCTTTTATTTTCGTTGTCCGCAAAGACAGTATTGCAGAAAAACGTTTCGTTCAGACAGGTCCTGAAATCGGAAATAATGTCGTAATTGAACGAGGTTTGGGATTAAATGAAAATGTGGTGATTGAAGGTTTCCACAAATTGCTTCCCGGCGCTACGGTCAAACCAATTAACTCTAATGACAAACAAGCCATTGAGGCTATAAAAGAAAACGAAGAAGATAAATGAAACCAGGATTTTTTATAGATAGACCCGTATTCTCGATAGTGCTTTCAACATTGATTGTCATTGTCGGGTTAATAGGCCTGCTGTTTCTTCCTATAGAACAGTATCCGCAAATTACGCCGCCTGTCGTAAAGGTCAGTGCATCCTATTCAGGTGCAAATGCCTTGACCGTATCACAAGCCGTTGCAACACCAATCGAGCAGGAATTGAACGGTACGCCGGGTATGATATATATGCAAAGTAGCTGTACTAACTCCGGTAGTTTGACTATTACGGTAACTTTTGATGTCTCAGCCGACCCAGACATGTCTGCTGTAGAAATTCAAAACCGTGTAAAATTGGCGGAAAGCAGATTGCCGGCAGAAGTTGTACAAAACGGTATCTCTGTTGAAAAACAGGCACCCAGTCAGCTCATGACTTTGACGTTGATGTCAGATGACCCTAAGTTTGACGAAATTTACTTGAGTAACTTCGCTACAATTAACGTTCAAGACGTATTACGCCGTATTCCGGGTGTTGGACGTATTTCAAATGTCGGTAGCCGTTACTACGGTATGCAGATATGGGTTTACCCTGACCGTTTGGCAAACTTCGGTTTAACAATCAAGGATTTGCAGAATGCACTGAAAGACCAGAACCGCGAATCGGCAGCAGGTGAATTAGGAAAGCAACCGGTAATCGATGTTGACATCACTTTGCCGATTACGGCATCCGGACGTCTTTCTACTGTAGAAGAATTTGAAGACATCGTTATCCGGGCAAACCCCGACGGTTCCATCATACGAATGCGTGACGTTGCACGTGTTTCGCTTGAAGCCTCTTCCTACTCTACGGAAAGTGGTATCAACGGCAAGAATGCGGCAATTCTTGGTATCTATATGCTGCCAGGAGCCAATGCATTGGAAGTTGCTGAAAACGTGAAGGCAACGATGAAGGAAATCAGCAAAAGTTTTCCGGATGAATTGGAATACAACTTCCCGTTCGACATGACCGAATACATTTCGCAATCTATTCATGAAGTTTACAAGACTTTGTTTGAAGCGTTGTTCCTGGTCGTTTTGGTTGTATTCTTTTCACTGCAAAACTGGCGTGCTGCGTTAATTCCAATTATCGCCGTTCCTATTTCGTTGGTCGGAACATTTGGATTTATGCTCATCATGGGCTTTTCTTTGAACACGCTGACATTGTTGGGCCTTGTACTTGCCATTGGTATTGTGGTGGACGACGCGATTGTCGTGGTTGAAAACGTCGAACGTATTATGAAAGAAGAAGGGCTGCCACCTAAGGAAGCTACTCACAAAGCCATGCATGAACTTGCGGGCGCATTGGTTGCCACCACGATGGTTTTGGCGGCAGTATTCGTCCCGGTTAGTTTCTTGGGAGGCATCACAGGTCTTCTCTATCGTCAGTTCTCCATTACGATTGCCGTTTCCGTTTTGCTGTCAATGGTTGTCGCTTTGACCTTGAGTCCGGCAATGTGTGCAATGATTCTTCGACCGGAGCACAAGAAAAAAGCGAAAGTTTTCCGATTAATCAACTATTGGCTCGCAGTCGGCAACAGAAAGTATGCAAAGATTTTGCGCCGGTTCTTCCGCAATCCCCGCAGAGTTTTGGCCGGATTCGGACTTTCCATCGTTCTTATCTTTGTCTTGAATTCCATTCTTCCGACCAGCTTTATTCCGGAAGAAGACCAAGGCTATTTCACGGTTGAACTCGAATTGCCGGAAGGTTCTACTCTTGAACGTACACGTGAAGTGACGGATCGCGCTATCGCTTTCCTTGACAATCATCCGGCCGTAGCATACGTTCAGAATGTGACCGGTAGCAGCCCACGCGTCGGTACTGCTCAAAGCCGTTCTACCCTTACCGTCATTCTGAAACCGTGGGAAGAAAGAGAAGGAAAAGGCATGGACGTAGCTTCTGTTATGCAGGATACCCGCGATGAATTCTACAACTATCCGGAAGCGAAAGTATATGTCAACCGTCCTCCTGTTATCCCAGGTTTGGGTGAAAGCGGTGGACTTGAAATGCAATTGGAAGCCAAAGGCGATGCCAGCTGGGATGATTTGATTGCAGCAACAGACACATTCCTGCATTATGCGTCTCAGGCGCCGGAACTTCAAGGAGTATCTTCTGCCCTCCAGTCAGAGATCCCGCAATTATACATTGATGTAGACCGCGACCGTGCACAGTTCCTCGGTATTCCGATGGCCGACATATTCAATACGATGAAGGCATATTTGGGTTCCGTTTATGTAAACGACTTTAATATGTTTAACCGAATTTATCGTGTATATATTCAGGCTGAAGCCTCCTACAGAGCGTCACAGGAAAATCTAGGCATGTTCTATGTACGCGCGCAGAATGGAGCCATGGTACCATTGACGGCATTGGGTACAACAAAATACACGACGGGTCCGGGTACAATCAAACGCTTCAACATGTTCTCGACTGCATCCATCAATGCAGTAGCAGCGCATGGATACAGTACGGGTGAAGCAATGGCAGCAATGGAAGAAATTGCCCAAACACATTTGCCGGAAAACATCGGTATTGAATGGAGCGGTCTCTCCTATCAGGAGAAAAAGGCAGACGGACAGACGGGTATTGTACTTGGATTGGTATTTCTGTTCGTATTCCTGTTCCTTGCAGCACAATATGAAAGTTGGATAGTTCCAATCGCCGTATTGTTGTCATTGCCTGTAGCGGCATTAGGTGCTTATATGGGTATCTGGGCTTGCGGATTGGAAAATGACATTTATTTCCAAATCGGTCTGGTAACACTGATTGGATTGGCGGCAAAGAATGCAATTTTGATTGTTGAATTTGCAAAAGTCCAGGTTGATGCCGGCTATGATGTTATCAAATCGGCAATTCACGCATCACAAATGCGTTTCCGCCCTATCCTCATGACATCATTGGCATTCGTTTTGGGTATGCTGCCGATGGTTCTTGCTTCCGGACCGGGCTCTGCTTCCCGCCACAGTATCGGAACAGGCGTATTTTTCGGAATGCTTTTCGCCATCACATTTGGTATCGTCATCGTTCCGTTCTTCTTTGTATTGATTTATAAATTGAAACAAGTTAATTTCAAACAGATACTATTGAAAGGAAAATCATTTATGCCAATCATCGTTGCTGCTTTGGTTACGATGTCTGCGACATCCTGCAAAATTGGCAAAAAATACACTCGACCGGATCTGAATCTGCCCGAGACCTTTGAAGTTGTTGGCGACAGTTCTTCTGTTGCCGACATCGGATGGGGCACATTGTATCAAGATACGGTACTGCAATCATTGATCGAGAAGGCGTTGCACAACAATAAGGATATGTGTATCGCAGCCGCTAAAATCAAAGAACTGATGGCAGCAAAACGCATTTCAAATGCCCGACTGTATCCGTCTGCGACCTTGTCATTGCATGCTGAACGCGAAAGTGAAAACTATGGCGGTAATAAGTTAGATATCGATAATGAATTCGACCCTAAACTTGGTTTTTCATGGGAACTGGATTTCTGGGGTAACATTCGATGGGCAAAGGAAGCCGACCTGGCTGCATACTTACAGTCCGTCGAAGCACAGAAAGCGTTGCAGATGACTTTAGTTTCAGAGGTTGCCTCTGCTTATTTTGAACTGTGTGCCCTCGACCGAGAATTAAACATTGTCGAAAAGACACTCGAAGCTCGTCGCGAGGGTGTACGATTGGCAAAACTGCGGTTTGAAGGAGGTTTAACTTCAGAGACAGCATACAATCAGGCTTTGGTTGAACTTGCAAAGACCGAAACTAAAATTCCGACTCTCGAAGAGCAGATAAAAATAAAGGAAAGCGACTTGGCTCTCCTTTTAGGTGAATATCCTACCGGAATACCTCGTGGAGCTTCATTGAACGAACAGACCCTGCCTGAAATTCTTCCGGTCGGTTTGCCTTCTACTCTTTTGGAGCGTCGTCCGGATGTGCGTCAGGCAGAATTGAAACTGCGTGAAATGAATGCAAAAGTAGGTGTGGCATTTACCAATATGTTCCCGAAAATAACATTGACGGCGAAACTCGGTTTTGAAAGTGACCAGCTTTCAAATCTTATCAAAAGTCCCTATTGGTTCCTGGCGGGCGACCTGTTGCAACCTATTTTTGGCATGGGTAGCAACATTGCCAAACACAAGGTGGCGAAAGCCCAATATGAGCAGGAAATCTATGCCTACCAAAAATCCGTATTGAAAGCTTTCAAGGAAGTAAACGATGCCATTATTTCAGCACGTAAGAGCAAAGAAATCACAGCATCTTGGCGTACACTGGAAGCATCAGCCAACAAATATCTGGAACTTGCACAACTCCAATATATAAATGGTGTAACCAGCTATATGGACGTATTGGATGCTCAGCGTGGATTGCTCGACGCACAAATTGGATTGAATAATGCTGTACTCAGTGAACTGAAAACTATTGTCAAACTGTATAAAGCTCTTGGTGGTGGATATACAAACGAAATACTCCAACTCGAAAAAGAGAAATTAGAATCTGACAAGAAAGCAGAAAAATAAGTTTTCGGAACAGAAATGAGAAACGTTATAAAACAGAAAAGGGGGTCAGTTTCGACCCCCTTTTCTGTTTCTATATATTTTTATTTAAAATTTCAACCCAACAGAAAGCACAACTTCATGATTGTTGTCTGTAATTTTCGCTGTTGGCGAAACTCCTGTCAGATATCCGTTAGGTTCAACCTCCGGAGAGTATGCATGAAATGTGCTTTTTCTTGTTTTATACAAATATGCCATATCAACATAGAATGCTTTATAGCGATAACCCAATCCGGCTGTTATGTACTGAATGTTGTCGTCCAATGTGTACGACAATGTTGTACCGGCCTGCACCACATTCAATTTGTCATTTCTGATTTCTTCTGTAAACGGAGAAAGCTGCAATGAATAGCCCAATCTTAAACCAAATTGCGGCGTTACTTTAAACTCACCGCCTAAACGGAAAATATTAGAAGAACGATAGTAATCCTTGATGTAATCAGATACATAAACATCTTCTTTTCCATCATAAGATACGCTCATGGTTGGATAAGTTACACGCTCATAATCAAAACTGATGATTCCGCGACCTCCAACAACGGCAGCAGCGCTACCAATAAACCGCCACGGAGAATTCATGTCAAAATATGTTTCTCCGACATAGCCTTCATCTGTTGTCGCCTTTCCTGCAATATTCATAGAACTTGCCACGTCATAGGCTGAAAAAGCATAGGATGTATTGGCGTAATATTCCGATTTCAGTGAGTAGAATGTCGGTGTGTGGAATGCAAAACCGACTCTGAATTCATTTATAGGCTTGAAAATAACTCCCAACTTGAAGTTCAATCCGCTTCCTCTCATTGAGAAGTAATTCTCCATACCCCACGAAGCGCTTCCGTTTCCACTTTTGTTTCCGCCGTCATAAGGCACATGAGCATTATCAAGACTTTCTCCATAATAGGAATACAATTGGTAGTCAACATCAACAATACCTAAGCTTGCACCCCAGTACAGCATATCCATGGCATTGCCACCAAAACTCAGCGTATATTCGTCTATGCCGCCACGTTCGTCAACCTCCAATTCTCCGCGACCGGTTGTTCCGGTTTGGAACAAGCCTTTATAAGTGTCACCGCTTGGATTTATCAAATACGAATTATAGGCAAGAATACTCATCCACGGACAATAGGATTCCTGATAAGGATTATAGCCGTTTTGTACTGCACCAAGTTCTTCCGGTTTCCATCCGCCGGCGGTTGTCTGGTTGGCGACATAATTGGTCATAGATCCCTGAAGATTGCTGATACCACCGGAATAATGCCGATTGAATGAAGCAGTTCTGTTATAGCTAATACCCCAATTCACATTCGGAATAACGCTGGAGCCGGTCCGGAATGTACCAATATAACCAAGATTGCTGAAATTGAAATTCTTATGCTTTTCTTTTCCGAACGCGCCATTGCCCATTGAAGTGTTCTGAATATCCCAGTTCAATGTCAATCCAAGTTCCGAACTGCGATAGATTCCAATTCCACCCGGATTCTGATTGAGAACAGACAAATCACCACCCAAAGCACCAAAAGCACCAGCCATTGACATAAAGCGTGCAGAACCTCTTAAATCTGACTGTGACAAGCTGTACACATCAAAAGCACTCTGCGACTGCATTGCAAAGGGATAACATCCCAGCAATGCTGCTATCAAAATATACTTTGTTTTCATATCATTCTAAAATTTAACGTCTTCCACCACGTCCACCGCCGCTTCCGCCAAATGAGCCACGTCCGCCACCAGTTGAACCGCCTCTGAACGAACCGGAATTACCACGGTTTGTCGGATTTGAGAATGAAGGACTTGTAGTTGTACCTCTTCTATAAGAATTTGACGGTGAATAGTTGAAATCAAAATCATTTTCACGCGTATTGTTATTATTCACGGAACCGCCACGATAACCGTTATACGTTCTTTGGTTGTAATTATTCGTATTATTGAATGTCGATGACGGTCTACGTCCCGTAGCTGTTGAGTTCCTTCTTATTGTGGAATTGACAGGACGTCGTCCATCAGAGACCGTTGAACTGCCGGAATTTCCACCAAACGGGCGTCGTCCGTTGCTTGAATAGCGATGGTTGCTATTCCAAGCATAACTTGGATAATAGTGATGATGGTAGCCATAAAAAGGATACGGATGATAATAGCCCGGTCCCCAGAACGGATCATACCAACTGCACCAAGGATCCCAATAGCCGTAACCCCAATAGGTATAAAACGGAGAATACCAGTAAGAAGAATATCTTGGTCCGTACCATGGACTATACCAGGAAGAATACCAAGGGTCATAAAAACCAAAGGAAACGGTTGTTGACGGAGTTCCGACATAAATATTTACATCATCGGCATAATAGAGTTCTATCAATTCCGGATCGTCCGAGGCAGTCACAATATCAGGATTGCTGAAACGCTCAATCCTGTCCGTATATGTAAACATGGAACTGTTTGCCGGTCGGATTGAATCTACAGCAGAAGAATCCCGCTGAGTGTATGAACGCCCCATTCTGTTATAGGCATCAACATCTACATCATTATTGTTGTAGACCTGATACGTGGGAGCCTTCATCTCAGGATTTGCCAATTCATATTCAGCCTGAAGTTCTGCAAGTTTTTCTTGCCTTTCCTTTTTCGCTTTTTCCGCATCGTAATAGATGTCGTCATCATAATAGCCTTGTCCAAACATTGGGGTTATTGAAAACATCAAAACGCCCAAAAACAGTTTATAGTTTCTCATTTTGTCCTCCTTTCTTTATTTGACCAGTTTCTTTCTGAAAAGTTTAACTGATTTCAAAGAAAACGCAACATGCTTGTTATTTAATCAAATTAGACAGACATTATTACTTTCAAGATACGTAAATACATCCGAACAAGCAATAATATCTCATATTCAAAGATATAACAAATTCTACAATAGGCAACACCCAAGTGTCTTATTTTGGAATTTTTATCTATTTATCACATATAAAGGTAAAAATTTCCCGTCAAATTCTTATAATCCATAGAAAACTCCCCTTCTTCCCTGATGCAAAGCTCTTTATCGTCGACGGTACATTCACAATTGGAAAACTCCCACAAATAACGTTTTACAGCTTTCTTTTCGGATGGCTTTACAGCCACCCTACGCTTAATCCAAAAATCGCTCTCCCCTGCCAAAAATTCTATATACTCTTTTACTTCTACAGGTGCTATTAAAGCAAACACACCACCTGGTAACAATAGCGACTTTACTTTTTCAAACAGCCTTTCAAATGGCAAGGAATCTGTATGCCGAGCCATAGCACGCCGTTTGTCCGGAGCTACAATATCTGTTTTAAAAAAAGGAGGATTTGAAACAATCAAATCATACTTGCTGTCGCGTGTATAAGTTAGAAAATCCACATTAAAAACCGAAAGCCGTTCTTTCCAAGCCGATTTTTCAAAATTTTCAGCCGCTTCAGCCGCCGCCATGTCATCTATTTCAACAGCATCAATTTTCGCCTCTGTATTCCGCTGTGCTGCCATCAAGGCAATCAGTCCGCTACCACATCCCACGTCCAAAATACGATGAGCTTTTGACACGTCACACCAGGCCCCAAGCAGCACTCCGTCGGTTCCTATCTTCATTGCACAATTCTTGTGGCTGATTTCAAACTGCTGAAATCTGAATATTCCGTCTGACATTATTTCGATTTGTTTCTACAAAAATACGACATAACGTCATTATATGCAAAATGCGCCATTCCCATAAGGAACAGCGCATTTGCAATATCTTGTAAAAAAGACGGATTACCAGATGATAACTCTCTTTTCCGGAGCAAGGAACATCGGATCACCGGCTTTAATACCAAAGGCATTATAGAACGGCAAAATGTTCTTCAATGTTGCATTTACTCTCCAACGGCCCAATGAGTGTTCATCCATCTTCGTACGGCGAAGGATTTCCGCGTCACGAATATTGTCAGCCCATACGTTTGCATAAGAAAGATAGAATCTCTGGCTCGGAGTAAAGCCGTCTACAGTTTTGTTTTCTTTGGCTTCCTTCGTTTTCATGTATGCAGTGTAAGCCACACGCAAACCACCTTGGTCAGCGATGTTTTCACCCAAAGTCAAACGACCGTTAGCGTGCTGGTCACCAAGAACGACAATGCTGTCAAATTGAGCGACAAGTTTGTCAGCCAATTTGTTGAATTCTTCAGCATCTTTTTCAGTCCACCAGTTTTCCATATTACCGTTCTTGTCAAACTGACGTCCCATATCGTCAAATCCGTGAGTCATTTCGTGACCGATAACAACACCGATTGCACCATAGTTGTCAGCGTCCAATGCATCCGGAGAGAAGAATGGTGCTTGAAGAATACCGGCAGGGAAACAAATTTCATTTGTTGTCGGGTTGTAATATGCGTTTACAGTTTGCGGAGTCATACCCCATTCTGTCTTGTCGACAGGTTTGCCATATTTGCCGTTGCTGTCTTTAACGTGGAACAAAATAGCTTCCTTGATGTTATCCCAATATGTCTTTTTAGGATCGATAACAACGGAAGAATAGTCTTTCCATTTGTCCGGATAACCGATTTTAACCGTAAATGCAGCCAATTTTTCTTGAGCGCGAGCTTTAGTTTCATCGCTCATCCATGTAAGGCTTGCAATGTGTTCACCCAAAGCTTCTTTCAAGTTGTTGACCAATTCCATCATACGTTGCTTGGATTCTGCCGGGAAGTATTTTTCCACATACAATTGGCCCAATGCTTCGCCCAACATTCCGTCAGGAACAGCCAACGCACGTTTCCATCTCGGACGGTCTTGTTTTGCACCAGTGATAACCTTGCTCATGTTGAAGTTCACTTCGCGGAAATCATCACTCAAATAGTCAGATGCGGCATTGATGAAGTGGAACGACAGATAGTCCTTCACTTCCTGTTCGCTCAGTGTAGACAACAGTTCATTGACTTTTGCCAAAGAAGCCGGCTGCATTACACACATCTTGTCAACACCTTCCAAATACAAACCCTTCAAATAAACATCCCAATTGACAGCCGGGCAAACTGAATCGATTTGCTCCATGCTGCGGATATTGTATTGTGCGGCAAGATTACGTTGTTCAGTTCTTGACATGGCAACTTTTGCCAATTCTGTTTCAATGTTCATGACATTTTTCATGACACGTTCTGCATCGGCAGCATTGTAACCTGCCAACTTGCAGAGGTCCTGAATGAATACCTTGTAGGCATTGCGAATGGCAACTGTCTGCTCGTCATCCTGCAAATAATAGTCGCGATCGCCCAAACCAAGGCCGCTTTGTGCCCAATACAGAATGTTTGTATTAGAATCTTTGAAGTCACTGGAAACTCCTACACCAAAGAATGGAGAAGAGAAAGTATGCAACCAAGAAAGCAAAGCTGAATATTCTTCAGGTTTAGCGTTCTGGATACGAGCCAAATCTGCTTGAATTGTAGAAGCACCTTCTTTGTTCAAACGTACGCTGTCCATACCCATAGCATACAAGTCGCCGATTTTTTGAGCAACCGAACCATACGGGTGTTTAGTGGAACGCAATCCTTCTACCAGTTCATGCAATTGCTTTTTATTGTTCTCGCCCAGCATATCGAAAGAACCGAAACGAGAATATTCATCCCCCAGCGGATTGTTTTTTTGCCAACCACCACAAGCGTATTGATAAAAATCGACACGCGGAGAAACTGATTCATCGAGATTTTCCCGATTTGCTCCTGTTTTAGGAGTTGCTGCTGACATCGTCAATGATGCACTCAACGCCAAAAACATCATTCCGTTTTTTAGTTTCATAATAAATAAGTTTATATTAGTTTTTTAATGTTTCCAACTCCATTGTAGCCTGCTCCCAAGCATCCATGGCTTTTTCAAGTTCAGACTGCAACGCACCATGTTTTTCAAACAAGGATGGATCATTGGCACCAACCGATAACTGTTGCTCAATCTCGGCAATTTCCGATTCGCAACGTTCCACCTCCTGTTCTGCATCTTTTACTTTCTTTTCCGCCTTACGTACAAGTTTTTCAAACTCTTTCTTTTCTGCATATGACAACCGCCCGGAGGACTCTGCAGAAACAGTTGTCGCTACATCTTTCTGCGGTGTTGCCTTTGCTTCCAATTCCCGAAGGTTTTCCATGTTTTTCGCATGTAGGAAATCGTAGATTCCTCCAAGATGCTCACGTACTTTTCCTCCGCCGAATTCATATACTTTTTCAACCAGTCCGTCCAAGAAATCACGGTCGTGTGACACGACAATCACCGTACCATTGAAATCCTTAATTGCCTGTTTCAGAATATCCTTGGTTTTCATGTCCAAGTGGTTGGTCGGCTCGTCAAGAATCAACAGATTGACCGGTTCCAACAACAGACGAATCATGGCCAGACGTGTTTTTTCGCCACCGGAAAGCACCTTTACTTTTTTCTCCGAGGCTTCTCCTCCAAACATGAAAGCGCCTAAAATATCCCGTATCTTCGTTCTGATGTCACCGACAGCCACACGGTCGATTGTATCAAAGACAGTGATTTCACCATCGAGTAAAGAAGCCTGGTTTTGAGCAAAATAGCCAATCTTTACATTATGACCGATTTTCAGTTCTCCACCAAACGGTATCTCGCCCATGATACATTTTACCAAGGTGGACTTACCTTCACCGTTCTTACCGACAAAAGCCACTTTCTCACCTCGTTTGATAGTGAGGGTGACATCGCTGAAAACTTTATGTTCGCCATAAAATTTCTCTACCCCGTCACAAATGACCGGGTAATCGCCGGAACGGGGAGCTGGAGGAAATTTTAAGTTCAATCGAGAATTGTCGACTTCATCCACCTCAATTCTCTCTATTTTTTCCAATTGCTTGATTCGGCTCTGAACCTGCACGGCCTTTGTTGCTTTGTAGCGGAAACGTTCAATGAAATCTTCCGTTTCCTGTATCTGCTTCTGCTGATTCTGATAAGCACGAATCTGCTGTTCCAGGCGTTCCTGTCTCAAAGTGACAAATTTTGAATAATTCACCTGATAGTCATAAATTTTCCCACAGGAAATTTCGATAGTTCGATTTGTCACATTGTCAATAAAAGCACGGTCGTGCGAAACCAGCACCACAGCATTGGCTTTCGTCTTTAAAAATGTTTCAAGCCATTGTATTGATTCGATGTCCAAGTGGTTGGTCGGCTCATCCAGCAGCAATACATCCGGACGTTTCAACAATAATTTAGCCAACTCTATACGCATTCTCCATCCACCGCTGAACTCAGATGTATTACGGGTAAAGTCAGTTCTGACAAAGCCAAGCCCCATCAGTGTTTTCTCTATCTCCGCCTCATAATTGTCGTTTTCCTTAAGAAGAATGGTTTCATTCAACTGTGTGATTTTGTCAATCAGCCTCAAATAAGATTCGCTTTCGTAGTCAGTTCTGTCAGCAAGTTCGGCATTCAATTTGTCCAATTGAGCCTTCAGCACATCAAGTTCACCAAAAATCGTCTTGACTTCCTCAAAAACTGTACGTTCATCCGTCAACAGCATCTGCTGCGGCAGATAACCGATAGTCAAGTCATTCGGAATAGCAACACTTCCCGACGTAGGCTGTTGAAGACCGGCAATAATCTTCAGCATTGTAGATTTTCCAGCTCCGTTTTTTCCGACTAACGCTATTTTATCTTTTTTATTAATTACATAACTGACATCTTTAAACAATGCCACACTATTAAATTCAATACATAAATTCTGTATGGAAATCATTTCATCTTCGTTTTTGCGATGCCAAAGTTACATAATTTTCCGCCAATACACCTATCTTCTTTCAAAAATACACAATTATGACATTTTTATTAACATCTGAATACAGTATTACAGAAAGTTGCCAAATGTAAAAAGGCGTTTGCCGATTCCGACAAACGCCTTTCCTATCATGACAGATAAATTATTTCAAATTTAATTTCTTAAGAATGTCTGATGGAACACCTTTCTTGTTTACCCAGATGCTCATTGTCTTGGCGAGGAAATAAGGTTCTGACACATAGAAATATCCTTTATATACCTGTTCAGAATCCCATGAATTCTTCACCTTATAATATTTGTTGCCTTTTTGGTCAACAGCAGTTCCGACAATTACCATTCCGTGGTCATCTGTTGTTTCATAGTTGTCAAAACCTTCCTGACGGCTTTCCTGAGTCACAACAATTTCTTCAACCGGACCCTTGAAGTCATACATCTTGTCAACTTTTTCAGAATCTTTCAGTTTCACCCAACGGTCAAGTTCTGTTCCCTCCATGCTCGCCTTACGGTCAACCTTCGGCATCAAGGCAACACCATCGTACCACTTAAAGCCCTTTTCGCTGACATCTGCTGCCCAAAGAACAGTATAACCATTTTCGATAGCGTTGTCAACAACAGCTTTCAACTCTTCCATTTTAACATTGTAGTACAAGCTGTGTCCCCAATTGTCTGGTACTTCAAGTACGAATGGTTTGTAGAAATCGTGGTGTGTGAATGATGTCAATGGAACATAGTCATTCATATTCAAGCCAAGCGATTCTGCAAATGTCTTCGGTGTGTAAGTCTTGCCTTTATATTCAAAGGATTCCGGAACCTTTCCAAGATATGCATCAAGAATTCCGATATAACCGTTCAACCAAGCTTTTGACAGCTTCTTGTTCGGATTCTTGGCGATTTCCTGCAAATAAGCAGTCAATACGGCAGCCAATTCACCGTGGTCATGCTTTTCTTCACCATATTCCAAACCGGCATAGGCTTCTTCCGGTACCATTCCGTATTTGTCGAACACATAAGGGATATCCATCAATCCACCGCCTTCGCCAAAATTGGACTTTCCATAATAGCGGATATATTGAATGGCCTTGTCAATATAACATTGTCTGACAACAAACATTTCTGACAAATCGTAGTCACCTTTACCATTCTTCAAAAGTTCGTCTTCAAGGAATGACAAGCCGGAAAAACTCCAGCATGTTCCCGATTTGTTCTGATCTTTCACTGATGTTGTAGGGTTTACCTTTACATCAGTGAAAATAAATGCAGTATCTGCATTTTCCTTTTCATTTGCGCTAACGGCAAATGACGACATAACTGCCGCAAGTCCTAAGATTGCTATTTTTTTATTCATATCCATTAATATTCATCCCATGATTTTACTTCAATATCATCCATTGAATAACGGCTGATTGCATCAACAAACGCAGATGCCAGACGAGCATTCGTCAACAATGGAATATTCAAGTCAATTGCAGCACGACGGATCTTATAGCCGTTGCTCAATTCCTTGCTGGTCAAGTTCTTCGGAATATTTACAACCAGGTCAATTTCCTTGTTGTGAAGCATATCCAATGCCTGAGGATATTGTCCTTCTTCGCTTGGCCAATATACCTGAATTGCCGGGATATTGTTGTCTACCAAATATTTATATGTTCCGCCCGTAGCATACAGTTTGTATCCTTTGGCATACAATGTTGCAGCAGCATCCAGCATATCAGCTTTCTGCTTAGCAGAACCGGTGCTCAACAACACGGATTTCTTCGGCATCTTGTAGCCGACAGAAAGCATTGACTTCAAAATAGCCTCCGATGTGTCATTACCGATACATCCTACTTCACCTGTCGAAGACATGTCCACACCCAATACCGGATCTGCTCCTTGCAGACGAGAGAATGAGAATTGCGAAGCCTTGATTCCGACATAATCCAAATCGAATGCGCTCTTGTTCGGTTTTTCAACCGGGATACCCAACATCACTTTCGTAGCAAGATCAATGAAGTTAAGCTTCAAAACTTTTGAAACGAACGGGAAACTTCTTGATGCACGTAAGTTACATTCGATAACCTTGATGTCATTGTTCTTAGCCAAATACTGGATATTGAACGGACCGGAGATATTCAGAGCCTTGGCAATCTGGCTGGAAATCTTCTTGATACGACGAGCTGTTTCGACATACAATTTTTGCGGCGGGAACTGAATGGTTGCATCACCCGAGTGAACACCGGCAAATTCGATGTGTTCGGAAATTGCATACACCTTGATTTCACCGTTTTGTGCCACAGCATCCATTTCAATTTCCTTGGCATGCTCAATGAATTCAGTCACAACAACCGGATGTTGTTTTGACACATTGGCTGCAAGTTTCAAGAAACGTTCCAGTTCCTCGTCATTTGAACAAACGTTCATTGCCGCACCAGAAAGTACGTATGACGGACGAACCAATACCGGATATCCTACTTCTTCGACAAATTCATAAATATCGGTCATTGAAGTAAGCTCACGCCAACGTGGTTGGTCAATGCCCAGTTCATCAAGCATCGAAGAGAATTTATGGCGGTCTTCCGCATTGTCAATGCTCTTGGCTGATGTACCCAAAATATTCACTCCGTCTGCATCCAAACGGGTTGCCAGGTTGTTAGGAATTTGTCCACCAGTTGAAAGGATTACTCCGTGAGGAGTTTCCAAATCGATGATATCCATAACACGCTCGTATGTCAACTCGTCAAAATACAAGCGGTCGCACATATCGTAGTCGGTTGAAACTGTTTCAGGGTTATAGTTGATCATTACAGAACGCCAACCCTCTTTCTTGACAGTCAGCAATGCATTTACACTACACCAGTCGAACTCCACAGAGCTACCGATACGGTAAGCACCGGAACCAAGCACAACCACCGAACGGTTGTCATGTTCGTAGCAGATGTCATGTTCACGGCCGTTATATGTCAGATACAGATAATTTGTCTGTGCCGGATATTCAGCACCCATGGTATCAATTTGCTTCACAACCGGCAAAATACCATATTGCTTACGCAAGTTTCTAACCATGCGGTTGGCATCTTCGCCCACTCCCATTTCGTCCTTCAAAACGGCACGGGCAATTTGGAAGTCAGAGAATCCCTGCTCTTTTGCGAGACGCATCAAATCCTGAGGAACATCTTCCAGTTTGTTATATCCTTCCAGGTCCTGAGCAGTCTCCAGCAAGTTATGCAGTTTCTGCAGGAACCAGCGGTCAATTTTAGTCAGCTGATGAATTTTTTCAACATCGTATCCTTTACGGAATGCTGTTTCAATAACAAAGATTCGCTTGTCGGTCGGTTCTTTCAATGCTTTGTCAATATCAGGAACTGACATTTCCTTATTTTCGATAAATCCGTGCATGCCCTGACCAATCATTCGAAGACCTTTTTGAATTACTTCTTCAAATGTACGGCCGATAGACATCACTTCGCCTACCGATTTCATTGACGAACCGATTTCCTTCTTCACACCATGGAACTTACCCAAGTCCCAACGCGGAATCTTACATACTATATAGTCGAGTGCCGGTTCAAAGAATGCAGAAGTTACTTTCGTTACCGTATTCTTCAAATCAAACAATCCGTAACCCAAACCGAGCTTGGCAGCGATGAAAGCCAATGGATAGCCAGTTGCCTTTGATGCCAATGCCGAACTACGGCTCAGACGCGCATTCACTTCAATAACGCGATAATCCATTGACATCGGGTCATAAGCATACTGCACATTACATTCACCGACAATTCCAATATGGCGAACAATCTTGATGGCAAGAATACGCAAAAGGTTTGTATCGTCGTTTGACAATGTTTGAGAAGGCGCAACCACGATACTTTCTCCCGTATGGATACCCAGCGGGTCGAAATTTTCCATATTACATACTGTAATACAGTTGTCAAAGCGGTCACGAACCACTTCATATTCAATTTCTTTCCATCCTTTCAAAGATTTTTCAACCAATACTTGAGGAGAGAAAGACAATGCTTTTTCAGTCAATGCAACCAACTGCTCTCTGTCATCGCAGAAATCGCTACCAAGACCACCAAGGGCATATGCTGCACGCACAATAACCGGATAGCCTAATTGTTCAGCAGCACGAATTGCATCGTCAATTGTTGAAACGGCCTCACTCTTGATTGTCTTGACGTCAATTTCATCAAGTTTCTTCACAAACAGTTCACGGTCTTCAGTATCCATGATGGCCTGAACCGGAGTACCAAGAACCTGTACATTATATTTGCTTAAAACACCTGATTGGTAAAGTTCCACACCGCAGTTCAAAGCTGTCTGTCCGCCAAAAGCGAGCAAGATGCCTTGCGGTTGTTCCTTGGCGATAACCTTTTCAACAAAGAACGGCGTTACCGGCAAGAAATATATCTTATCAGCAAACCCTTCAGAAGTTTGCACTGTTGCAATATTCGGGTTAATGAGTACCGTTTCGATGCCTTCCTCTTTCAACGCCTTCAACGCTTGTGAACCGGAATAGTCAAATTCTCCGGCTTCTCCAATTTTCAAAGCTCCAGAGCCAAGCAATAATACTTTCTTAATGTCTTTTTTTTCCATTTTACTCATTGGGTTAAATATTACAACATGTTAATAAAGTCATCAAATAAGAAGTCTGTATCCAGAGGTCCGCTGCATGCTTCCGGGTGGAATTGGGCAGAGAAGAACGGTTTGGTTTTATGACGAATACCTTCGTTTGTTCCGTCATTCATGTTAATGAACAGCGGTTCCCAATCTGCACCGAGAGTATTATTGTCAACTGCATAACCGTGATTCTGCGATGTGATAAAGCACTTTTCTGTTCCGGCAAGACGCACCGGTTGATTATGACTGCGATGGCCGTATTTCAGTTTATAAGTCTTGGCACCTGAAGCCTTAGCCAGCAACTGGTTGCCCATACAAATACCAAAAATAGGCTTATCTCCCTGCAATGCGACTTTGATATTTTGCACTGTTGCCTCTGCCATATCCGGGTTACCTGGACCGTTTGAGATAAACAAGCCGTCGTATTCAAGCTTGTTGAAATCGCAATCCCACGGAACACGTACCACTTTTACATTGCGTTTTACGAGCGAACGAATAATATTGTTTTTAACTCCGCAGTCAACCAAAACGACCGTTTTGTTTCCTTCACCGTAAGTAATTACTTCCTTACAGCTGACAACGGCCACCTGATTGTCCTTATTCGGATCGTAGAATTCCACATCCTCTGCCCCTTCAATCACAATCTTGCCAAGCATTGAACCTTTTTCTCTCAAATGCTTTGTCAAAGCACGGGTATCGATGCCATATATGCCGACAACTTGTTCTCTTTGCAACCATTCACTCAAACTTTCCTGCGCCAACCAGTGGCTGTACTCCCACGAATAATCCGTGCAGATGATAGCCTGGCAGTGAATGCGCTGACTCTCCAAATAGTCGCTCAAACCATTTTGCTGACTCATTGGAGGAACTCCGTAATTGCCTAATAAGGGATAAGTGGTTACAAGGATTTGTCCTTCATACGACGGGTCCGTCAAACTTTCAGGATAACCAACCATTGCGGTGTTAAACACAACTTCGCCGGCACACGATTTGTTGTACCCGAACGATTTTCCTTCGTAGATTGTTCCGTCCTCCAGTATCAAGGAGGCTTTTACTGTTTCTCTCATATATATATTTAGGGATTACTTACACAAGTATTAGGTTTGCAAGATTACCATCGAGAAAACCATACAAAATTACTGCTTTTTTCTCTATTTTCTACAATTATGATTACAAAAAATAATAATATAGCTACATATTTTACGCTTTTGCACCAATATCTTACATCCTAAAATATTCCAAACGGAAAAGCACGCACTTTTCCATATTTTTTCGTAACTTTGTCACCTATTCCCAAAAGAAAAGCACTAACTAAAACCTTAATATTTATGAAAACCAAATTTATTTTAGTGGCAATGACCCTTGTCAGCCTCATGGGGCAAGCCCATCCTAAAGTAGAAGGCAGCCCACAAATGCTCCTTAAATCGCAAGAAGGCTTTATGGCCCCCACATGGTCGCCTGACGGACGACAATTAGCTGTGACCGGAAACAATTACACAGGCATTTGGATTGCAAGCACTGACGGAAGCGGAATCCAACAAATCACATCCGATGCCGGAGCCGGCTATAAAATGGTATGGAGTCCGGAAAGCAACACGATTCTTGGAAGAACTAACGTCATCAAAAACGGACGCGTACTTCATCAACTCAAAACTTACGACACGAAAACAGGAAAGAGCGCCATCGTAATGGACGCCACACGAAATCTGTGCGGAACTCCAACATGGGGAAAAGCAGGCGAAGTTAAGTTTGCCAAAAAGGACGGCGCACAAAAAATCCGTCTCTCCGCAAAGCAAGCCTCCCCGATTCAGTTGAACGTGTATGAAACGATGCTGTCCTATCCTTTTGAGGCAACACAGTTGATTCCCAGCTTATCGGAATTTGCCGGAAAACCCATCATCAACCCGTCAATGAGTCCCGATGGTTCAAAAATCGCATTCCAGATAGCAGGTAAAGGTATTTTTGTCTGTGTAGCCGACGGCAGCCAGCTCAAGCATCTTGGCAAAGGTTCTTACCCTTCATGGATGCCTGACAACAAACATATCGTAGTTGCAGAAGTTAAAGACAACGGCGAAGTTTTCACGTCTTCTAAACTCATTTCTTTCGACACAGAGTCTGGCGAATCCGCCTTGCTTTTTGAAAACAACAACATGATACCTGTCACTCCGGCGGTATCCCCCAAAGGCAATCAGCTTGCTTTCGAGAACAGCCGAAACGGATGTATCTACATTCTTAATCTAACCTTTTAAACACAGATTCTTATGAAAAATTTCACACATATTATAAAGAACTCGCTGCTATCGTTTTCTTTATGCCTCGTTGGCGGTTCAAGCATGTTTGCAGCCGATGTCAACGGTTGGGGCGATTTCAAATTATACCTTGACCCCGGACACGCCCAACGAGAAAACGGAGGCCTGTACAATTATTCAGAAGCAGAAAAAGTATTGCGTGTAGCGTGGTCAATACGCGACTACTTGTTGAAATACACAGACATACTGGCTGAAAACATCAAGCTATGCCGCGAAACCGATAACGACTATATAGACCTCACCGACCGTGTCGATGTCGCAAACGCTTGGGACGCTGATTTCTACTACTCCATTCACTCAGATGCAGGCGACGCGACAACACCCAACACCACCCTCACCATGTTTGGCGGCTGGAGAAACAACGGTGTGGAAATTGAGAAGACTCCAAATGGCGGAAAGGCTTTTGGAGAGTTCCTCTGTCCAAACTTGAGCGGCGTAATGCAAGTTGACACCCGCGGCAACTGGTACGACCGATGCTACTACGACAAGAGTCCTGCAACTCACACAAACCAATACCCGTATTTGGCCGTAAACCGTCGCAGCAACATGCCATCTCTGCTTAGCGAAGGAGGATACCACACTCACGCTTTCCAACAGCAACGCAACATCAACGAAAGTTACAAACGTCTTGAAGGCTACGCAGCATTCCGCTCTATCCTACAATATCGAGGATTTGATATTCCGGAACAGACAATTCTTGCCGGCGTGGTTTCCAATTCCGAGAATGGCGTAGCGGCAAACGGCGTAACCATTACCGTTGGCGACCAATCAGTCACTACGGACTCCTACGAATCCATCTTCAACAAGTACAGTCGTGACCCCAATATGCTGCACAACGGATTCTTCATGTTTGAGGACCTTGAAGCAGGAAAAGAATACACGGTAACATTCTCATCACCCGAATACGGAACAACAGAAAAGAAGGTTACCATCATTTCCAATCCGGACGGAACTGCGGCCGAAAATATCACATGGTTTGATGTGCAGCTCACGTCAGTTGCACCGGCAAAAGTGGATCAAATTTCAGCTTCCGACCTGTCGGCTGTCAGCAAACGCAATCCGCTAACAATAACTTTCTCCCGCAACATGGACCAGGAAAGTGTAAAACAGGCATTCAGCATCTCCAACAATGGAGAAGTCAGCCTAAGTTGGGAAAACGGATACACATTGAACGTTGATATCAGCAAACTGGAGAACGAGCAAACTTACAAAATAACAATTGATGGAGCAATTGCCAAAAACGAACAGACCGGCCAATTCTTCGATGGTGACGGCGACGGAGAAGAAGGTGGAAATTACGAACTGGAATTCACCATTGAACCATTTGACGAGACCGCTCCGGAAATTGTTTCTGTTGACCCGGCTATTGACGGAGAATCGCTCTGCACATATCGCCCTGTTATCCGTGTTGAATTCAGTGAAGAAATTGTTTGGAACGAAGACAACACAAACGACCTGATAACATTGACAGACTCGGAAAACAACACCTATGCAGGTAAACTCACTCACGATGTCATCAACGGAACATCCGTTATACACTACTTCTTAAATGAAGACCTTCCTCTCGACAAATGTTTCTTGGTTAAAGTTAAAGGCGGCCTTGCCGATTTCAGCGGCAACTTGTCCGAACCATTCGCCTGGAAATTCTTATCGGAATATCGCAATGCCACCAATACAATTGTTGTTGACAAACTTGATTCTACAAGTGGTTGGTGGGCACCAAGCGGTTCCGGCAGTACAGAAGGCCTGATTGTTGACGACAGCAGTTGGAACACCTCATCCGAAACTTATTCGGCAGAGAGTTCTGCAAGCTGCGAATTGATTTACGCTTTTGATCAAATGGCGACATCATCCGTATGGCAAATTCGTGAATACCGTCAGTCCGGCGCAAGCACAGTGGTATCCAACACTACCGACGGCGTGCTCCAATTCTGGCTATATGGCGACGGTTCCAATAATCAAGTGTCTGCCATGGTTCGTGCCAACAGCGCATCCGGAGGTCTGAAACATCGTACCATGCACCCCATTTCATTCAAAGGATGGAAACTTTTGACTTGGGACATGGCCAACGAACCATACGAGACCTTTACCGGAACCGATCAGTTGAACGGAAAATGGATTCTTGACAGTTTCTTCATGAAGCACTTCGACAAGAGCTCAAGCCCCGAAGAACCGCAACAGGCATGGAACGGCAGAATCCTGTTCGACGATCTGACATTCGTCACTTATGACAAGACCGCAAACAGAACAGCTTCACTCGACGATATTAGCGAAGGTTCTTCTGTTGAAAACATCACAAGCGGAATCACCGTCAAACAACAGGGCAAAACTTTGACCATTGCCGGTGAGAACATCCAAAGCATCCGCATATTCAACCTGTCAGGAGAAATGATTGCCAACCCTGGCTCTTTACAGTTCATGAACGTTATTGACATGTCGCAATATGCAAATGGCATGTATCTTCTTGAAATCCAGACTCAATCAGAACACATGGTAAAAAAGATTGCATTCTAAATTGAGCACACGCTAAAACAAGAGCGCCTTGTCCTAAGAAGTTCGGACAAGGCGCTTTTTCATTTCTGACATGCACATATAAAACAAAAAGAGGCTGCAATCGCAACCTCTTTTATTTCGCCATTTAAAGAATCGCCAAAATTATTCAGCAGCAGCTTCTTCAGTAGCAGCTTCAGCGTTTTCAGCAGCAGCTTCTTCAGCTTGTTTTGCAGCTTCAGCAGCAGCCAATTCAGCTTTCTTTTGAGCAACCAATTCAGCCTTAGCTTGGTTCTTAGCTTTTTCTTCTTCCAAGCGTTGGTTTTCTGCTTGCTTCTTGCTGTCTGCCAACTTAGCCTTAACTGAATTTACAGAAGCTTCTTTAGCTTGCTTCCATGCATCGAAACGACGTTGTGCTTCTTCTGCAGAGAAAGCGCCTTTCTTAACACCACCTTGCAAGTGCTTCATCATCAAAACACCTTCCTGAGAAAGGATGCGACGAACTGTGTCAGTCGGTTGTGCACCAACATTCACCCAATACAAAGCTCTTTCGAAATTTAAACTTATTGTAGCAGGATTAGTGTTCGGATTATAAGAACCTATCCTTTCAATAAATTTACCATCTCGTGGTGCCCTGCTATCAGCGATAACAATTGGATAGAACGCATAGCGTTTGCGGCCATGACGTTGTAATCTGATTTTTGTTGCCATTGAATTGTAGTTTAAATTTAGTATTAAGTTATTCGCGTGCAAAGGTACAACAAATAAATTATACCACAAAATATTATTATCTTTTTTCCAATAATCAATTAAAAAACTTACCTTTGTAGTAAATCAAACCGGATAACTATGGAAGAAGATATAAAAAATGCGATTGAGATATTAAAAAAAGGCGGGGTCATCTTATACCCTACCGATACAATTTGGGGCATCGGTTGCGATGCAACCAACGCAGATGCTGTGGATAGAATATACAAGATAAAAAGACGGGCTGAAAATAAAGCCATGCTCGTATTGTTGGATTCTGATAAAAAACTGAACAGATATGTTTCCGATGTGCCGGAAATGGCCTACACTCTTAACGAGCTCAGCGAGAAACCAGTAACAATCATTTACGACAACGCCTATAATCTTGCTAAAAATCTTTTGGGAGAAAACGATAGCGTTGGCATACGAATCTCACGGGAAGAATTTACGCAAAAGCTTTGTGCCGCATTGGGACGACCCATCGTTTCCACTTCCGCCAACATAAGCGGACAACCTTCCCCTGCCATTTTTGCCGAAATCCAGGATGAAATCAAAAATGCCGTCGACTATATTGTCCACTATCGACGTGACGACACGTCTAAACACGCACCATCCAGTGTTATAAAACTTTCTTCTGACAATACAATTAAAATTATCAGACCTTGATAAAACCCGGAAAGCTTAGAGCCGCATATGTTTTATACGACTTCATTGCCGCAAACATAGCGTGGTGCCTTTTTTCGACAGCACGCTATTACATGACTCTTGACCTTGTGACGATGCACGGGTTCTCGTCATTATGGTCATTCCTGTCAGCGCCGTCATTGGTTGCCGGACAAATCATCATACCTTTTTTTATCATATTCATATCATATTTGTCAGGTTATTACAACGGTTCTGTTTTAAAATCACGTCTTCAGGAATTTTTGACAACCAGCGTTTCGTCTTTTGTTGCTTCGTTAGTTGTATTTTTTACAATTCTTATCAACGACGCTTATCAGGAACGGCTCAAGAATTACGAACTGATACTCATAATGTGGGGTATTCTGTTCGTTCTTCAATATTTTTTCCGGCTGACCATCACAAATATTGTAGCAGGAAAAGTAAAGACAGGCGAACTTGAAATCAATGCTCTTTTAATAGGGTATGGCAAATATGCCATTGAATTTGCCCGCAAACTGATAAAAGCCAAAGGAACGATGGGTTACAAAATCAAAGGCTTTGTTCGGTTGGAAGGTGATGCAGATGTCTGTCCGAACGAATGGCACATCCCGGTATATGAAATTGATGAGTTGGACGAGCTTTGCCAGCATGAGCAAATACAAACACTCATCATTACAACTCCGTCCAAAAACAGGAATAACACTTTGAACCTGATTAACAGGCTGTTCAAATACAACCTCCCTATAAAAATCCGCCCGGAGCTATATGACATTCTATTATCGCGAATCCGACACGCCAACATCATCGGAGAACCTCTGATTGATATTGCACAAAGCAATATGACCGAATGTCAGAAAAGCATCAAGCGGACACTTGACATCGTTGCATCCGTTTTTGCACTTGTTCTGTTGTCTCCACTTTTCGCCATTGTGGCATTATTGATAAAGAAAGACTCAAAAGGACCGATTTTTTACAAACAAGAAAGAATCGGCAAATCCGGAAAGCCTTTCAATATCTACAAATTCAGAACAATGGTATGTAATGCAGAGTCGACAACCCCTCAATTGTCATCCGAGAACGACCGGCGTATCACCAACGTTGGCAAAACCCTCAGAAAATACAGAATTGACGAAATACCGCAATTTTGGAATGTGCTGAAAGGGGAAATGTCCATAGTGGGACCGCGGCCTGAACGGAAATATTTTGCGGACCAGATTATTGAGAAAGCCCCCTATTACGCTCTGGTTTATCAAGTCCGTCCCGGTATTACATCATGGGGTATGGTGAAATTCGGATATGCCACGAATGTGGAAGAAATGATTGCACGTGCGAAATACGATTTGATTTATATAGAAAACATGTCACTCCTGATTGACTTGAAAATCATCACCTATACGGTGAAAACAGTCGTGACAGGAAAAGGTTTGTAATATTATGTTAGCTGAATTAAAATTAAAGGACAAATTCAATGCGGGATTAATGTGGATTATCCAATGGCGGGAAAACCACATCAAGGAAAAGACATTCTTGTTAATACTCGCATTCATTATCGGTATTTTTTCCGGCTTTGCCGCATTGTTGCTGAAGCTATTGATTTCAGCAATAGCCTCTATGCTTAGTGCCCATTTGACAATTTCCGGCGCCAACTATCTGTATTTGATATATCCGGTAGTCGGCATTTTAATTGTCGGACTCTACGTGCGTTATGTGGTTAAAGACAATATTTCGCACGGTGTGACAAGAGTGCTTCATGCCATATCACAGAACAAAAGCCGGCTGAAATTCCACAACACCTACACGTCATTAGTTGCCAGTTCCGTCACTATCGGGTTTGGTGGTTCGGTTGGAGCGGAAGGACCGATAGTCTATACTGGAGCCGCCATTGGATCTAATTTGGGAAGTTTTTTCCGAATGTCACCTCAAATCCTGATGATGCTGGTCGGCAGTGGCGCTGCTGCCGGTGTTGCAGGAATTTTCAAGGCACCTATCGCCGGCATGTTGTTTGCGTTGGAAGTGCTGATGATTGACTTGACGACAGTCTCTGTTATGCCGCTGTTGGTTTCATCCATCACAGCTGCAACGATTTCCTATATATTTACCGGCTATAGCCCCGAATTCGTTTTCGACCAGAGCGAAGCCTTCACGACTGCGAGAATTCCATTCGCCATCGCATTGGGAATTGTTTGCGGATTCACATCCCTCTATTTCACCAAAGTGATTGACTTTATGGAAAACACCATAGCAAAAATGAAAAGTCCGTGGGCAAAATTTGCATTCGGTTCTGTCATTCTCAGCGGACTGATATTTTGCTTTCCACCGCTATATGGTGAAGGTTATGAAGCCATCACCGAAATGTTGAAAGGCGACCCTTCTACTCTTTTCGACGGTAGTGTATTCTACAGCTTTAAAGATAATGTATGGTTTGTCCTGCTGTTTGTGCTTTTGATTATTTTGACAAAAGTTTTTGCTACCAGTGCCACAAACGGAGGAGGTGGTGTCGGTGGAACATTTGCACCGTCACTGTATGTTGGATGCATGACCGGATTCTTTTTTGCTTTCCTCATAAATACCATCGGAATTTTTCCAGGTGTTGAACTTTCCTGCAAAAACTTTGCTTTAATGGGTATGGCAGGTGTCATGTCCGGAGTAATGCACGCACCACTGATGGCAATCTTCTTGACCGCAGAAATGACGGGCGGCTACCAATTGTTCCTGCCGCTTCTTATCGTCTCTACCCTCTCGTATGTAACGATAAAATTATTTGTGCCTTACAGCATTTACACTATGCGACTGGCAAAACGCGGGGAATTGCTTACACACCACAAAGACAAAGCAGTGCTTACCCTGCTCAAAATGGACAGTGTCATAGAAAAAGACTTTACGGAAGTTCATCCGGACATGAGCTTGAGAGAGATGGTAAATGCAATTTCACAATCCGACAGAAACTTGTTTCCTGTCACCGACAAAAACGGTACATTGTTGGGTATTGTATTGCTGAATGATATCCGCAACATCATGTTCCGCCCAGCTCTTTATGACAAGATGCATGTGCGAAAATTCATGTGTACACCTCCCGCGAAAATTGAAATAAACGAGAATATGGAAAATGTTATGAAATTATTTGACCGGACAAATGCCTGGAACCTGCCTGTCGTTGAAAATGGCAAATACATAGGCTTCGTCTCCAAGTCAAAAATTTTCAACTCCTACCGCCGTGTTCTCCGCCACTACTCTGATGATTAAACAAACTGAACTCTTTATACACAATGACTAAAGACGAACTTAAAATTGTATTCTTCGGAACGCCCGATTTTGCAGTGGAAAGTCTTTCCCGACTTGTTGAAGGCGGCTATAACGTAGCTGCAGTTGTCACTATGCCAGACAAGCAAGCCGGAAGAGGGCATCACATGATTCAATCAGATGTAAAAAAATATGCCCTCGAAAAAGGTTTGAGCATACTACAGCCCGAAAAATTAAAGGACGAAACATTTGTCAATCAGCTACGGGAAATCAATGCCGACTTGTTCATCGTCATTGCATTCCGAATGCTTCCGGAAATTGTTTGGGGCATGCCAAGATTGGGTACATTCAATCTACATGCATCTTTGCTGCCAAAATATCGTGGAGCAGCCCCTATCAACTGGGCTGTTATCAATGGAGAAACGGAAACCGGTGTCACCACATTCTTCCTCAGACATGAAATCGATACGGGAGACATCATCCAGCAAAAACGCATATCAATAGATGAAACGGACAATGTCGGCATTGTACACGACCGTTTGATGGAGCTCGGAGCCGGTATGGTGATAGAAACAGTCGACGCAATTATCAATGGTACCGTAAAAACGATTCCGCAAGACGAACTGCTTAATGGTGCTGAACCGACACCGGCACCTAAAATTTTCAAAGACACCTGTTTGATTGACTGGAATCGGCCGGCAACTGCCATCTACAACCATATTAGAGGTCTTTCCCCTTACCCGGCCGCCTGGACGCAATTCAACAAAGAAGACAAAGATTATCAAATCAAAATTTACGAAACATCCCTACCGATGGACAATTCGCTAAATTTGCAACCGGGACAAATTATGGTTCAAAATCGGAAAGCTTTTGTAGGCTGCTCCGATGGAATGCTGGAATTGAAATCCATTCAACTTTCCGGGAAAAAACGAATGAACGTTTCCGACTTCCTTTTAGGTTTTGATTTGAACAACATCTGTTTGGCATAATTTTTTATTTGCCGGGTAGTGCTTGTTTTGAAGTGTCTATGGGGTCAGTGTGGACGCAGGCGGTCACCACCCATGTCTCCTATGCGGTTGCGGAGGCATGGGTCTGCTCCGCCATTCTGTCCGAGAGTA
>ENA-OVGB01000179-OVGB01000179.1-human-gut-metagenome-genome-assembly--contig:-NODE-179-length-77567-cov-5.241098_pt1 | contig 77567 bp, 78 predicted proteins | sample MGYA00237767_ERZ505413 | MGnify/ENA primary metagenome ERZ505413 (study PRJEB26158, sample SAMN06016410) | human gut metagenome | biome: human gut; feature: ankylosing spondylitis patient; material...
GTACATGTAGCTTAGCTGGATAAAGCGTTCGCCTCCGGAGCGGAAGATCGTGGGTTCGAATCCCATCATGTACATTACTTGATTATTAACTAGATTATTCTACATAGTTATAAGTCTCTGGGTTCTGTTATACTCATACACATGATCCGACAGAACTTCCTCTGCTGCTACCCCTTCAGTATTAACTTCCCTTACCATATTAACAAGTTCATCCTTCTCGAACACAGACAATTTAGGAAGCAGTATAACCTCATGCACTGATGAAGGCAGTATATACAGATCCTCACCAAGCTTCTGTGCAAAATCATATAATACATTCTCATAAAGAATGCATGCTGCACCGTTGAGCTTCGTTTCATTAGTGAGAATGTACATATCAGATGGAACATAATCTCTTAAATCAATCTCTTTTCCATCAACATTAACCCCACATTTTTCAAAAAGCGAAGCCATTGAACTTATCCTGCAATGCAAAAGGTCAGGGGTATTCTTCAGAGCAGCTTTATAAACATCATCAATTGTTACTTTCCAGTTCTTAAGATTATTATTGTATATAAGCGCTGTCGCACTTTTTTCGTATTCCTTGTCCAGCAGACAATAAAACACCACAGCAAGATCAAGTATTCTTTTATGCGGAACCTGCTCAAGCAGCTTTTCATTGCTTCTGTAATTGACAACCTTATAGACAATCTTGTCTTTTATTGTCTCGAACTGTTTAAGAATATTAACATCAAATGTGACATTATTTTTATTCTCCTCATATACAGTCTCAATCTGTTTTATAATATTTCTGATATTCTCTCCCCGGGTATACTCCTCATAAAACCCCTCAAGATATATAGTCGGTGCAATATCCTTCCCCTTTTCCATAATTACAAGTCCATCCATCTCGCAACCATTATTCTTAATCACATGGTTGATAGTAACATTGCCTCCCTCTCCTGCAATATACTCTGTATTCTTCTTAATATATTCTACAAACTTCTTATACTCCATATACCTTTCCCTTTCAAATTCTCATATCCCTGCGCATGGATAAATATAAATGTTTTGTACGAGTATAAGATTATATTAATATATAATATTTGTCAATAATATATATAGTATTGCGACTCTTTTGTTATAATCCGTCATTTTTATGTTATAATCGGTATAAAAAATGTCGTATCTGGTAGGTTTCTGCTTGCAAAAATGCATTTCCCCGGATACGACATATACAAGATATAGTTATTAAGTTATGCAAGCTGTTTAAGAACTTCAGTTATAAGTTCCCATGTTCTTCTTGTTGATTCAATATCAAGTTTCTCTTTGACAGTATGAATATCAATTATATCAGGGCCGAAAGATACACAGTCAAGTCCGTCAATCTTAGCTGCCATAATTCCACATTCGACACCTGCATGCATTGTTTCTACAAGCGCATCCTTTCCAAAAAGCTTCTTATAAGAATCACACAGCATGTCTCTTATCGCAGAATCTTTCTTAAATTCCCATGCCGGATATACTCCTGCAAGTTCATATGTTCCACCAAGATAATCAGTCATCGCTCCAATTTTATCTGTAAGGTATTCTTTCTCGCTCTGGGAACTGCTCCTTACAAGATATGTTGTATAAAATGCTGATTCATCAGAACTAACAACACCAAGATTAAGTGATGTCTGCACCAGCCCTTTAATATCATTACTCATCTTAATAACACCATCAGGTATATAATTAAGCACATTTATTATCATCTGGCTTGTTTTATCATCACATGCCTGGCATCTGCTTTCAGCTTCATTTTTTATTGTAATAATAAGTTGTGAGTCTGTTACTGAATATTCCTCTTTTAATACATTTGCAGTATTATTAAGAAGCTCGGTAACCTTATCTGCTTCCTGAGTCATTATTGCCGCATTAGCAAATGGAGCTATAGAATTGTCTTTTTCACCACCCGATATGCTTACAATATTAACACATTCTTTAACTGCAAAAAGAAGTCGTCCCATCAGAATATTAGCATTAGCACGCTGGCATATTATATCTGTTCCAGAATGTCCGCTTGTAAGTCCGTTAATCTTTATTGTAATCTTTGTTCCTGTAATGTCCGATTTATTCAATGGATAAGAAGCCTTTAAAGTTGCTCCGCCTGCACATCCCGAAAGGAATATTCCCTCTTCTTCAGAGTCTATATTAAGCATAATCTTACCATCAAGGCAGTCAAGATTAATTGCCTCTGCACCTGTCATCCCAACCTCTTCATCAACTGTAAAGACAGCCTCTATTGGTGGATGGCTCATTTCCTTACTATCCAATATTGCAAGTGCGTAAGCTACTGCTATTCCGTCATCTGCGCCAAGAGTTGTGCGGTCGGCTTTGACATATCCGTCTTCTATATACAGGTCAAGGCCTTCTTTTTCCATATCTTTAACCTTATCATCTGTCTTTACTGCTACCATATCAATATGTCCCTGCAGAATAACCGGTGCCGCCTTGCTTTCACTGTCACTGGCAGGTTTCTTGATTATTACATTATAACTTTCATCCTGTTTAAACCACAGATTCCTTTCTTTTGCAAATTCACACAGATAATCACTTATCTGCTTCACATTACCAGAACCATGTGGAATTGCACATATCTGTTCAAAATATTTAAACACAACCTGTGGCTGTAAGTCTGCTAAAATGTTGTTACTACTCATATCTGCCTCCTGTTATTAGTATGTGATAATTATTATAGGTAATATGCGAAGTAAAAACAAGACATACGTCAATCACTCCGTGTAAGCTTTCTCCCCTCTTAGCAGTCTGTCAAGCATATCAGCTAATGGTACCATAGCATTTTTTACTTCTGTACTGGTATTAGTCTGTGCTCCTGCCTCAATAAGCATTGATCTGCCTTTCATATGAAGGCAGTAGCGGTATGCATTAATATATATTTTTCTTAACAAACCCGGATAATATTCTTCTCCTAACAGATACATCTGCAGACTCATTGCAAGATTATCATCCCTGTTGGCATTGTAAAGGTATCCTATATCTCCTTTTGTTTTACTATAGCTTATTCCGTTAAACAGCATAACTTTAGACATTGATACACCATTTACTTCCGTTACAAGTCTCGTTGTATCAGGAACTCCATCCCTGTGAAGGTCAATTACAACCTCAATTGATGGATTCTCTTCAAGTATTCTTGCAATATTTTCTTCTGCATATGTATACGCTTTACTTCTGTCAAGCTTTCCGTCAACATAATCATATACAGTTGTATCATGATATACGTTATAACCATATGTATTAGTAAGTAAATCTGTAAGATAATCGCCTACTCCGATTATTGTTGTAGATGTGTCTCCTTCTGCAGTATCCGTAAATCCTTCCTGTGAATGTGTGTGAAATATAAGTATCTGCGGAGAATCCACATTTTTCTCCAAAGACAGGTCTTTTGCAAGAAACTCATCAGGACGCATTATTTCTGGTGTAAGATTAGTAATTGATGTGACTGTGTAGAATTTCATAAGAAAATCATAATTTCTTAAATCTGATATATTATAGACATTTCCCGGTGCACTCTGCTGTGTATCCTGTGAAAGTGCTCCTGCTCCTGCCTCGACAACTCCTTCATCCGTCTGCGTTGCCGGAACTTTATCATCCTGTGTCATTCCGAAAACATATTCCGAGTCAACCCATACAGAACCTGAATTTTCATCATAGTTATCTTCAAAATATGTTTCTACAGGAAACAACGTTTTTACTGCATTTTCATAGATTCTGTTCTGAACATAATATATAAGATTAAAACTATAATTCATCATAATCACCATGAGTATTAAGCCTGTGAATATAAACATATACACAGGCCTGTACTTTCTATCACCCATACAGCCTCCTTGTTTTGCGTTACCATTATATTGTATTCATGTCATCCATGAATATGAACGCCAACACGGTTAATTGCTTTGGATATTATAATACTTATATTCCTGATGTCTGAATCAATGTCCTTCGGGGTTACATACATTTTGCCTGCCCCCTGAATAATACCTTCCGCATCTATAACAGTCGGAACGCCAATTGCAAGCACCGGTACACCAATATTATCCTTAGTTATTCCAATTCTGTGATTACCAACACCTGAGCCAGGATTAATTCCCTGGTCAGAAAGCTGTATTGTACTATTTAATCTGTTCACGCTTCTTGCTGCAAGCGCATCTATCGCAATGCATACATCTGGCTTTATCTGGCTTACAACACCTTTAATAATTCCAGCTGTTTCAATTCCAGTCTGTGCCATAACTCCCGGACTAAGCGTGCATACTCCGGTATCCCCGCCCTCTCTTATATTAATATAAATGTTATCTACAACCTCAGGGCCTAATGAATCCGATGTTATATTTCTGTTGCCAAGTCCTATAACAAGGATTCTCTCTGGTTTTACATTCTTATTCATCCGTTTTAAAAGCTTGAATATATATCCTGCAAGTGTAGATATGACCTCTTTGGCATAGTCCTCGTCACCGCCTGTAATCTCATCTGCTTCTATTGTAAGATACGTTCCCTTAGGTCTTCCTATTGCGGCTTCGCCCAAATGATTTGTTACCTGTAGTTCTGTGACTTTAACACCCATTCTTGATTTCTTACTTTCCCTTAATCTGATGCCTTTTAGTCTTCCACTACCATTCATAGCCTCTTCATTAGCTTCGACTGCAAGGTCAGTTCTCACCACGATATTATCCATTTTTCATATCACCTCACAACATATTGTGTAGAAAAATCAAATTTTTATACTAAAATCTTCATTTGGTTCTTGACATATAGATTTTTCTACTATAAAATGTGTGAGTATGTTTACATTAGATCGTCCGTGTCCGGCTTTAATGCGAAACAGATATTATTATTGAATTATGATTTGGAGGTGTACGGATTGGCTAACATTAAATCTGCTAAGAAGAGAGTAATTACAAGTCAGGTAAGAGCTGAAAGAAATAAGGCGATTAAGTCTAGAGTTAAGACTTATATCAAAAAGGTAGAGGCTGCTGTTGCTGCTGGTGACAAGGCTGCTGCTAACGAAGCTCTCCCTGTTGCTATAGCTGAGATCGAGAAAGCTGCTTCTAAGGGAATCTTCCACAAGAACGCTGCTGCAAGAAAAGTATCTCACATTACTAAAGCTGTTAACGCAATGGCTTAATAAGAATTTTAATAATTTAAAGAACCCGGTGCTGACACCCACTCGCACCGGGTTCTTTTTTATTTACTGTATTTAATTATAATAAGCTCTACTCCCAGCCTGTCATTAAGCCTTCCCTGCTTAACTGCTTCTTCCGTTCTCGCACATTCATTCAATGCATCAAGAAGTGTACTCATCTCGAAATATTTTGCCTGTGCCTGATATTTACCGGCAACAAATGGTGCAGCTCCTATCCTTGAGGCAATCTCTTTCCCTGAAACTCCCCTTGACATAAGGTCTTTCACCTGCAATATTCCGTTAAACTGTCTGACTATAAGATATAGTATTCTCATCGGAGGTTCTTTCAATTCCAATAAATCATAATATAAATCAAGTGCCTGCTGCTGTTTCTTGTTGGCAATCGCACTTATCATGTCAAATATATGGCTTGTCGTCTGTGTGGCACACACTTTCTCAACGTCTTCCACTGTAACAACTTCCCTTCCCTGACAGTAACTTGCAAGCTTCTCAGTCTCCTGCTTTATATAATCCATGCCTGCACCTGTCTTATCAAGAATCAGGTCACATGCATCACGACTTATTCTTAAACTATCTTTAGCCAGAAGTCCCGCTATCCATTTTTCAAGAGTAGCAGTTGTCTGTGGCTTCATCTCACATACATATCCTACGGCGTCTATTGCCTTATACACCTTATTACGCTTGTCAACCTCTTTCTCAACCATAACAATAATAAGGTAGTCAGGGATATGCTTAATATAATCAGCCAGTTCTTCATTAGAACTCTTTAAAAATCCTGTATTCTCCATTACAACAAGTCTCTTCTGGGCAAAGAAAGGCATTGTTTCACATACATCAATTATATCCTTAACACTGGCATTATCTGAATCATAATATGAATAATTCATAGTATCATCACCAACTATGGCATTCTTCAATCTGTCTCTGTATTGCTTCTTAAGATACTCTTCCTCTCCATACAGAAGATACACGCTCTTAAATTCACCCTTCTTAATATCATCACTTATGACCTTCAAACCTGCTGCCTCCGTTTCTAATCTTTAATAATAGTATCAGATATGTACCAGTGGTTCAAGTTGAAAAATATTTCCTCACAATCTGTTCCGCATCTTCACGGTTCTATCCTTTCAATTTTTTAAACATCTCAATTTTATACGAGCCCTCCCTGACACGCACCGCAATCTCTCCACTTTCGTCCGTCCTATACACCTTTGCTTTAATCCCCGACAATCTCTTTAAAGTTTCTGTATGAGGATGTCCATATGAATTACCGGCTCCACAAGATATCAATGCAGTTTCAGGCTTTATATAACTTAAAAATTCTTCCGAACTCGCCCCCTTACTTCCATGATGTCCGACTTTCAATATATTAACTGACACAAGCCGTGCTGATGTGTCAGCATCTCCTGCTATCCTATTGACATCCTCAACAATGCACTTTTCTGTCTTCTTTTCCGCATCACCTGTCATAAGCATAGAAAAATCTCCATATTCTACAAGATATACAGCAGAATAATCATTAGCTGACTCGTAATCGTAACCATCGCATGGGTGCATACACTTAACCGAAAATTCTCCCGATTTAATACAATCACCTGCAACAGCATAAACAACATTAATCCCAGCAGCTTTCAATGTCTTCTCTAACTTTGACATATCACCATCAACCTGCTTCTTTTCTGCCATAGTCCGCCTGATTTCCGGCAGCACAACAGTTCCAATCTCAAATGTATTGTCTCGCATTTCAATAAGTTCATATATTCCATTGATATGATCTTTATCAGGATGACTGACAAATACATAATCAAGCTTTCTTACCCCACAATGCTTTAGATAACTGTATATAGTATATCTACCAACATTCTTCTTTGTCGTGCTTCCTCCATCAAATAAAACATTCAGACCATCCTTAGTATGCACAGCAATAGAATCCCCCTGTCCCACATCAAGCATGGCTGCCTTCATATCTGCATTGATATCATAATGAAGTCCTGTCATAACCAGCATAAGAAGACCCAGACATATAGTATCTGCTCTTTTATTCTTTAATAAAACATGCACCAGCACCCAGACTATAAGAACCATGAAATATAACACAATTCTTGAATTATCCGGTGCTCCCGTAACTATTACAGCATATTTAAAATGTGATGAAATTTTACAAAGCACATTATAGAAATCAAGTATATACCCACCAGCACCTGCAAAAAAGCATGCAGCACCAATTGAAAACATTCCTGTAATCCCTGTAAATATTCCGCTCATCATTATAACGGACATAAGCGGAATCACAATTATATTAAGAAACAGACTTATTACAGGCACCTGACCAGATATAACAAGCATAACAGGCAGTGTTGTTATTGTAATGCTAATTCCTGTTATAATTGAATCCGCTAACCCGAACACAATCATTTGCTTGAATGTAATATGCTTTTTATCTGGACGTTTTACATATATTAATATTGATTTATCATCAGAAAGCAGCGGTTTAACAAATATAATTCCTGACATAGCAAGAAATGACATCCAGAAAGCTGAATTAACAATATTATACGGATTAATCCAGAGAAGAATAACAGTTGCAATGCCTAGTGTATTTGCTCCATCACTCGTTCTTCCAAGCACATCAGCAAGCATATATACAAGAATCATTATCACTGCCCGGCTTGCAGATGCACTGTATCCTGTCATACACAGATATGACAGGATAAGAAATGTACTGATACATGCCGATACTATTCTTCCTGTCTTTCTTTTCAGAAAATCATATATACACATTCCTACAAGTGAAACATGAAGTGCACTTATAGCCAGAATATGTGATATTCCATTCTTCTGGTAAAGCATTTTCACATCATCATCAAGCCCTGATCTGTCTCCAAGCACAATTGACTGCATAATTCCGGCATTATGCGAAGAATACACTTTTTTATATATATTTTTTACAGACTCAGACAATCTGTATACATAAGAAAGATACGTGTTGTCCCTTTTTACTTCTATTACCTCAATCACATCTGCACAATATATGAATCCCTGTGATGTATAATATTTTCTCGAATTAAACTGCCCCTCATTGGTAGGCATACTGTAGTCTTTCAGGCTGACCTTAAGATTTGCATAATCGCCAGCAACGAAAGAATCTTCTTTAGAGTATATATTTATGCCACATTTTAACCGGGTTCCACATGAATCCAGAGTTATTCGTGCATTCATTATCTGGATTGTATATGAGTTGTCTCCACGCATAATGCCCGTTACATAACCTTTAACATCTGCAGTATACAACTTTTCAGACAGGTTTCCCTGAAACTGCAGCTTATCTGTATAATCTTTAGTTCTTAGACACATAACTGGAAACATCATAATAAAAAGCACATAAAATATGGGGATTCCTGTGTGCTTAAGATATATGAGAAATCCGGCAGCCACCAGAATCCCCACTATAATCACAATATATGCAGAAGCATATACAGAAAAATATACAGCAGCAACGCTTAGAACTGCTGCCACTAAAAATGGCCTTCTCAATAAAATCCTTTCCAGAAACGACCACCATAATCAACTAATTATCAGTTACATCTTTATTAATAAGTTCATTATTCATATAAAATACTGTATCAAGACTTATAACATCTCTGTACATCAGATTAGAATTGCCTTTTACCATAATCTTTACACCGTCAATACCATCAAGTCCGGCAAGTGAATTAACAACCGAATATATTGCAATATTACTCCTGGCATTAACCATATCATTCACGAATTCCTGACTGAAATTAACGTAACATATTTTGTCTACAACTGATATGCTGAGAAGCTTGGTGCTTGATGGTATACTCTGATAACATCCTGCTTCACTTGTTCCTTTGATAAGCTGTTCTACAACAACCTTCTCTACAGATACATTCTTGTTATAACAGATTCTCTGACTGTTCTTTACAAGAGCATCACCAGATTTATTAGCGAAATACAGATTAATTGTTTTCCACTTCACATCTGCAATATCCCCTTCCTGTGTATCAACGAAATCCTCTGCACTCATATTTCCTATGATTGTTCCATCTTCATACACAGCATCCTTACCATCAACATAAAATCTTACATACAGAACATCACTTATCTGTGACAATTCTTTTACAACTGCTGCCCTGTAAAGTACTTCAGTACTTGGTTTCATTCCATAATAAGAGCTGTCATAATAGACATCTGCATATATTCCATTAATTTCAACCGCCGGCTGCGATACATACACTGGCTTAATTATGCTTGTATGCCTGCCTTTTGCCACATTCATTTTTTCAATAAGTTCATTTGCAACAGAAACAGCATCCTGACTTTCAATGTACACCCTGCCTTCAGTTAGTGATGTTCCATCTTCATTAAGATAATATACAGAATATGCAGTTCCTTCCTTCTGCGAAGAACATGAAACAGTTATAAATGTGACTGAAATAACAATTATAACGAATGTTAATTTCATAATAGCTTTCCTTATATGTCCCATCATAACTGCCTCCTTTTTATCTTGTAATTCTTAACGGCTTATAATTATTCCACCAGCATACTTCTGTCTGCATTACTGCTGGCTGTCAACATAATTAAGCGGTATTCTCATTGTAAATGTTGTTCCGATATTCTCTTCACTGTGAACCTTTATTGTACCATGATGCATGAGAATAATGTTCTTCACGATTGCAAGTCCAAGTCCTGTTCCGCCTGTTTCACGGGATCTTGCCTTGTCAACCCTGTAAAATCTTTCAAAAATCTTATTAATGCTTTCTTCTGGTATTCCTATTCCTGAATCTTCAACTCTTATATAGAAATATTGATAGTCTGCATTCAGTGAAACATGTACCCATCCATCTTCCACATTGTATTTGATAGAATTCTCAACAAGGTTGGATATAACCTGTGTCATCTTGACTTCATCAATCTGTGCAACAACAGGTCTGAAACTTTCAAAAAGCAGTTCAATATTCTTTTTCTGTGCCAATGGCTTAAGCCTCTTGAGTGTCATCTCAAGCAGCTCGTTCATATTAACAGATGAAATATTAAGTATTGCTGCTGACTTGTCCATTCTTACAAGTGTAAGAAGATCTTCAATAATCTTACTTTCCCTGTCAATCTCACTTACAATATCCTGCATAAATTCCTGATACACCTCTAAAGGAACATTCTCCTGAGTATTAAGTGACTCTGCAAGCACTTTGATTGACGTAATAGGAGTCTTTAATTCATGTGACACATTAGATACAAATTCTGCTCTGGACTGATCTGTCTCATTAGCCCTGTCCATAATGTTATTAAAATCATCAGCTATCTCACGTATCTCTGTATAACCTTTAACAGGAATCCGCTCATCAGTGTGTCCTGCACTTACATTAGAAACAATATCAAGCACACGCTTTACCGGTCTGTTAAGTAAATATATCCCTATAATAAGTACTACCAGGCATATTGTTATGATAACGACTTTGATATTATTATTCTGTCCGTTAACATCATGAAACATTGCATCAATCTCTGTATAATCAAGATCTGCAATAAGAACAGCTATAAATGTGCCTGAATCATTGTATACAGGAACTGCAGCCTGTATATTGCCGGTTTTCTTGTCATATCCTGAACTGTTCTTATGATTACTGAATATATCGAATACTCTTGAATTAAGAATTGTCTTATTCGTATCAATCGCATAAGTATCAACACTGATAACATAATTAAGATCAACCACTCTTATTCTTATCTGGTTAAGTGCTGAATAACTGCTGAGTCTGCTGTTCATATTATTATTCTCAGCAGCATCAAGGCTCTCATAATTAGAATACTCTGCTGCAATAAGAACAGCTTCATTCTGTATTATAGCTGTCTGTCTTGTAATTACAGACTCCTTGTATATATATTCAAATCCTTCAAATGTACTGATTACGGCCGCCGCAATTATAACTGCAGCAACCGCAAACTGTCTTGTTGAATATTTATTAATGAACCTAAAAAAAGACTCAAATCCCCTGTCAAAAAAGATTCTTCTATGGTCATTTCTTTTCTTATTTTTATTAAACATTAAAATAGTAACCTACTCCCCACTTAGTGTGAACATACTTTGGTTCACTTGGATTATCTTCAATCTTCTCACGAAGTCTTCTCATATGGACATCCACTGTTCTGCCATCGCCTGAATAATCCTGTCCCCAAACAGCTTTAAGAAGGTTATCCCTGCTGTATACCTTGCCAGGATTAACTGCCAACAGTTCAAGAAGGTCAAACTCCTTGGCTGTAAGATTAATCGGTCTTCCCGCAATATAAAGATTACGGCTGTCGCAGTCTATCTTCATATCACCTGCATTAATTATATTACTCTTTGCAACCTTCTTTTCTGTAACTGAATTTCTTCTTAAGATTGCTTTCATTCTCGCTTTAACCTCAAGAATGTTAAATGGCTTGGTAATATAATCATCTGCACCATACTCAAGTCCAAGTATTTTATCCATATCATCACCTTTGGCTGTAAGCATAATAATAGGAACGTCTGAAAATTCTCTTATCTGCTGGCATACTGACAATCCATCAAGCTTAGGAAGCATTATATCAAGAAGGATTATGTCATATTCATTGTTCTTAGCATATTCAAGGGCTTCCTCTCCGTCATAAGCACAGTCTACAACACTGTAATCCTGCATAAGACTGAACTTAAGTCCCTTAACAATCATTTTCTCATCATCAACAACCAAAACTCTGCCTGCCATAATCCACTCCTTTTACTTTTCACCAATATGCCTTCATCATACGCATATGTAATTCCTTATCTTGTTAAATGCAGCTTCCTTAATTCCAGATACTTTCATAATATCTTCTATGGTCTGAAATCTGCCATTATCTGTCCTGTAACTTACTATATCTGCTGCCCTTGAACTTCCTATCCCCGGAAGCGTCATCAGTTCCTCAGCCGTTGCCTTATTAATATTAATAAGCCCCTTTGTCTCTTCTTCCATAACAGGTATATCTTCACCATATGATGGTATATATATACGTTCCCCATCATTAACCGGTTCTGCCAGATTTACTAAAGACATATCAGCAGAATCATCAGCCCCTCCCGCCAGTTCAACTGCCTCATATAATCTCATGCCGCTTTGACACTTAACAACCCCTGGTGAATTAACATGTCCGCATATATACACATATATGTCACTGACTAATGTTTCATAATCAGTACCACTCACTTCTTCTGTACCTTTTAAGACACCCTTATCTGCAAATGTGTCATCAGACGCAGACATATTCTTTCTTCCAGCCAGATATATAACACCTGCTATCATTATAAAAACTGCACATATTGTGTATTGTACAGCTTTTTTGTGTTTCTTATATAATTGCTTGTAATCCATGTACACTCTCCTTAAGTATTACCCTAAGGAAATCCCTTTTGCGTACCTTTCTATTTTACAAAATTGTCCTATCGAATACAAGTCTAATTTAACTATAATTGTTTACACTTTTTTCGTTCTTTGGTAAAATGTTACTATTATCGGCTAAGGGAGGAAAGCCATGACATCTTCAAAGAAATCAATTCTTAATTCTAATCTGACTTATGTAATAGCATTTGTGCTTCCTTTAATTATGATGGCAGCACTCTATTATACCCGGGAAATATTTCCATGGGGAAGCGACTGCTATCTAAGATCAGACATGTATCACCAGTATGCCCCTTTCTTTTCGGAATTGTGGCACAAGATAAGGAATGGTGAAAGTCTTACCTATTCATGGGATATTGGTATGGGAACCAACTTTACATCATTATATGCGTATTATCTTGCCAGTCCCGCGAACTGGTTTATTGTGTTATTTCCGCAGAAATATATGATTGAGATTATGAATTCCCTTATCATATTAAAAATTGCCGGCAGCAGTCTTGCAATAACATATTACATAACCAGACATTTCGATACTAAAAACTGTGTAGCTGCCCTGTTTGGCATGTTCTATGGAATGTCCGGATTCATTGCAGCATACAGCTGGAACATCATGTGGCTTGACTGCGTAATGTTATTACCACTTATAATGCTTGGTCTTGAAAGACTTGTTAATGAAAATAAATGTATCTTCTACTGTGTAACACTGGGATTATGTATATTTACCAACTATTATATTTCAATCATGGTATGTATTTCTGTTGTTATTTACTTTATCGTACTTATGATTTCATATAATGGTCCGGTAAGCATATTACAATATGTAAAGAAATTCATTAATTTCTGTATATATTCACTCCTCGCAGGCGGACTTGGTGCCTGCCTTTTACTTCCGGAATTTTATACATTTTCTTTATCTGCATCAAGTGACACTTCATTTCCTGCACAGTTAAAATCATATTTCAGTATACTTTCAATGCTTACAAGGCAGCTTATTAATGTTCCTGTCCATCTCGGACTTGAACATTTTCCTAACATATATTGTGGTGTTGCTGTATTTTTGCTTATTCCGCTCTATGTTATGTGCAAAAAAATCAATGCCCGTGAAAAAATCGGAAAATGTATAATTCTTCTGATTTTCTTAACAGCATTTAACCTCAATATACCTAATTATATATGGCACGGACTGCATTTTCCAAACAGTCTTCCATGCAGACAGTCTTTTATCTACATATTTTTTGTTCTTACTATGTGTTTTGAGGCTGTATATAATATAAAAGAGTTATCTAATAAACAGATTGGTACTTCATTATGGATTTCAATCGGTCTGCTTGTTCTTTTTGAACAGTTATTTATGGCGGAGGGAAGTACTTATTCATTCAAGATTGCATATGTAAGTGGAATATTCATATTGTTATATGCTCTTCTTATGTTTATTAACAATAATGCAAAGCTTAAAATACCGCTTGTACTTCTGCTTACATTTTCTGTATCAATCATAGAATGTACTCTTAATATGGATTCGACAGGTATCGGTACAACGAGCCGTACATCATATCTTCTTGATTATGATGCAGTAAAGACTGTTACTAAAACAGTTGCTGATAACGACGATTCATTTTACCGTATGGACAAGCTTTTTGGTGCAAGAACCAAAAATGATGGTGCATGGCATAATTACAAAACTGTATCCACATTTTCTTCTACATGTAATGCAGGTATATCAAAACTATTCAATTATCTTGGTTTAGAGAATTCAACCAATGCATATGGATGCAATGGTCTCACAGAAGTAACTGATATGATATTCTCTGTTAAATATACCATAAGCAACAAGCTTCTTGCAGAAAGTAATTTAAGAAGCTACTATACAGGAAGTGACGGTGAGTTCATATATAAAAATAATTATACTCTTCCGATAGGATTTGCTATTAATGAACAGTCTGCTTCCAAAATGAATTTCATGACTGCCAATAACAGTATTGAAAACCAGAATCTTATGATTCAGAATATGACAGGGATAAGTGATGTATTCACTGTAGTTGATAAATTTCCTAACGAATCAGAGTGTACTATAAAGCCACAAAAAGATGGACATTTGTATCTTATAGCTGCCAACCAGTCCGTTGATTACATAACCGTAACGCTTAATAATTCAGACAAATCTTATTCTTACAGTAACTTAAAGAGTAATAACAGAATTATTGATGTAGGTTATGTCACAAAATCTGACACAGTGGAAGTTACCGCCGAAACAGGTATGAATCTTACTGCTTATATGCTTGATTCTGATAAGTTAATCAAAGCTTACAATATTCTCAATGCAGAAAGTTATCAGGTTGATTCATATACAGATACTCATTTTAAAGGATCAATCAGCTTATCTTCTGACAAGACTGTTCTGTTTTCTATTCCGTACGATGCCGGATGGTCTGTATATGTTGATGGCAAACGTGTAGATACATTTGTATGGAAGAACGCTTTGTTATGTGTTGATGTTCCAGCCGGAACACACTCACTTGAATTAAGGTATGTTCCACACAATTTAATATTGGGTTGCGTTTTAACTGCATTTAGCATTATTATATTGATTGGCATATATGTGTCTGCCCGTCTTATAAGGAACGGCAGAATACATACTTATAACTGGCCTGTTTTCATCAGAAAGTATCTTGAACTTCCTGTTATAGAATCTGTTGCAGAATCTCATTCTGATAATGAGGACTACAATTTCCTTAATAAGAATATACAAGAAACTATTCTTGATGAAATGAATGATTTTGATAATCTCGAATCTCCGGATTTCGAAGATGATACATCAGATTATAATTTAAAAGACAATGAAACCAAGGAGGATTTATAAATGAAATTATGGGGTGGACGATTCACCAAAGAAACTAATGAGCTTGTCAACAACTTCAACGCATCAATTTCATTTGACCAGAAGTTCTATAAGCAGGATATTGAAGGAAGTATTGCACATGCTACTATGCTCGGCAAGCAGGGAATTATTCCTGAAAGCGAAAGTGAGCAGATTGTAGAAGGTCTTAAGGGAATTCTTGCTGATATTGAATCAGGAAAGCTTGAAATCACTGATGAATACGAGGATATCCATACATTTATGGAGGCTACTCTTATCGAGAGAATCGGTGATGCCGGAAAGAGACTTCACACAGGACGAAGCAGAAATGACCAGGTTGCTCTTGATATGAGACTTTTCACAAGACAGGAAGTTCTTAATACTGATGCTGAGCTTAAAGAGCTTATGTCTGTTATCTTAAGAATCATGAAAGAAAATACACATACATTCATGCCTGGATTTACTCATCTTCAGAAGGCACAGCCTGTTACTGTTGCTCATCATTTCGGTGCATATTTCGAAATGTTCAAGCGCGACAGAAGCAGACTTCACGACATATATGAAAGAATGAACTACTGTCCTCTTGGTGCAGGTGCACTTGCAGGAACAACTTATCCATTAGACAGAGAACTTACTGCTTCTCTCCTTGGTTTCTACGGGCCAACACTCAACAGCATGGATTCTGTTTCTGACAGAGATTACCTTATTGAATTCTTATCTGCATTATCAACTATCATGATGCATTTAAGCCGTTTCTCTGAGGAAATATGCATCTGGAATTCTAACGAATACAGATTCATTGAACTTGATGACGCTTTCAGTACAGGAAGCTCTATTATGCCTCAGAAGAAGAACCCTGATATCGCAGAGCTTGTAAGAGGTAAGACAGGCAGAGTATATGGTGCTCTTATGAGCCTTCTTACAACAATGAAGGGTATTCCTCTTGCTTACAATAAGGATATGCAGGAGGATAAGGAATTATCATTTGACGCATTTGACACAGCCAAAGGCTGCATCAGCCTTTTCAAGGGCATGATTGATACAATGAAATTCAATAATAAGAGAATGGAAGCTTCAGCAAAGAACGGCTTCACTAACGCTACTGATGCTGCTGACTACCTTGTTAAAAAGGGAGTTCCTTTCAGAGAAGCCCATGGTATTGTCGGCCAGCTTGTTCTTATGTGTATTGAGAAGAATATCGCACTTGATGACCTTTCACTTGATGAATATAAGGCTGTAAGCCCTGTATTTGATGAAGATATCTACGAAGCAATCAGCCTTCAGACTTGTGTAGATAAGAGACTTACTCTTGGAGCTCCTGGTCCGGAGGTTATGAATAAGGTTATTGCTATTTATGATGAGTATATGAAGGAGAATTAGTTTCGGGGTTGTACAGGATGTTGGGGAGATGTAAAGATAACTTCAGGTAAACTGACCTAGTGGCTGTAAATGCCGCTATATACAGAGTTTATTACGGGGAGGAAAAGCAAACGCGCTTCGCTTGAACGAGCTTTTCCTCCCCGCTCTTTTGTATACAGCGGCATATAACACCCACACGGTCAGTTTACATTCAGTTATCTTCACATCTCCCCAACATCCCCGCCACCACAAATAAACAGAGCTTAGCTGTAGCAAAAAGCTTGTAATAATGCTCATATATATGAAGGTTGGTTGTCATGTCGAAGAAGTGCTTCACACCATCACAACTAAATTGTAAGCTGTCCGTGTGGGTGTTAATACCGCCATATACAAAAGTTCGGTGCTGGAAATCTCGCTCAAGCGAAGCGCGTTTGATTTCCAGCACCGTTATAAACTCTGTATATGGCGACATTTACAGCAACTAGGACCGCTTACCTTAGTTGTGATGGTGTGAAGCACTTCTTCGACTCCCCAACCGTTAAAATCATACTCTTATCTTAGTTCCCTTAGTATCCCTGTGTGCCGTCTTCATCTTGGCAAAGCTGATACTCTTGCCCTTATATTCCATTGTGAACTCGTCACCTTCTGTAAGCAGGAATACATCTTCTATATAATCATCCTTTGAAAGCTTGATTCCTCTTACGCCAACAGCACTCTTCTTCTTCATTGGAATGTCTGTTAATGGAAATTTTAAGAACACTCCATTTTCTGTCTGTACAATTACATTCTGGTTGCTCTCGACAACCTCTTCTTCCTTGATTTCACCATCAAGCGAGAATTTGGAATAAATCTCTACTCTTGCGTCTGTTGAATACATTCCGATAAGCTTATCTTCATCTGCTAATTTGGTACATGCAACTGTACGCTTTGCAACCTGGAATTCTTCGCTGTCTACAAGCTTCATCATTCCCTGTCTTGTGACAAACAGCATTTTCTGATTCTTAAGTCGTTCAAATGGAGTAATGTACACAATTATCTCCTTAGAGCTGTCATAGTTACACAGATTATCAATCGGTGTGCCTTTATCTCTGAACTTAGTGAATGGCAGATCCTTTATCTTTAACTGGTGCAGATCTCCCGTATCAGTAAATATGCAGATTTTATCTGTGTTCATTACCGGAATGACATATTTGTTCTCATTAAATACAGCATCTTTATTTCTCTCAAATGCAGCCATATCAATGGTTCTTGCATATCCGAATCTGTCCATAATAAACATAACTTCCATCTCTGGAATCTTCTTTTCCTCAAATACAGCAGCTTCTCCGTCTTCAATTACAGTTCTTCTTGCAACACCATATTCCTTCTTAATATTAAGAAGGTCAGACTTGATAACCTTAGCCATCTCTTTTCTGCTGCCAAGTATCTTTTCATACTTCTCAATCTTCTTGACACATTCATCATATTCCTTCTGAAGATTAAGAATTTCAAGGCCAATCAGCTTGTACAGACGCATTTCTAATATTGCGCCAGCCTGTCTCTCTGTGAAATCAAGACCTGCAGCCTGCTTTTTTGACTGCTCTGACTTAAACTTGATTCCCTCGACATTACCATTGACAAGGCAGTCCTTAGCCATCTTAAGATTAGCACTGCCTCGTAATATCTCGATAATAAGGTCAATAATATCACATGCTCTTATAAGACCTTCCTTAATCTCCCTGTTAGCCTTCTCCTTTTCAAGAAGTGTTGTGTACTTTCTTGTAGCAAGCTCATACTGGAAATTAATGTGGTGTTTTATTATATCCTTAATACCTAAGGTCTCAGGTCTTCCATCAACGATAGCCAGCATATTTACGCCAAATGTATCTTCCAACTTGGTCTTCTTGTAAAGAAGATTTTCAAGATTCTTGACATCAGCGTTCTTCTTAAGTTCAAGGACAATTCTTATTCCTTCCTTAGAAGATTCATTGGAAATGTCGACAATATCGGTAGTTTTCTTAGTTTCTATAAGGCTTACAACATCAGATATAAATTTACCTATGTTAGCACCAATCATTGTATATGGAATCTCTGTAATAACAAGCTTGTCCTTCTCAGAACGGTTCTTGGCAGGCTCAAATACAACCTTGCCTCTTAACTTAATCTTACCTGTTCCAGTCTCATATATTGCACCAAGCTCGCTTTTATTAATTACAATTCCACCTGTAGGAAAATCCGGACCAGGGCAGAGCTGCATAAGCTCGTCTGTTGTGATATCCTCATTATCCATATATGCACATACTGCATCAACAACCTCTGAAAGATTGTGTGGAGGGATATTAGTTGTCATACCAACCGCAATACCATCTGCACCATTTACAAGCAGATTAGGTACTCTTACAGGAAGAACCTCAGGCTCTTTTTCTGTCTCATCAAAGTTAGGCACGAAATCCACAACATTTTTATCAAGGTCAGCAAGATATACATCCTGTGTGAACTTCTTTAACTTAGCTTCTGTATATCGCATGGCGGCAGCTCCGTCACCTTCGATAGAGCCAAAGTTTCCGTGTCCGTCAACAAGCGCCATACCCTTCTTAAAATCCTGTGAAAGTACAACAAGTGTCTCATATATTGAACTGTCACCATGTGGATGGTATTTACCCATTGTATCACCAACGATACGTGCAGACTTTCTGTGAGGCTTGTCGTAATTAAGCCCCAACTGGTCCATGGCATACAGCACTCTTCTCTGTACCGGCTTTAAACCGTCCCTTACATCAGGAAGTGCTCTTGCTGTAATAACGCTCATGGAATAATCTATATAGGACTTCTGCATAACCTCAGAATACTCAGTCCTTATAATCTTCTCAGCCATTTTCTACTCCTTTAGCTTTTACGCATCAATCTCAGCTTCATTAGCATGCGTATATATAAATTCTCTTCTAGGTGGTACATCTGTACCCATAAGCATTGCTGTAACCTCAGTTGCAAGCCTAGCGTCCTCAATCTCAACCTGCTTTAAAATTCTTGTTTCAGGATTAAGAGTTGTCTCCCATAGCTGGTCAGGATCCATCTCTCCAAGACCTTTGTATCTCTGAAGTGTAAATGTTCCTGACGTATGCTTCTTTCTGTAATCCTCAAGTGCCTTATCATCATATAGATATTCACCCTCGCCCTTCTTAGGAACAACCTTGTAAAGAGGTGGTGTGGCAATATATACATGCCCCTGATTAATAAGCTCAGGCATGAATCTGTAGAAAAATGTAAGAAGCAGTGTATCAATATGTGCTCCATCCACATCGGCATCAGTCATGATAATAATCTTATTATATCTTAATCTGCTGATATCAAAGTCATTGCCGTAGCCCTCTAAAAATCCACAGTTGAATGAATTAATCATTGTCTTAATCTCGGCATTGGCAAGTACCTTATCTATACTTGCCTTTTCAACATTAAGAATCTTACCTCTGATTGGAAGAATTGCCTGAGTTCTTCTGTTTCTTGCAGTCTTTGCTGAACCTCCAGCTGAATCTCCCTCAACAATGAACACCTCACATTCCTCCGGATTCTTGCTCTCACAGTTGGCAAGCTTTCCGTTGCTGTCTATAGAGAACTTCTGCTTTGTAAGCATATTTGTCTTAGCCTTTTCTTCTGCTTTTCGTATCTTCGCAGATTTTTCAGCACATGCAATTACAGCGTTAAGGTCGTCCAAATGTCTGTCGAAATAAAGCTGTACCTCGTCTCCTGTTACATTTGCAACAACTGTACCAGCATCCGGATTATCAAGCTTGGTCTTGGTCTGTCCCTCAAATCTTGGTGCAGGGTGCTTAACTGCAACAACTGCAGTCATACCATTTCTTACATCAAGACCTGTAAAGTTCGCATCCTTATCCTTTAAGATGCCAAGTTCTCTCGCATACTGGTTGATAATCATTGTAAACTTGGTCTTAAAGCCTGTAATATGCGTTCCACCCTCCTGAGTGTATATGTTATTGCAGAAGCCAAGAATATTTTCCTCAAATTCATTAACAAACTGAAATGCTACTTCAACCTCAATATCTTCCTGCTTCTTCTTAAAGTAGACGATATCGCATACTGTCTCTTTGCCATTGTTAAGGTCTTTGATATATGCCTTAAGTCCGTCAGGCTCATGGAAAGTTTCCTTATCCTCACTGCCCTTTCTCTTATCTTCAAACTCAATTGTAAGCCCCGGATTAAGATATGCAGTCTCATGAAGCCTGCTCTTTATCGCGTCTGCTTTGAATCTAGTCTTTTCAAATATTTCTCCATCAGGAAGAAATGTAACAGTTGTACCAGTATCATTTTTTCTGCATGTACCAATCTTTTCAAGCGGCGCTGTTGCTTTTCCACGCTCGTATCTTTGCTTGTACACACCACCATCAACTCTTATCTCAACCTCAAGCCATACAGAAAGTGCATTAACTACAGATGCACCAACGCCGTGAAGTCCTCCTGATATCTTATATCCGCCATCTCCGAACTTGCCGCCTGCATGAAGTACTGTAAATACAACCTCAACCGCAGGTATTCCGGCTTTAGGATGGATTCCGATAGGAATACCTCGTCCATTATCCTTGATAGTTGCTGTTCCATCATCATTAAGAGTTACATTTATCTGTGTACAAAAACCCGCAAGATGTTCATCCACTGAATTATCCGCAATCTCATATATAAGATGATTAAGACCTTTTGTTCCGACACTTCCAATATACATACCTGGTCTCATTCTTACCGCTTCAAGACCCTCCAGTATTGATATACTGTTAGCATCATATTTATTAGCTGCCATTATTAATTACTCTCCTCTTTACTTTCCAAAATACGCATTGAAAGTATCCTCAAAGCTGCTTCCCAACGTATACGCATCCTGAATACTTAATTTCTTCCATTCGCTATTATTAAATTCCATATATATACCAGATTCATATTTCTCAAAATCAGTATTAAACTGCTCTAACTTTCTCTTTTCAAGAATTGCAGACTTATTAACCTCGGTCTTAGCCTTATCATTATCCGATGTACATCTTATAATGTAATATCTGCCTGCTGACTCAACTATACTGCTCATCTCACCAGTAGACAGATTGAATGCTGCTTTTTCAAATGCTGCATCCATCTCGCCACGTTTCAGTTCGTACTCATATTCGCCATCCGCATTGTATTCCTTGGCAACAGCAAAGAATGAACTTCCTGAATTCACAAGATTATATGCCTTATTAATATTTTCCTCTGAATCTGATACAATATACTGGATATCAATAACTCTTGCCTCATCTGCGCTTACTTCAATATCCATGCTGGAAGTAAGGTCATCGTAGAGTTTCTGTGCTATTGCAAATTCAGTAAACATTGTATTCAGTTTATCCTTAGTTATTCCTGTACTGCTTATCTGTGATTCTGTTAATTCATTGTAAAATGCATCAACAGCCTTACCCACAGAATCTTTTTCTTCTCTTCCAAGCACAACACCGCGTTCCTTAGCCTTAACATTCATAGCCTTGACGCGCATTAACTTACTCTTAATCTGGTCCTTAATATAGCTTTCAAAATCAGCATCACCAATTTTCTCTCTCCATATATTACTGCCAAACATTTCCTCATATTCCTTCTTCACATCAGACATGAGAATATCTGCCTCGCATGTATAAGTTATCTTCTGTCCTGCTGTCTTAATAAGCTCACCGCTCTTCATTCCTGTTGTAAAATATATCAGACGTCCATTAAAGAACTTAATATATCCTGCAACCAATAAAACTACAACAAGAATAACTGCTAATATAATAAATGGTTTTTTTCTTCTTTTCATATTCTATCCTCTTTAATTATTTGTGATATGGCTCATTCTTCATAATCCTGTAAGCCCTGTATATCTGTTCCAAAAGAATAACTCTCATAAGCTGGTGTGGAAATGTCATCCTTGAAAAACTCAGCTTATAATCAGCTCTCTTAAGTACTGCATCTGCAAGTCCCAAAGAGCCTCCTATTACAAATGTTATGTTACTTGTTCCTTCTATTCCAAGTCTGTCAATCTTCTCAGAAAGTTCAACAGAATCAAGCATTTTTCCTTCTATTGCAAGTGCACATACATAAGCATCATCTTTAATGACAGAAAGGATTCTCTCCCCTTCCTTATTCTTAATCTGTTCATTGACAACATTACTTGCATTATCCGGTGTTTTCTCATCAGCCAGTTCAACTATATCCAACTTACAATATCTTGAAAGTCTCTTGGAATACTCATCAACTGCCTGGGTATAAAACTTTTCCTTAATCTTGCCTACACATACAACATTTATACGCATCTGTACTATCCTTCCACGAAGAAATATCCGCCATTATCAAGCTTGAATACTTCTAACTGCTCAAGAAGCTCATCATTGCTTAAATCAGATACATCCATACCTTCATCATCCATAACTTCTCTTAACTCTTTAATATCCTTGCAGTATACTGCCATACAGTCCTCTAAGAATTCCTTAGCCTCCTGTAAATCATATGCAACAGGCTCATCGAAAAGCTGTTTCTGATCTCTTAGAAACACCTTCGCACACTCATCAATATGTTTATCCATAACTTAAATCTCCTTATCTTATATCCTTAAATTGCTCTCTTAATGTTCCTTCTACCCATCCTGTTACGAAACGCCCGTGTTTCTTAACATCTTCTACAGCTTTCTCCATAACATATGAATAATATACCTTATCCAACATAGCGATATCATTATAATTATCACCAAATGCCATACATTCTTCAGGTTTTAAGCTGAAATATTTCTGTATCTGTTCAATTCCTCTCCCCTTATTGACATTAGTATCCATAAGGTCTAAGTAAAGTTCTCCTGATACAAGTACTGAAGCCTTATCACTCCATTTGTTAATAAAATGTTCTTTAGAGTTCTTGATTCCTGTCATATCACACACAGCTATCTTTAATATATCCTCATCAATGTCAGTAAACTTATCGACTAATGTAGTATGATAATTGACCACTTTTGTCATTCTGTAATAATATTCTTCAGACTTAGGCTTAATATATGCCGTATGTTCTCCTGATACAAGCACCTCACAATTAGGCTGCTCAATTACATCCTCAATTATCTCTAACGCAAGCTTCCTATCCATCGCAGTCTTTCCAATAGTTTCACCCTTGTATTCCACAAGAGCACCATTCTCTGCAATATATGCAAGCTTATCACTGACAGCGCCAAAAAGTCTCTTAAGACTCGTTATCTGCCTGCCACTAGCTGGTGCGAATATAACGCCTTTGTCAACAAGTTTATTGATATACTGTATAGCCGATTCATCAATGCTCTGTGCTCCGTTAAGAAGCAGTGTCCCATCAAGGTCACTTGCTACGAATTTAACCATATGTTTTCTCCTTAAAATACTTTAAGCTCATGTACAAGTCTTGCAACAGGCAGACCGACAACGTTATTATAGTCGCCTTCAATCCCCTTAATGTATGCTGCGAATTTTCCCTGAATACCATATGCACCAGCCTTATCCATAGGCTCTCCTGTGCTAATGTAATACCTGATTTCCTCATCAGTCATATCATATACCCACACATCAGTCTTTTCATAAAAACTTACATTCTTATGTGCACTGCATATAGTTACACCTGTATACACCTGATGTATCTGACCTTCTAAAGACTTAAGTATTCTGAATGCATCCTCTTCATTCTTAGGCTTGGTAAGAATCTCTCCCTTATGGTAAACAATAGTATCTGCACCTATAACAATTACAGAATCCTCTTTATCTGCATATTGCTCTAATACAGACTGTGCCTTAGCAGAAGATAATTCTCTTACATAATCTTCCGGCTCCATCTCTTTAATATTCTCATTTGCATCACTTGTAACAACAGTAAAATCAAGTCCTACCTGACTCATTAATTCTCTTCGTCTTGGTGAACCCGATGCAAGTATCAAATGTTTCATAAAACTTCCATCTCCTTGTTCTTCACTGTATTTTGTGTTCAGAGCCTACTTTGACTCATACATATTGCATTATAGCATAAAAAAACAGAGTGCTTCAATACCACTCCAATAAAAAAGGCACAACAATATATGCTGTGCCTTAATAATAATTAATAGTAAATATTATTTTTTATTATTCTTCTTGCTTATAACAATAACTGTTCCGAATATAACAACTGCTGCTACAAGAACTATAACATATACCCAGACATGATTGTTGTCACCTGTCTTTACAACTTCTTCATTAGCAGCAACTTCACCATTCTTTCTTACTCTTGAACCATCAATTGCCACTCCGTCTTTTCCTGTTACCTGTTCTTCATCTCCAGCAACTTCGCCACTCTTCTTAGTAACATCTGTGCCTGATATATCATCAGCTTTCTTAGTCGCATCCCCTGTCTTTATCGACTCTTCAGCTTTTGTTGTATCATCAGCTTTAATTACTGCATCAGCCTTTGTTGTATCACTTACTGTAGTTTCTTCAACTGCCTTTGTTGTCTCATTTACCTTTGTTTCTTCAGCTGCCTTTGTTGTCTCATTTATCTTAGTTTCTTCAGCTGCCTTTGTTGTCTCATTTACCTTTGTTTCTTCAACTGCCTTTGTTGTCTCATTTACCTTAGTTTCTTCAACAACTTTTGTTGTCTCATTTACCTTAGTTTCTTCAGATGCCTTTGTTGTCTCATTTACCTTAGTCTCTTCAGCAACCTTTGTGGACTCATCAACCTTTGTCTCAGCAGCAGTTTCCTTTGCTGTTGTACCTTCCTGCTGGCAATCAGATATGAAATGCATCTGACCATTAATATTAACGAATGTATTTGCAATTGCCCTTCCATTGCATGTTGATGTAAGTGTAACATCTGCTCTTGGAGCAACTACTATACCACATATCTCCCCCATGTTGAGCTTACCTGAAACATTAACAGCATTAAATATTACTGTATCAGATATATCAACATCTGTTAATCCGCCTGAATTCTTTCCATTAATGCTGAATCTCTTAACCTCTGCATCTCCATCTGCACCTAAAAGATTCATAATAACAAACTGACCATCAGCCTTATTAGTTATACTTAACTGACCTTCTCCATAATAAGTTGATACTTTATTGCCCTGCCAGTCTTTATAATTACTTGCATACATATTAACAACTACAATCTGCTTATCCTTAAATGATGAAAGATCAATCTTTTTCTCATCATTAGCTTTGATAACGATGTCAGCTTCTTCATCAGAAATATCTGCATATTCTTTAAAATTGTCATACACCTTATCAAGTGCTGCAGTTACGTCCATATAATCTTCAGCATAATAAACATTGATTGTATCTTTACAGTTGTTGACGTTAATGACAGCCCCTGTTCTTTTTCCGTCAGCACCTTTAATATAACACTTGTTCTCCGTCGGAACATAATCGTAATCTGTTCCTAGAACAAGATTATTAAATGCATTCCTGTCAATAAACACCTCAGCCGAACCTGTGTTATCAAAACTTCTGATATAAGTTGTTCCCACACTCATATCCAGCCAGGCACTCAGCCACTGGTCTGTTATGACAAGATTATTGGTTGCAAAACATGTCTGATTATGATTAGCGTTCTTAAATTCATCTGCAACCACACCATATGGCTTAGCTGCTCCTAACAGTTCATCAAGTACATCCTGTGTCTTAGAATATGCCCCAGCCTTTAATGAAGTTCCCGCAATCACAGAACCAGCAACCATTGCTGCAACAAGAACACCACTAATAATTTTCTTCGACTTTGCACTCAAACTACTTAATCGTTTTCTTAAAAACATTACCATCCCTCCGAAATGTTTGAATCAATAGTTTTACCCCTTTAACTATATTTTCTCCCCACAAGCGTATAATAGCATTAGTACTATAGTACCGCTTCCCCCTTTGAGGGGGATTTTTTAATTCTACATAAATAAAACAACCCATGTTCCTTAATCGTTATCATTCTAGTATACGTTAAGGACATGGGTACTATTACAGATTATTCAATTAAATAATATATTAAGCTTCAAGACTTCTGTTCATGGCTGACTCTAACGCATCAATAGAAGCTCTGATGATATCATGGTCTATACCAATACCAAAGTAATTCTTTCCATCATCTCCTGTGATACCAACATATGCAATGGCACTAGAATCAGAACCCTTCTTTAATGAATGTTCTTCATAACAGAAGATATCGCAAGGCTTTCCAAAGTGGCTGGCAAGAGCATTACTTACAGCATCAAGACGACCATTACCGCCATCTTCAACATTGTACTTCTCACCATTCTCATTAATAGTTACGACTGTCTGTATTCCATTAATCTGCTTGAAATGTACTTCAGAAATCTTGAATACTGGTGTGTATTTCTTATATCTCTTCTCAAATATCTCAAGAACTTCATCTGCTGAAAGTTCCTTATGATTAACATCCGATACATCTTTAACAGCATAACCCAGATCTTCTCTCATAGCCTTAGGAACAATCATTCCATAATTATGTTCAAGGACATAAGCAACACCACCCTTACCAGACTGGCTGTTAATTCTTATAACATCTGAATCATATGTACGTCCTACATCTTCCGGATTAATTGGAAGATATGGAACTGTCCATTTATTAGGATCATTTTCTATTCTGTAATGCATTCCCTTAGATATAGCATCCTGATGTGAACCTGAGAAAGCTGCAAATACAAGCTTACCACACCATGGATGGCGGTCATCAATCTTCATCTGTGTAAGTCTTTCAAATACTTCTGCAAGATGTGGCATATCAGAAAGATTGAGTTCAGGATTAACACCCTGCATATACATATTCATCGCAAGTGTAATAATATCTACATTACCTGTTCTCTCACCATTACCAAAAAGTGTTCCCTCAATTCTATCTGCTCCTGCAAGAAGTCCTAACTCTGCATCAGCAACACCTGTAGAACGGTCATTATGTGGATGAAGAGAAATAATAACATTTTCTCTGTTGTGCATGTATTTAGACATATATTCAATCTGGCTTGCAAATACATGTGGAAGCGACATTTCTACTGTAGCAGGAAGATTGATGATACATTTCTTATCAGGAGTTGGCTGCCAGATATCAACAACAGCGTTGCATACCTCAAGTGCATACTCTGGTTCTGTTCCTGTAAAGCTCTCTGGACTGTATTCAAAAAGGAAGTTTCCTCCATCAGCTTCAGCAAGTTCCTTTAATAACTTAGCACCTTCAATAGCAATCTGCTTAACTTCTTCCTTAGACTTCTTGAATACCTGTTCTCTCTGTGCTAATGAAGTAGAATTATATACATGAACGATTGCTCTTGGAGCACCCTTTACGGCTTCAAATGTCTTCTTAATAATATGTGGTCTTGCCTGGGTAAGAACCTGGATTGTAACATCATCAGGAATCATATTCTTCTCAATAAGTGTACGGCAGAACTCATATTCTGTCTCAGAAGCTGCAGGGAAACCAATCTCAATTTCCTTAAATCCAACTTCAACTAACATCTGGAAGAATTCAAGCTTTTCATCAAGACTCATAGGTTCAACAAGAGCCTGGTTACCATCTCTTAAATCAACCGAACACCAGATTGGTGCCTTATCAACATACTCCTTGTTAACCCAGTCATTGCACTTAACTGGTGGCATAAAATAGCCTCTTTCATACTGTCTGTAATCAAACATTCCTAAAACCTCCTGAAAATATAAATATGTATTGTTAATAAGTAAAGGCTTCCTTAAAGATAAGCATAAAAAAATCTTTCGTCCATGGGCAATTCTACCCAAAGAGACGAAAGATAAATCTCACGCGTTACCACTCTTCTTCATAGCTATGCTATGCACTCACTGAATACGTACAACAAATGTATTGCATTATATTCTGTCCACTATAACGGTTGGCTTCCGGCTACTCCTACTTCTCATAATGATTTCAGGTAGCAGCTCCAAGGCGAGTTCAATAAGTTCCTTCGACTGCCTCGCACCACCCGGCAGTTCTCTGACTCTGGTTCCTATCTAATAGTCCTCTTCACAGCATTTACTTATTATGTATGCTTATTATACTTGTCATTTTTTATAAAGTCAAGCATAAATTCAAGTTCTTCTTTGGAAATATTCTTATCAGAATATCTTGCTTTTTCATAACTTCTTGTAATTCTTTCAGCAGTCACAGCATTTGAAGTAATATTATTTCTTGTGATATCCTCAGGCTGCATATAAGCCAAACTTTTTGCAGCCATCTTTTCTTTTCTTTTTCTCTTATCCGGCATCGCTGCATTTTTAAATGCTTTTCTATATTGCATATTAACCGCAAGATTGGTTTTCTCCACAGCATGCTTAGACCTTCTGATTTTTCTTTCATGCCTGCCTGTTCCTATGAATTCAACTTCATCTCCATTATCATCCCCTGATTCCTTGAACTTTCTCGCATATCTTACAATAACATATATAACAGCAATCAATAACCCTGTAATAATAACCACTGTGAAAGCAACGAAAACTGCCTGCATAACAGGATTATCCGCATATTCTTTTATCTCTGTTTCGTCATACAAAGCATCATCCTTATTAATTGGTTGAGTTGGCTGCTGAGGCAGAGCTTCGTCATTTTCTTTCATAAGCATGAGCAGCAATTTAAGAAGCGGTCTGAATACTACACCTAAGATACTTCCCATCAGTGCAAATATATTACCACCATCTCCTCTGTAGAACAGAAGCATTCCCATTATCATTAATACAGCTACAACAGCCACAGTTGCCATATTAATGCCTGTTATTCTTCTTGCTGGGAATTCGGATTTACCTGTATTACTTATAAATAAATCATTAACTCCTTTAAGCTGATTCCCTATAAGGAAAAGAATTATAAAAAGGGCAAACATCAAAGATTCAAAACTTACAAGTTTTGTACTGCCATTCTGTCCTCCAAATGTACTTCCAACAATCATAACAATGCAATACACCACTGACATTCTCTCTGTTGTCTGCATTACCGCTTTCTTTTCATCATCATTAACATCTTCTGTTTTAGTGCTGAACCGCGACTCCTTCATATATTCAGTTTTTCTTACATTAGCAATCCTTACACTTACAGATCGTACACATACAACAAACACACTTACAAAATATGCCGTACTTTCAGCATCTGTTCTTCCAAGCATAATTGCTGCTGCAATAAGTACTATATGAATCATTGCAAAAAGAAACAACGACTTTATATATTTTCTTGCAAAAAATGTAATAACCACAGGAATAGTAACCAGCGTGGCATATAAAATATATTCATCAGATTTTTTAACAACCCCTAGAATTATCATTGCAGCAAATGCCATAAAAACAACACACTGACTAAGTAATTCCACAACTGACCGTGCCGCATATAATGTTTTATTTCCTGAACGCGCAACAGACTCACTCATATTGCTTCTCCTCACTTAACTTCCCATCCAACCGGCTCAAAATCACATAATTCCAGTCCATAATCATCTCCTGGAAAATGTGGTACAATCCATACCATATCCGCCTGAAGCCTGCTGATTTTATTAATAACACTCTGCAATTTCTTTCTTCTGCTTGCAGAGATTAAAACATATACATATCCACTTTCTATTCTCATATTATCCGGCTCAAGAATTTTTTCAAGCATAGCAGAGTATTCTTCCATAGCAATTCCTGTATCAATTCTTGCAAGTGCAGTATTAATATTATTGAGATGTCCTGTTCCAGAACCATTATTTATTACAACCGGACTCTTTGTATCAACATCACATCCATTGCTGAGCATTGAAACATTTATTCCACATGCAATTAGCATCTGTGATATTCCTGCTGCAATACTTATAGCCTGTTCGTCAACCGCATCATACCTTAACACTCCGTCTTCTTCGAGATTTAGCAGAATGCATACATTCCGGCTGACAGACTCATCATATTCATTAACCATAAGATTGCCGGTTCTTGCCGTTGCTTTCCAGTTGACATTCTTAAGGCTGTCATTACCCGTATAGTCTCTTATTCCTCTGAATACAAATGGATCTTCAAGCATATATTTTTTTCGTTCTACTTCTCCTGAAATCCTGCTGTTCACTGGTTTTAACACTGTCGGGTCTGCCGGTTTTGGATATACTGTTATTTCACAGTTATTACCAGTCTTTAGAACATTAATTTCATTCATAAACAAGCCGGAAAATACAATCTCAAGGCCTGAAATGCGGTAAACGCCCCTTCTTGTGCACCTGACAGGAACCTTTCTTGTAATTCTCTGATTAGAAAGAAGAGAAAATACATCATTACGGTAAGTCTTATCCGATACGCTTGAATTAGTATCTGAACCTGTAAAAAGCAATTCTCTTGCAGCCTGAAATTTAAGATTAATACAAGGAAGTGGCAGTCTCTTGGCATTAGTAACAACTTCTGTAATATTAACAATATCATCCTTAACCACATGCTTTTTATCAAATTCAAGACTCACTGTAAGATTTTTATTCCAGTTATATCTGTACACAAGCTTTACAGCAAGGTACACAATCAGTACACCTAAAAGCATTAACAAAACATTCATTATCTATTCCAATCTTCAGTAGGAACTGCTGTTTTCGAGACAACATTGCCTATGATTTGTTCTTTATTATCTCTGTTCATAAAACCAGCCTGTAAAACAAGTCTGTGTGCCCATACATATGGTGCCAAAATCTTAATATCCTCTGGCACAACATAATCTCTTCCTGATACATACGCATATGCTCTTGCAGCATTCAGCATGCCAAGTGTTCCTCTTGGACTGACACCTGTTAATACATTTTCTTCATTTCTTGTCATTCTTGCAAGTTCAACAATATACTCAATAAGCACCGGATGAATGTATACATTCTTAGCATCTTCCTTCATTGCAATAATATCCTCACAGGTTGCCACTTTTTCAAGAGTTGTTTCTGGATTAGATGTAAGGAATCTGTTAAGAATGAGTACCTCATCATCTTTTTCCGGGTATCCCATATTAATCTTCATAAGGAATCTGTCAAGCTGTGCCTCTGGAAGCTGATATGTTCCTGCTGTTTCAATTGGATTCTGCGTTGCAATTACTATAAAAGGTTCTGCCAGTTTAGAATATTCTCCATCAACAGTAACCTGATGTTCTTCCATACACTCAAGAAGTGCCGACTGAGTTCTCGGTGTTGCTCTGTTAATCTCATCAGCAAGAATAACATTAGCAAATACAGGACCTCTTCTGAATACGAACTCCCCCTCTTTCTGGTTGTACACATGTACGCCTGTTATATCAGACGGCAAAAGGTCTGGTGTAAACTGAATTCTTGAAAATTCACCATCTATACTTTTGGCAAATGATTTCGCCATCATAGTCTTTCCTGTTCCCGGAACATCTTCAAGAAGAACATGCCCACCGGCAATAATACTTGTCAGAACAAGTTCCGAAACATTTCTCTTTCCCACAATCACCTTACTTACATTATCTAATATATCTGAAGCCTTACTCATAATTCCTCCTCGTAACACGAAATTTAAACTTAGATAATTATAACAAAAACACTGCCAGAACAGCAAGTGTCTGACAGTGCTAATAGGTGAAATAATTATGAACTTTTGATTAATTATCTGTAGGCATCTCCTGATTAACATCAATACCTCTTGGCGCAACAGGTGTTGAGAACACAATCTGTGTGCTTGTTCTTCCGAATTTCTGAAGCTGGCCGATAAATGTATCAAGTTCCATAGTGCTCGGGAACATAACCTTTAATAGCATTGAATAATTACCTGTTACACAGTTGCATTCAACAACATTAGGGCATGACTTGATAAATGGATAGAAATCCGGTTTCTGCACAGGAGCAACTTCAAGATTAATAAATGCTGTTATATGATATCCCAGCTTTAACTGATTAATCTTAACTTCATATCCTTCAATAATCTCTTCCTTCTCAAGTCTCTCAATTCTTGCTGAAACAGCCGGTGATGAAAGGAAAACATTCTCGGCGAGTGCCTTTAATGGCATTCTTGCATTCTGCTGTAATAATGTAATTATCTTCTTATCGATTTTATCCATGGCGTGAACCTCCAGATTATAATATTCGTTGTAAATGCTATTAATTTAACCAAAAAGGGGACAATCCTAGCGTTGTTGCTAAAATCGTCCCCTTTGACTTAAATTATTAACTTATGCATAATATACACCTTACATAATAAAATGGCAAGTGTTTTTTCTTTATTTTCATTGCTTTTATACATAATATTTGTTAGAGTAGAGAAAATACTAAAGCCATTACTGGCAGAACGGAGACATTATGGAGAATAATAATCAGGAATATAACACAGTAACTCTTATGCTTGACGATAACACAGAATGTGAATGTGCAATAATACGCATATTCCCTGCTGGAGATAACGACTATATCGCACTTCTTCCACTTGAGGGTGAAGCTGCAGACAACGATGAGGTATATCTTTACAGATACAAGGTTGAAGGCGACAACGAACCTGTACTTGAGAATATTGAATCTGATGAAGAATATGAGCTTGTATCTGAAGCATTTGACGAAGAATTAGATGCTATGGAGTATGAAGATCTGTACGAAGAAGAGGATAACGAGCAGTAAGAAGCTCTTCTATAAAGCGTGAACGGGTTGTATCTTTGTTGTACCTCTGCTTGGGGTACAGAAGATACAACTTTTCTTTTGCCCTCGTCATCGCAACATAAAAGAGTCTCCTCTCCTCTTCAATCTGCTCATCTAAAATCGACTTATTATACGGTATTATCCCCTCACAGACATCCATTACCAGTACAATCTTATATTCAAGACCTTTAGAGCTGTGCATTGTAAGCATATGCACACCGTCTGATGTATTATTCTGTCTGTCTTTATCGCACTGCCTGATGTATTCTGCAATACCATCAAGCCATTGTGACAGATTCATATACTGTGAAGCCCTGTGTGCCAGTTCATCAAGCACATTATATAATTCTTCCTTATCAGCCTTGTGTTCATATATATAATTCCTTATATACTCATCATAACCAACACCCTTTCTTATATAATTAACAGCTGCAAATGGAGGCATACTTCTTATCATACTAATATCAGACACCAGCTTTTCTACCTGTTTACTCATCTGTTCATTCCCCTCATAGCCTCTCTTCAATGCATTAATATCTGCCGGCTGTGTAATATATGAACGGCTTATATATCGGAGCGGCTTATTAATAATCCGCAGAAAATCTATTCTTTCCCTGCTGCCAAGTGCTATCCTTATATATGTAAGAATATCCTTACTTATCCAGTGCTCATATATATCCTGTACTACCGAGTAATCGCAGCATGGAATTCCATCACTTTCAAGCCTTGACATATACATATTCCCAATTACATTAGTTCTTGATAACACAGCAATGTCATCAGCAGCTATTCCAGTATCAATCAGTCTTCTTATCTCTGATACAAGAAATGCTTTCTCATCATTCAGACTGTTAAATTCATATACAGACACAGTATCTCCTTGTGAATTGTACGTCGTTATATCTTTATAATAACGATGCTCATTCTCCTCTGCTACAGCCCTTGAAGCAAACACAATATTGCCCGTTGACCTGTAATTAATACACATGTCAATTCTCACTGCATCACTATAATACTTATTGAAATCTAACATTATCTGTGGAGCAGAACCCCTGAATCCATATATACTCTGGTCATCATCCCCCACCACAAAAAGATTTCTGTATTCATCAGCAAGAATCCTCACAACATCAAACTGTGCCTTATTAATATCCTGAAATTCATCTATCAGAATGTACTTATATTTATTCTGCCACGCCCTCCTGTAATCTTCTCTCTGCATCAGAAGCTCGCGGCACTGTACAATCATGTCATCAAAATCAATCAGATGCTTTCTTACAAGCATATCATCATAAGCCATGTATATTATTCTGAAGCTCTGTGGCGGAATGCATCTGCTCTCATATTCATCTATATTAACAGCCTCACCCTTAACACGGCTTATCTCAGATAAAACACCATCTACAGCTTCCTTCTCATCATCATACTCCAATTCAAGCCTGTGTATCTGGTCTTTCACGAATTCATGCTGTACCTGTGGCGTAATAATGCAGCGTGCAGAATAATTATATGCTGCCTTAAGTATGGTAAAAAATACTGCATGAAATGTGCCAAATGTTACTGCTGAACTTCTACCTTCTGACAGCCCCTTAAACTTAAACTTCATCTGCTCTGCTGCAGCCTTAGTAAATGTAATAACAAGAATATCAGACGGCTTGACCCCGCATCTGTCGATAAGATACCTTACCCTGTGTGTAAGAACCGTAGTCTTTCCAGAACCTGGTCCTGCAATTACCATACACGGTCCTTTATTATGTTGTATAGCCTGAATCTGTGCTTTATTAAACTGCAAAAGCGGCACCCCTTATAATAATCTTACACAAACAAATGTATATTAAAATTATATAAGTATGCCGCTATCGTGTCAACCTAATAATATATATTTTATATTTTATTAATAACTTGTTATGTTATCATCAGAATCATCAGTATTAGATATATCTTTTATAACAACATAATATTCAACCTGTGGATTAACCTGTACAAGAACCCTGTCACCCTTCTTATGTCCAAGAAGTGCCTTGCCTAGGGGCGACTCTATACTGATCATACCGCTTAACGAATCAGCCCTGATTGTAGTAACAATCTTAATAGTCTCCGTGCTTTCATCATCCTCATACAATACCTCAACCGTATTATTAACGCCAACCTCATCATCTGCTGATGAATCATCAATAACAGTCGCATTCTTAATAGTTCTCTGCAGGTATCTTATTCTGCTCTCATTCTTGTTCTTAAACCTTTTTGCTGCATGATACTCGAAATTCTCACTTAAGTCCCCCTGAGCCCTTGTCTCCTTGACATCATCAAGTGCAGCCTTTCTTACCTCATGTATCCTGTACTCAATCTCTTCTTCCATCTTTTTGATATCATTCTTAGTAAGTTCGTGTCCCATATCTATCCTTCTTTCTCATCTTTAATAATCAATTAGTAATTAATGAAATAATATGAATATATTTTGCCCTTTTATGATACATTTTGCAAGTCTGTTCATTCCTGATTTTAAAGTTATAATACCAAATATGTAAATATATTTTGCTTTTTTGCTTGCACTTCTCTGTAGATACGCTATAATATATAAATCACATTTAGGCATCGGCGTGTGGCTCAGTTTGGTAGAGCGCGTGGTTCGGGACTACGAGGCCGCAGGTTCAAATCCTGTCACGCCGACTAAAAAGCTCATGAGGATATTGTTAATCCCCATGAGCTTTTTATTTCTATATAACTTTCCTATACAAGATTATTCTTAACATAAGAAAGTGCCTTATTGACAGGTGGCAGTGATATAACAATCAGAGTTATTACGGCTTCAAGACCTATGTATGAGACATTGTAAACAAATGAATAAAGTATTGCACTATTAAAGAATTCCGGAGTATATACCGCAAAAAATATCCATCCTGACAGAAATGAGCAGACAAACCTTCCAGCTGCTCCTATTACATACCCCTTAATCAGTCCATTCTTTGACTTTGAAAATATTCCTGATAAACCAAGCATTCCAAATCCCAGTATATAATCCAGCATTACCTGTGGAATATTCAGAATGTATGGATCAACCAGCAGCTGCAATACCCCGTATGCAATCGCAGACGCTAATCCTGCCTTTAACCCATACCAATATCCAATAAGTACAATAAAAAACATGCTGAACAATGTTACAGAGCCACCCATTGGCAGCTTAATTATTTTAATCATAGAAGTTACAAATGCCAGTGCTATAGCCATGGCTGCAAATGCAATATGCTTCGCATTTATTTTCTTAACTGAGAAGCTCATAATATTCCTTTCCATTCCTTTTCATTTATCCATCCGTAAAAGATTATACATTTCTTATTAAAATGTCAAGAAAAACCCAGAGTTATTATTAATCATCTCAATAATAGCTCTGGGTAAAATGTGTTTATTCAGTTATTGTGAATTAAACTCTTTTCTTCTTAGTTGAAGCAAAGATTCCTAATCCTGATAAACCAAGCATTGTGATAAGTGCTGCGATTGGCGACTTATCTCCTGTCTTTACAGACTTGTCAGTATCTTTAATTTTTGTCTCGCCCGGTACATCTGTTGCTGGCGCTTCAGCGGAAGGTGTCTCCGGTGCTGGATTCTCAACCGTTGGATTCTCTGGTGCTGGTGTCTTAACAGCATCTTTATTAATTAATTCATCTGGAACAGATATATTAATTGTGATTGATTTCTGTGTCTTTGTAACGGATATCCTATCATAACTGGGCTGAACATAATCTGTGGGGATATATTCTATATAGAGAGAAAGAGAAAAGAGAGCGAATAGATTATCTTTTCAGGGAAATACAAAAGGAATATGATATTATTGATGGCTATTCTGACTGCTGCATAAGCACTAAAGAAATAAAAGAATTCATTACCAACTCTGATAATAAGAATAATCAGGATATGATTAGTACCTTATCGAAACAGACTTAAGTCTTTCAGATATTGCTGCTGAGTGTGGCTTCTGCAATCCCAATTATTTCGGTGATATATTTAAGCTTGTCAACGGAATTTCTCCATCTGAATTCAGTAAAAATAATAAGCCAAATACTAAACAAAAAAAGGGCTTTCACATCAGACAAACTCGATATGAAAGCCCTCAAAAGCCTTTATTAACAGGTTTTGTATTTATTTATTAGAATTTACCATTCTTAGCAGCTTCCTCGATGGAAACAGCTACAGCTACAGTAGCACCAACCATAGGGTTATTACCCAACTTTGAAATCAAATTTTTACAATTTATTTGTGTTTATTATCATGCTGTTTTTATCAGCATTTATGCAGGTTTAAGGGCTTTACATATTTATATTAGATTATTCTGATTTATTCTAAATCAACATTATTTAATCCATATTGTGTACAAAATGTGTACACTGTTTCATTGTACACATTTTGACTGTCTTTCTACCTATTTATATATATGTTATCACAATGCTGTTATATGTGCAATCCAGTATGATATACACTATTGTATAAGCGAATAATTAGTTTGGAAGTCTTAACTCCATGCCTGCATAAAGCGTATCATCAAGTGTCATTCCATTATGCTCTGCAAGTTCTGCTGCTCTGCCTTCATCTCCAAGGTAATCTCTTGCAATCTGGCAGAAACTTCCTCCTGGTTCTACAACTGCCACTCTTTCTTCTGCATCCTGCGATGTTTCCTCTTCCGGCTCTTCCTCACTTTCTGCTGGTGTATTATCTTTAGGATAATACTTAGCTTCCATGGCGGCCTGATAATCTGCATAGTTGTAACCTGCAGCTTCGAGCTTCTGTCTGCGTTCTTCTCCATCACCGTACTCACCACGGTAAATTGCATCAATAACACTCTCATTAAGTTTTTCTGAAGGCTGTTCTATCTCTTCTGTATCATCTGTTTCATTAACAACAGACCATACATAATCATTAAATGCTCTAAGGTCAAAGTCGTTAATAATAGCAAGTGTTGTCTCATAGTAATCTGGAGCAGTTGCATAGTTATATCCAACCCAGTTGCCTTCTGCATCTCTGTCTGTATTGTTCACAGCATTTGTAAGACCATAAAGCTCTCCTTCGACTGTATTTGCTGCTGTTGCATCATCATAATTATTCCACTGCATCAGATCAAGATATCCATATACAGCACCCATTACATCAGGATACTTTTCAAAGGAATCTTTAATGTTTACATATTCTCCATCTATGTACTCTGTTGTATCATATTCTGCATCGCTTCCCTTAATTCCAAAAAGTGAAGCAGCCCCTAAATTCCAACCAGATTCTTTAGCAGCCTGTGCAAGAATTACAGCTGGGCTTATTGTTTTCTTTTCTTCTCTTCTGTATTTAATCCATGCATTGCACACCACTGGTGCAAGAGTGTTAATAAAGTTGTTTACATGCTCATACTTTGTGCTAATCACTGGAAATGTTCTCATATTACTTATCCTCTCTTTCTTCTATATCTGCTTTCTTTTCTACCTGTGACTTAAGATTCTTCACTATTGGCTGCAAAAATGGTGGAAGTGTTACTCCAATGTCATTGATATTTTCTAATATGCTTATGATTTCGTTGCATATAAGCCAGATTGCTACGACACATGCTACAAGAAATGTAAAAGGTAATGTTATTCCTACAACTCCTGCAGAATAAGAAAGGAGCTGGTCTATTATCACACCAACTCCTACCAAAAGCCACATACATATTTTCTTTGCAATTCCTTTTATTCCTTTGTAGCTGTCAATTTCCTGCTTCCTGAATTTTGACGCTGCAACACCTGTGAAATAATCTATTAGATTACATGTTACCAGTAATAACACTGGAACTGCTAAGATTCCCAGAGCACTTAATATAATGCTCCACACTGCTGTTACAATCACTTTTAATTTTTCCATATTTATCCTTTCCGTTGCACCAGTGCAACTTTAACTTTTTATTCCTGTCTTTCAGTTATTGCTTTATATACTTCTGCTTCAAATGTTGCAACATCTGCATCGCACGCTTTCTTATTTGCGATATAGCCTTTAACATTAACAACTGTCTTACTTACCGTTGGCTGTCCCTGCTGTGGTATGTTTGCATACATATTAACAACATTTGTCTCGCTTTCATCTACCTTTGCTGTTATAGATGCATTTAATGTTACATTTTTCTGTATTTCCATAATTTACCTCTTTCTACCGCTGTGCGGATTTATTATTGCCCTGTACCCCATCCAATATCATTATTAAATAGTGCCTGTACAGAGTACGTTATTGTCTTTTTTCCATTCTTTGTGCTTCCACCTATTCCCGATAGCGTATGTGCTTCGTTGTCACTAAAATACCATACATATGTCGCCCCTGCTGATAATTCTATTGCATTTGTCGTCTCTAATCTATGTTGATTTTCTGTTACGCAATATCCGTCCAAATACAATCCACATTTTATTGTGCCATAATCACTTGTATCATCTGTCCATATGCTTACATTTGCGATTATTAAACATGGCCCATGGAATGTTCTTATAAATAACGTTGTATTTAAGCTGTTTTCATATGTTGCCCATCTGTAATTCGGCTGATACGTTGTGTAAGGCGTTGAAAAGCATCTGCAATACAAATCTCCTTCGCTTGTTACATAGAATGTCGCTATTCCATTTTTTTGAACTGAATATACCCATGCATTTTCTCTTGTGTTTCCTACAACATAGTCTGGATTTTGTAGATAAGCTGTATACACTTTGTCTGCTGTCTCACAATATATTGCTTTACTATCTACATTCCATTCGCCAAGCTTTGCATTGACAGTTTGAAGATATCCGGTGTTAGAAATTTTTGTACTCGAACTATCCAGAGAAAAAGTATTACCTCTGATATTAACACTCTTGTTGCCACTAATATTAATAGAACCGCCAGCAGTTAAGTTAATATCGTCTGCAATTGCTTCAATGCAGCTCTTTAATGCTCCTGTATCTGTTTTTGCTATATATGCACTCAGGCTTGCCGTTGTTGCATAATTGTTAAATTTAGCATTAACATCTTCTGGTGCCGGTGAATAGTCTGTAGCTTTTGTACCTTTCTCTATTTTTAGCTTATCTGTATCTACATGTGCATAACTAAATCTCATGTACGCCGCGCCTGTTGGAATCGGTAATGAATGTCTTGCAGAAGTATTATTGCCAGCAACACCACTGATAAATTTCTTATTGCTATCGTAGAAGCATGTGGCTGGGGCATTTCCTAGATTAGTCCATCCACTTGCTATATAATGTGTCCACTGTGATACATCAATGTAGTCCGTTAAATCCCAGTAATTCCCACCAGCTGTTATTGTGCCAGTGGCTGTTATATACTTATTAATGGTTGCAGTACTCTTTATGAACCTATTAACTCCACCGATTTGAAGATTATTTATATCGTTTTTAGTTGCATAAGTTCCTGATACTTCAAGCTTAATACTGTTACTTTCCGCACTAACAGCTTGCGTAATCGCGTTATTCATCTGTACAGTTGTAGAGTAATGGTCTGTTATATTGTCCTCTATGGTTTGACACCAATCCTGGGCCGCACTGGCTTTATCATCAACATTATTTATGTTGTCTCCAAGCCGGTCTATTTCTTTTGCGTATTCTGTTTTAGTTACATAGGTTGCTGAAATAGACTGCTTTATTCCACTTAAATCTGCCGTTAATGTTGTTACTCTATTATTAATTTCAGTAACTGTACTATTATCCGCTTTTTTGCTTATGGCTGTCGTGTTACTGTTAACCGTAGCTTTAAGACTTGTAAACGATTGATTCAGCGTTGTGTACTGATTGCTTACTGTTGTTATTTTACCTTCTACAGAAGAGATATTCGCGTCAATATCCTCTGGTGCTGGTGTCCAGTCTGTAGCTATGTTGCCCGATTCTATTTTAATATCCCAGAAGCTTGTAACTTTACTATAACCGTTGATTCTTATTTCACAATTCTGAGTCGCTGATGTATGAACAAATGTCCATGTATATCGTCCCGATGTTTTACCATCTCCACAAAATACTCTGTGAAATCCATCTCCTAAACCATGAAGCCATATCGTTGCTTTACCAGTTTGACCACCATGCCCTGTAGCCCATACGGAATCGCTAACTGCTTGCAAAGTATATGTTTTACCATTTTCAAGATATACTTTTCCACCAATATATGCATATGCATCTGCTGCATTTGTACTTTTTGCTGGATTGGCTTTAGTCCAACCTGCGGAACCAGTTAACAAGTTTCTTCCACCAATCTGCAGATTATTTACAGCTGTCGTTATATCCTGCTGCCACACCTTAGAGCTTATCTGCCCCTGAACCGTAGATAGCTGCGTCCCTTGAGAAGATACTGTATCAGTGACTGTCTTAAGTGATGAATAAAGATTGTTCAGGTCTGTAGCAAGCTGTGGGGCGGATGCTGTAACACTGCCATCTGTCCACTGTATATAGTCTCTCATCCAGTAATATCTTCCTGCAACCCATGAAGGTCTTGTATTACTCCACGAACCACCACTTTGAGTTGTGTTTGAAGTAGACAGATAATATTGCGGAGTAATTGCAGAAACTCCTTTTCCTGTTGCTCCAGTTGCGCCTTTTAAATCTTCCTTAGCCGGACACCAATCCGTTGATTTATTTCCTTTTTCAAGTTTTAAGCCAACAATCTGATATCGTATATTAGTCTGATTTGATTTATTAAGCTGAATATATGTGTATGTCGCTTTAGTATTATCGTCGGCTGGCATATCATTAGCTGTCTGAAATCTAAGTTCAAAAAAATGTGATTTCCCATCGTTTAAAATTTGAACTGCATCCGTTGTAATAATATCTAATGGATTTGCATAACTTTTACCATCTATTGAAAAAGAAATGAAAGTATGCTTTTTCCCATTGTATATAAAAAAATTAATGCATGTTTTACTGAGAATTGTGACATACCCACTCAGAACATATTGAGTAGATGACTCATAACAATTAACAGAATCGATTTTAATGCCAGCATTTACATTAGTTCCTTCGCATATTACTTTGCCATTCTTTATATACTCACTTTTATCAATTTCTGACGCAAATGCTTCAATATAATCATATTTAATCAGATTCCAATTGAAGTTCTTTCCATCAGCGCCTTTAAATTCTCCGGCATTAGCACGATTTATAACACTTTGTGCTTTTGTGTCTGCTGAATTTGCTGTAGAAAGCGCCATACCTGCATTTTGTTCTGCCTTATTTGCAGCTGTAACTGCCGTGTCTGTTTTAGTAGTTATTGCCTTAAAAGAAACATCGAGCGTCTGTTTATCACTATCAACATATATCTTGCTAGATTTAAGCGTGTGACTTCCGTCGTTATTAATAACATCAAAAAGGCTGCCGATATCAAGCTTGCTTGCTGATATATCAGCGTCTTCTTTTATCATGTCGTTGCGGATTATCTCTCTCTGAACACCTTTTTCAGTAAGTCCAAGTGCATCAAACATCAGATTACCTGCTTTATCCCAAACATATATATTATAATCAGCATTTGCATCTTTTCCAATCTGAACTCGTGTGCGTGTTCCATCGCTGATTACAATTGTGTTGTCTTTCCAACGTGACAATCCGCTTTCACTGTGTATATTCACGCTTGTAGTGTTTACATCAAGTGATGTTATCTTTTTTGCATCAATGCTTTCTATCATTGCGCTTTTTATCTGTGCATCACCTATAAGGCTTATAACTGAATTGGAAAACTCTGTCGTAAGACTTCCACCACTTGCAGAACCAAACATAAGAGTATTTACTTTCTCTACCCCAACAGTTAGATCATTAACCTTTCCTGTTATTGCAGTAAAATCATTTGTCTTGAACTTCTCAAATTCTCCGGAAACACCTTTAAGGCTTTCTATCGTTGCGTATTTAATCTCCGCAATATTAGATTTCAAATAATTATTCCGGATATTCTCTAGTTCATTATTTATAGCTACTACCGTTTCTGCCTGTACAGTATTAGCCTTAACCCATTCTGCATCTACCTTTTTAGCAACCAGTTCCTTAGTAAGCATCATTTCCGCATATGTTCGTTCTGCAAGCTTAGTAGATGGTCCTTTATAATCTGTCTCTGTTTCAGTTTCTGTTTTTCCATAAGCTGTAATAGTCATAGCAAGACCGCCATCATATTCCTGAGTTATATTCATAACCGGAACCTTATAAGTCTTACCTAATTCTTCAACAGTTACAATATCCCATGGATCCAGTCGAATATCTCCTAGCGTCTTTAAGCTTGCGCCTCTATACGCAAATTCTCTTACTTTCTTATACACAGAGTTAAGCTTTTCTTCTGTCATAAGCGGATTATCAAATGTTATTCCCAGAGTTCCACTTCCTGCTGTAAAAGAAGTATTACTGTCAACATTACATGTGAGATAATCTAAATGGTAATCACTCTCATTCTTTTCAAATGTAATTATCCGAGATTCATTTATCGTATAGCCATTATCCTCATACCACTTAATAACAATTGTGCCGGTTCTGTCTACGCAGGCAAAACCTCCAGCTAAAGAAGCGATATATCCGATAACCTCACGATAGGTATATCCTACCGGTGCAGTATCAATAGTTATTCCATTCAATCCAGATACATTACAGGGAACGCCACATCCAGTACTTATCTCTTTTAAAACAGATTCTGCACTTGCGGGATATGTCAATTCAGATACATATACACCTGTGGTCTTCATCATTCTGTCGTAAGCCGTAAATGTTGTGGTTGCCTGGTCAAGCGTTGGATGTTCTGCAGTAAAAAAGCCAAGTGGAATATACTCATACTTTCCGCTTGGCAGTTTTAATCCTATTTCTATAGGAATCTCTGTGTTTTCAAACAACTCATTTATTCTTTTTACTGTCAGTTCTATCTTAGCTGCAACAGCCGAACCTATCTGTAAACCCTCATATGCGGAAGCGGTCTCATAGCTCATCTTTTTAAAGCCAGCGTCAATCCACTTACCATTTATCTTTAATCGTAAGTTAAATGTTCGCGATGGTGATCTAATCGTTGTTGCAAATTGCTCTGATACATTATTATACATAAGCTTAATCCTCGATCATAAATTCAATGGCCGCAATATCCTCTAATGTAGTTCCATCGTATCTGCTGTCAGAATCACATACAGATATGTCATCCATCTTAATCATATGTACATCAACATCCGTTTCCATGTTGTACATCTCATCAATCTCTTTTACAACTTCCTGCTCTTTACCTTCTGGGAACTGGTAAGAATCTCCATCCATGACAGCATTCCCATTTTCATCTTTAAGCACATTGTTCTGTATTACTTCAGTTCTCTGTGTAACAAAAATATCTACTTCTCCTAACAATGTCTTAAGGTTCTTTGCAATTGCATAATTTACTTTTACAGGCCAATGCTTTCTTAAGCCCTGTAATTTTTTAAGCATTGTTGCACTATTATCAATCTGTTTAATAGTCATTGTTTTTTTCATGTTCTGCTCCTTACTGTTGTATTATAGATACACTGGCACTTCTGTAGTAATAGTTACCGTCCCCTATATCACCCAGCACCTCTTTACTCAATGTACCTCTATAGCTTGTTATTGTTATATCCTGTCCATCGTCATGGAATGTTATTGGAAAGAATCCGGCGATGAGTTTGTTCTTAATAAGTGCCATCTCATCTTCCTTCAATATTCCCCAATTAATAGATAAGGTCTTCTTTTCAGCGACAACATCACCCAACATTGTTCCGTCAAGTGCTCGTCCTGTAGAAGAAGACCATATAATCTCATCATCCACCTTGATGGACACAGGAGCCGGAAGCTCCTGCCCGTCACATCTCAGTATCAATTCATCACATCCTTGTTAAGTTATAATCTCACATTTTCCTGTCTGCTTTGTATGCTCGTTAATCTTATCAACCACATATTTCTTAAGACTCTTTCCATCAAGCTGTATATCAAGGTCCAGTGTTTCAAGTATCTTAAGTATCTGCTTAAGAATACTTATAGCCTCTGCCAATAACTCTGCACTGGATGCCATAGCTGCTGCCTTCTGTGCCATATCAAGTAATTTATCCTCAGGTGCAACAACTTCACCCTGATGTCTGTTATCGCCAATCATGGCAAGCTGTGGAGTGTTTGGCTTAACGTATCCGCCTTGTGCAAGGTATGGAATACTGCCAAATCCAACCTGTGGTAAATCAAACCCGAAATGGTCACCACCTATACCAGGTACCCAGTTTGGAACTTTAAAGCTTAGTTTATTTATACCTTTTACAACAGCATTAATTCCCCTCTGCATTCCTGATAGTAATCCATTAATTAAGCCAATCACCATATTAATAGGACCTTTTGCAATATCAGCAATTCCGCTAAATATGCCATCAAAAGCCGTAACTATACCATTCCAGGCACCTTCCCAATCGCCAGAAAAAACACCCTTAATAAACTGTATAACTCCTTTAAACACAGTAATTGTATCGTTCATTAAATCAGCTATGGTTCCAACGACAACTCCAACCTTATTCCCTATAGAATCAAATATAGCTATAAATATTGGTCCTAATAATTCAGATAAGAATCCCACTACAGGCGCAATAAAGTTGTTATATATTGTCGTAGCACATGTAACCACTTCGCCGACAAAGTCAAGGAAATTAGCAAGTAATGGCTGTAAATGTTCACTCCATACTCTATCAATTACATCTAAAGCATTCTCCCAGACTGGCTGAAGCATATTATTCCAAATGTCTAAGAATACATCTCCGGTAGTCTTAACAGCCGTTTTTATTCCAGTAAATATCGGCTCTCCCCATTCGTTCCATGCCCCTGCCATTGTATTAACCAAGCCAATCCATACATTTGATATAGATTCAATGGCTGGACTTACACCTTCGCTCCATAAAGAATTCCAAGATGCTTTAAATGTATCAAATATTGTTCCATTTAAAGATAACGTCTGGGATGCAAAATCCGTCAGCATTGGTAATCCAACAGAAACAAAATTTGCAAGTATAGGATATGCTGCTTTATTCCATACATCCGAAAAGACTGTATTAAAGCTATCAAATAATCCATTTAATATACTGCCATTAGTGTCGACCCATGTTACAAGATAATTTGTAAATGGACCGTTAAAATAATTTAACAACGGCGGTCCTAATGCTTTTATATCATTAAACGCATTTGTTAAATTTTTCTTGGCTGTATCTGTATTCTTTGTAAGTCCATCCCATATTTTTGACATAGATGGAGAAAATGTTGATACACTCCATTTACGTAGTTTATCTAATTCCTTCTTTGCCGTATTTGCAAAATCGCCAATTGCAGATGCTGCATTTGTGGTATCTGCCTGTGTGCTAGGTGCAACACTTATTCCACCTGAAGATGTGCCACCTCCACTAGAACTACTGCTGTCCGTCGGCTCTGAAAGTTTTTCTATCTGGTCAAATCCGGCCAGCGATTTCTCTATCTGCTTTGCTGTAGAAGATGCTGCATCTCCTATTCCACTTACATTATCCGCTGTGTCTGACGCTATATCTCCAAGTCCTGTTATAGCAGAAGCCGAAGAAGAGATATCCGCACCAGTAAGCATCTGTGTAAATGTTGCAAATCCATCTGCAACCTTCTGCAAGCCTGCAAGCACAGTATTTAAGCCTCGTAATATAGGTGTAAATAATGCTATAAAGCCCTTTCCAAGAGAAGCCTTTAACTGTTCGAATCTGAGTGATAATATTCTTGTCTGATTCGCCCAGGAATCCTGTGTCTTAACAAAGTCTCCTGTGGCATTGGATAGTGCGCTTGTAACATACTGATAACGGAGCATTACTTTTTCCTGCTCTGTCATCTTAGCCGTAGTCTTACCAAAACCATTATTAAGTGCATACTGGTCTAAATTCGTCTGAGTCATGACAACACCTAAGTCCTTAAGTGTCTCGGTCTCACCGGTCCAAATAGATTTCAGCTTTGTATATGCTTCATTTGTACCAAGATTGTAAAATGAAGCAACATCACCTGTTAATCCGGTAACATTTTCAGCCATATCAAGTGCAGTCTTTCCGGTAATACCCATAGCATCATTCATCTGACCAAATACACCCATGTACTTCTTGGCAGATAATTCAGATAGACCGAAGTTAGTCATGGCATTAGAAGCCCACTGGTCTGCCTGTCCACTTAAGTCCTTAAATGCCGTATCTACAACATTCTGTACTTCTGTAACATTAGAACCAACTTCTAAGCAGTCTTTCGTAAACTTAGTAAAAGCTGCTATACTTAATCCAGCAGCTATTTTCTTTCCCATACCAGAAAAGATGGATGTTGCCTGCTTTGCTGCCTTATTGGAAGCACCTGTAAGCTGATTAACTATCTGTGAACTGTCTATGCCAAGTTCCAGAGCTATCTGTCCTACTACATCCGACATACTCCCTCCTTTCCGGCATTTAAAAAGACCACTTTCTACTTAGAGAAAGCGGTCTTAGCCCAATTTTGGAAGTCACTCCAATACTTATTGTAATTTGCATGATCTTCCATTAATTTTCTATTTCTTCTTAATATCCAGTCATTACGGATTTTCTTCTGTTCCTTAGTGAACTCCTTTATAACCTTAGGATCCTTTTCTGCTCTGATTCCCACAATTCTTCCAAGGGGTGTTTCAGGCATTATTCCACTAAGCAACGAACAGAACTCTGACCATGACATATCGTCTTCGGTACGCAACCGTATGCCATATTGGGACAGGAAGCTGGCTTCTATCAGCTCCCAATCATCCCATATATCATAATATGTCTCATGCTGAGGGTGTCTGCTCCTCGCCGTATGTTCCCATAGCAACCTGCATGATTGTATTATACATTTCCTTATATTCAGGAATAGGAAGGTCTAATGCCTCAATCTTATCTGAAGCATCCTTTCCAACAAGCATTTCAAGGCCTTTAATCATAAATGCCATATCATCCTTGTTTTCCTTGCTCTCTGCTTCCTGTGCCATAGCCTGTATGTTGAGAATTGTGCTCTTTCTGTTATTAACAGTAACAACCAAATCCTCTGTAATACGAATCATAGGTAACTGGTTCGTAATCTTCATAGATATATCTATTACTTTAAAATCTGTCTTTGCCATTATTCAAATCCTCTCTTTCTTTAAGCTGCTACATATGCTATATATGTTGGCTTTCCATCCGAATTTGCATCCCATTCAAGCGCATCAATACTTGTAGCATCTCCACCAAGAGATTTTACATCGATTACTGCAGGTACAAGAAGCTGATCAAGATTAGGGAATATAATAGACACCCATGTATTGCAATCCTGACCTGTCTTCATAAATCGACTTGCTACATAATCATTTCCTTCATCTCCATAGTTACGCTTACCGCCGAAAGACATACCAAGTGACTTACCTGTCATGAGCCTTCTTACCCAGCCAGCCTGATCCATTGGATTCCATTCCTCAATGGTTCCATCTACAGATATACTTAAGCTCTCTGCATCTTTTACAATCTTAGTTTCTACTGTTTCCGGTGTATCTGTGTTTTTTCTTCCAGTTATACATACTCCAAACTGAATTTTATGTACCGGATTAACCCCTGTTAATGGTGTAGCTTCCGCGTTATACCCAGCTATCTTTGTATTCTGTGACATACTTCTACCTACCTTTCATAACAAAATTTAAGTTCTATGACCATTTCAAATATTCCTTTATCATCTGTATCAACCTCAATCGGTGCTGATACTAACATTTCTGTAAAAAGAATATTTGTGTCATTAATGTTTACATGTTTCATATCTCTGAGCTTGTCGTAAAGCTCCTGTGAGACTTTTTCAGTCTCCCTGACACTTTTATTCCAATGAATCAGTATACTTATGGATTTGACAGCATAAGAGCTGTTCTGTATACCTCCAACAGCCATCTGAACATTATCTCCCCTGTTAAGATGGTATACACCTATGCTCTTATCTTTCTTATCATCAAGCTTTCCACAATATACATGGTCATCAGCCGCTATCCCAAGACCTGCTATAAGGTCTCTCACATCACCTATTCCTAACATCCTAACATCATAACCCCGCATTCTTTTTATAAAACTTTCCAAATGCTTTAGGTGCAAAATCCTGCTTTTTACCACCTTTCATATAGTCATCAAGCCATCTGCCTTTAGCATTTGCATTTCCTTCATGTTTCTTGCCGCTTTCATCTGTCCACTGCGTCTGATGGAAGTTGTATTCCGGATGATAATATAATCTTCTTGCCTGCGGTGCTGATGTTGATATGATAACTTTACCATTTACAGCTTTTGAAATACCATTAGTTACTGTCTGTCCATTTTCGTAAGTGGCAGTTTCACTCTTTCCTGCGCTAATATGAGTACTTTCTCCCTGCAATTTACCTGTATCTCTTGGTATCACCTGACTTTGCACAACATCCGTGTGTATAGCTTCCGCTGTCATTTCTAATGAAGTCGCCGCTGCTGCCGTAAGCTTCCTTACCATAGGCATATTAAGCTTCACTGTTGACTTAACATTCTTTGCCATTACATCACATCCAATCTTACATAATTAACCGTACCATCCGGATTACGGCACTTCGTACCCTTGTATATATGCCTTGTTACACCGAACACCGTTATATCACCTTTAGTAATAACAGGAAGCTCCGGTGCAATATCTCCTGGTATCAAAGCACATCCTTCAAGCTTTATAAGCACCTTTTCTACTGTTAATTCTGTCTTACCGCTGTCCTGATAGTTACATAAGCCATCCCAAATAATAGGTTCAAGAGGTTCTCCATAGACATTCCTGCCTTCCTGCTCTATCTCAAGGTGTATTTCTGTCTTACACATGCTCTTTAATATTAAACATGGGTACTTCATACTCACACCCCCAGACTTAAGCAGCACAAGCCAGTCTGACAGAGTATCTGGTATGTATCACGCTTTATAGCAATTCCATTCTGTACAAGGACATTCCAACTGCTGCCAAACTGCATAGATACTCCATTTAAAGAATAGTTCTGTAAGACACAATTAATCATGTCCTCATTCTCATATTCAAAATCAGCCATCTCACAACATACATCTATGATTATTGCCTGCTGGAACTCTGTCAGACCTTCAAAACCTCTCGCGACTATACGATTAAAAGTAAGCGAGTCGATATGTCGGCTCGCCTGTTTTAATCTTCGTACTATCTGCTCATCCGGGATAAGTCTATGTTCACTAAGGTACTGCTCTTTACTTGCATATACCATAAGACCACCGCCTATTCTGTCCTATCTTCCTTTGGTTCATCTGCTGTTACTTTCTCTTCCTTTGGCTTGTCTTCCTTTGCCTTACCTGTTTTCTTTGACCTAATAACCTTTGGTTCAAAGGTCAATCCAATTACTGTATCTGCCATAATGATTCCTCCTTAATTATCCTTATGTGATACATATATCCCAGCGGTCTTATTCTCATATACATGGCCATAAAGATTATTATTACGATACTTGAATACATGACTATCGCCATCCTGGTCCTGATCTGGACTAAAGTACTTAATATACTGATCCATAGCTGTTACAGCTGCAGACTTCTCTACACATAAGAAGTTAACATTCTTAGCCGGCTTAGTTGTCATCTCGTAATTTTCAACCTGTGTTCCACTTGGACTACTAACAGCCTTATAATTGCCCTCACTTTCTTTTGTGTAATAAGTCTTACCCGGCTGTGGTGATGTATCCTTTGATAATGTATAAGCTGCCTTAGTCTTTTCATATCCATATGAATTCTTACCATCATGAAGGGTTATTGATGTGTACATACGTGACTGTGGAACTGGTATGATCTGAGAAAATCTCTTAAGTACTTCTCTTGATTTAGTTGTATCCATATCGTCCGCAAGAGAAATTAATGTAGGTGTGATGAATAAAATACGCGATTCCATAGGAACTTCATCTTCATCCATCTTATTAGCACAAGCTCTTAACGCTATTATTAATTCAGCTCCTGTTTCAATATTCTCTTCCTTTACTGTTATATCCTTAGTTCCACAGATTTTAGCAATACGTGCGGCATCTGTTTCCGGAATAACCTTTGTTTTTAAGAATTCACTTGATAACTTGGCAAATGGCTGTGCAAGTGTTTCACCATTATCAAGACGGTCAATCCTTAAATCCTGTGAACGTTCCTTATCATACTTAACCGTTTCCCATGTAAGTGAAGTTGAACCCTTTGTGTAACCTGACTTTCTGTCAAAATCACCAAGTGCATCCATATCAAGCTTCGCAATCTTAATTTCACCGTTGTTGCCTTTTCTTACTGTTGTTTCATCACCATCTAATACTGAGGTCTTCGCTCCTTCCTTATACACCTCATCAAGTATTGGAAGGTATATTGTAGATAATTCGATATTATTCATATAATCCTATTCCTTTCTTTACTGCTTTGGCTTTAATCCGAATAACTTTCTTATCGCATCATCATTACCCGGATTGCCATTTCCATTGTTACCAGGAGCACCAATCTGGAAGCCAGCATTGTTCTCCATACTTGGCTTAAGTGCTGGTACATCTTTAAGTACCTGCTCAAGTGAAGCTTTGATATTATCTTCAGACACCTTTCCATCCACACCCTTTACCTTGCTGAAATCAGCCATCTTAAGCACATAGGGAAGTGTCTTAGCTTCTATACCAAGCGTCATTGCTACCTTTGTAGCTGCAAGTTCAATCTGAGCCTGTTCAGCAACCTTCTGTGCTGCTGCCACTTCATTCTGAAGATTAGCATTAGCGTTCTGCTGCTGTTCTGTCTGCTGCTGCTTATTCTGCTTAAATGTTGCAATAGCCTGACTTATCTCATCTTCTGATAATCCCTGCTGCTGGAAATAGCTTTTAAGCACAGCATTCTCTTTCTTGGCAGTTGCATTATCCAGCATTGCCTGTATCTTGTCATAATCAACACCAGCTGTCTGCTGATTATTCTGATTACCCTGCTGTCCTGCCTGTGCATTGTTTCCTCCAGCGTTCTGGTCGCCGTTACCATCTCCGCCATCTGCGAAGAGCTGTAGATTGATAGGTAATATTTTTCTCATACCTGTCTCCTTTCCGTTTACCGCCCGTCGGCATTTTTCCTAAAGTTTAGTGCCATTAAGTTTTGGGCATAAAAAAAATAGGCACACACAGCTTATTTGCCATGTGTGCTTAATAACTAATATTAAATTGTGTTGCACTGGTGCAACTTTGGACTATTCTACTATAATCCAATCTTCAGCGAGACAATCGTTAATACTTGGAACCCACATTGAATGTGAACCATCCACATTTTTTATCTGAAAATATGGGTTACATATAAACAAATCGCCTTCGTTTAACCCCCATGCTTCCGCTGTTTGCTTATTGCAGGGGATTCCATTCGGATATGCTTTCTGATATACAACAAACATTCCTTTTCCGTTCCAACCTCTTCTTGCTACCTTATTACCTTTTTTCATGGCCTCAATAGCAATTCCAAATGTCATATTGTCACATTTTCTATACGCTTCATTAAATTGTTTCTTAGGACACCAACTTTCATATCCATCAGGATATCTTATATGATAGCCTTCATCTTCTGGATTCTCGTCACTTGGTATCTTCCATCCTCTGTATTCATTGTATTCGCCCCTACTCATTGGCTCTGCTGTAACCACTTTTACTCCAATATAATCTTTCATTTTTTAGTCCTCTCTTTCTTAAAATTGGGTATAAAAATACCACCAATCTTTCGACTGGTGGCTGTTACTTGTTTTCTTTTATTTCTGCTTTATCTTCATTATTGCTTTCTGCCTTTATTGGTCCTTTTTCCAATAATGCAATCAATTCATCAATTGTCATTCCCGGTTTTCCATCTAATATACCATCCATTGAAACACCTCCTGCCTCAATATTACCCTCTCTGTATGCCAACAGAATAGCATTTTTTTAAAAACAAATCAATACACTTATTAATATTATCACTATATTTTTCCTGACACTCTCTCATCAATTCAACTGCTCCATTATAATCAAAATGTTCGCCTTTTGAAATATATCGTACATCTCCTTGATTTGTCACAATGGTCATAGTTTTTATTGTGTCGTGTCTCATAAATACTCCAATATCATTTGCTGAAAAATCTGTTAATCCAGGATGGTTGTGACATAATACCAAAGACTTATCTTTTGCCGAATGCAATAAATGAAACATATCTGAATCAGAATATACATCTACCTCATGCCTTCCACCTTTTATAAATTTAGTTTTTTTATTTGTTATTAAATCTACTACACATGCAACTTCATTACTGTTATTTTCATCTCTCGCAACTTTAAGTAAGTCCTTATGTACCTCTTTTGTAAATTTATTATTATCAGAAGTAAAGCCCTTAGGATTAATTTCATTTACTTTATCTATTGCCTGCTCCGTTATTATAACCTTTTTGCCTCTATTTTTCTGTTTTAATACTTCATTTTCCCACTGTTCCTTTCTAGCCGCATACATCTTACAGTTGTCCTTATCTAATGAGTACTTAGCCAACCTGTCAAACTGTTCAACCATTCTGCCAGCATATTGCTGTTTCTGGTCCTGTCTGTAATCTTCTTTGACCTTTTCCAGTTCTTTCTTGGTAAACTTGCTATCCGGCTCTTCGTCAAGCTCTGGGAAGTATGTTGTATGTATATCTTTACAGTTTGGATGATAAAGCCCTGCTGCCATAGCAGATGACATAAGCGGATAAGGACCATCAGATGCCTTACCTCCACTCCATACATCATCTATAAGCACCTTCCCAACAAATGGAAGGCACTTAGGACAGGCATTAGCACGCTTATTCATAATAACAGTGCTAATTCCCCACGACTGTCTCATTTCACCCTCTCCGGTTAGATATGCACGCTTATTAGCTGTCTGAATAGCCATCTTAGCATAATCTTTTACTGTGTGCCTGCTGCCATTCGCATATTCAATACAATTAATACCAGCTTTAAGAAAATCCTTTGTAGCCATATCAACTGCCTTCTCATATGTTGCTGCACCCGTATTCGCATACACCTGAGCATTGAATATTATCTGCCGGTATTTATCCTCAGACATTCTAAGCATTGCTTTTTCTGCCCTGTTAAAATCTGATTTCGTGGCTTTAATCAAGGCATTAAGTTTTCTAGTGTTTAGTCTAAAAAAAACTCCCTCAGTTCGCCTTCTGACAAACTTTGGGGGCTTATATCCTCTCTTTATTGCTCTTAATATTTTCTGTTCCTGTCGTGTTCCGCCTTCCTGTCTGGCTGCATATATCATTGCATCTATAGAATCATTAATATCACTGAACTCTGACGAAAACGTTTTCTTGTTCTGTGCTTTATATTTCTCAAGAGACTTAAGCTGTTCTACCTGCCACTGTGACCAGTTAAACCCCATATCTGTCTCTTCTGCTCTGTGGCTCGCAAGATTGCGCATCATAGAAGCAATCAGCTCATCTTCTATGGCTCTAAAGGCTTTCTCTATGTCATATTCTGTATTAAGTGCCATAAGCTACCTCACTTGTTATCAAAAACTGTAAAATCGTTTCAAACCCCTTAAAATCGTTTCAAAAATCATAAAATCGTTATCAAAAACCATAAAATCGTTATCATAGCCATCAAACTGTAAAGCCATCTGCCTGCATATTAAGGGCTGGCTCTCCCATATCGGATATTCCCTGTTCGGCCTTAAGCCTTGCAACCTCTTCCTGTTTCCATTCATCATCTTTAGTGTCACCATACAACTCATCAACGGATGCTTCAACACTCATGATACCGCCCTGCTTGGCTTTGCTTACTGTCTCAACCTGACTTTCAAAGCTAGGGTTCGCATATTCACCAAATGTCACATCAACATCAATGTCCTGTGTTGTTGAATTATTAAGAGTATCTGTCGCCTGCAATGTCATTTTTACAAGCTTCGGAAGAACCTTCTGGAGCTGATTTACAATATTATTCCTACTGTACAGCGTTGCTTTTTCCTTCTCCCTCTGTGCTTCTGCATTATCAAGCTTCTTTACATCTATTCCCAATGTAGAAGGGCTCATGATTCCCTGCAAGCAAAGATCAAGTGCCGTGATATATGTAGCAAGATACCCTTCATGTGGTATTTCACTCTGTTCTCTTTCAATCTTATAATTTGCACCTTCTGCCATAGGAGACGAATACTGTATATAAGCGTTGTCAAATGAATTTGGCAGCATAACCTTTCCATCATAAGGATTTCGAGGAAGTAAATTTTCTGGTATATATTCCTTTGTTCGGTTATGTCTTAAAGCATCCATCCACTGACTCCATGCTTCGTCCAGTGCGTCAAATCCATCTATCTTGCTGTCATATATGCTTTTGCCTCTACCCTTGAACTTTGCTGATTTATAGAACATAAGAGGTATTGCCATCATAAGGCTTTTATCTTCCCATGTTACAGGTCTTAAACCTGCAAGCTCCGGCACAGTGCTGATATCACATTCTTTGTTATCTCTTGTGAGCATATATGTAATATAACCTTTTCCATACGTCTCAAGCAGAATGTATTCTTGATTCTTAACTGTATATACTGTCTTAAACACAACCTCTTTCACTCTGCCGCGTTCTCTTATTATCTCTACCTTGTCGCCGGGATAAAACTCTATTATTGGATACTGGCTTAGGTTTGTATCTATGGATAGTTTAAATGTGCCATCTCCAACAATAAGAGTGTCTGTTATTGCCTGCTTTACAAGTTCTGCAAAATCGTTTTCTTCTGCTATCTTATCCCAGTCTGACTGCCTGCTGCCAACATCTACTTCGTTCATATCAGCAACAACAATACTCGCAAGCATATCAACCAGCATTGCCGGTAATCCTACATGTATCTTTCTTATTGCTAATCCAGGAGAGCATTTTGCAGCCCAGAATCTTGTCTTATCTCCATCAATCTGATCATACAGCTGTGACAGTTCCTCACTTACACCTCTGTACCATATCTGATTCTTAATGGCATTACCTTCAAAGTCGAAGATTTCCTGTATATTAATTATTCCTCTCTGTGCCGGCTGCACACGCAACCATGTCCTTATTCCATCTCTTATCTTATCAGCCATAGTATTAAATATGCTCACCTCTCTCACTCTCCTATCTGTTCTCTACTCCAACTTTGTCCCTGTATGGTATCCAGCCATATTGCGTACTGTTAACCATATGATCATTTCCATCTTCCGGCTCACAGTCTTTATCTTCCAGCCAACTGTATACCTGCAGTTCCCCTGTGTAGTTCGTGCATGTATCTACAACATAATAGCTTGGCTCTTTGCCCTTTTCGTCGTTAAAGGACATCCAGCCAAGCTGTAAGTTAATTCTATCGATTATGGTTACTTTCTTATACGCATTGTTAAATATATACTGGCAGTCAATGTGTTCTCTCTTGTACTTGGCAAATTCTGTTATTGTCGCCTGATCCGCGTTATCAACAAATGTGTTCTTTGCCATGCCGCCCCATTCTTTTCTGTTGCGTTCCAGGAAGTCTATGTAATTTCTTACTGTATCAGACGGTGCTATGGGGATATCAAGAGCCGCATTGTTATATACCCTTTCTGCCAGTATAATTAGCTTCCCTTTGTTTGTTATTCCAATATAGGACATTGCAATAGTATCAGGACTCTTAGTTGAATATGCCGTATCAAGACCGCTTGTATATATTACAAACCATTCTGTCTGCTTGTCGTCATATTCTCGCTTAATAAATGCCTTAGCCTGTTCTTTAGTAATAACATGTCGTTTGCAGAAATTAGAAAAGACAAGACCTGTAGCCTTGCCTCGTAATCCTAATATCTTGTTTTTATATATCTTAGTGCCAGGAGGATAGCTCATTTTCTTCTGTTCTATCTTCTCTGGTGTCATGGATATGTTGTCTTCAAATGTAAAGAACCAGTATACCCAGCCGTCAATAGGCTCACAGCCGTTAAGATCCTTCCATATCTCTTCCGGCACATCTGCCTTGTACTTATCAATTGGTCTTGCGTGATTGATGTACTCTGAATATATGGGTAATGTGGGTGCATCCGGGTTCAGAGTACCAACAAAGTATTCAGAGCGTCCGAATATCTCACGGATGAAGTCTATGTTAGCTGTGTTACACTCATCTACCCACACACAACCAAACTGGCTTCCAAGTGCATTTTTCCATTTACTGGCATTATCGTAACCCAGAACATATATTATCTTGGTACTGCTGCCAGTTTTAAATTTAATGTGTGGAAGTTTATTTTCTTTATCGCCATTACCACAGTATTCCAAATTAGGGAATATCTGAAGTAATCCCATATCTGCATTGATTATATTCTTTTCAATAACACCTGTTGTATTACCGGCTATAACATGCAGCTTCATATCTGATTCTGCTACATTCATGATAAACTTCACAGCAACCGTTGTTGTCTTACCTGATGCAGTAGAACCTTCAAGGAATTCTGCTCTTGCCGGTGTATCTATGTAATCCCAATACTTATCACTTAGAAGCATCAGGCTCACCCCTTGCTTGCCTTACGCTGAGCAAGAAGCTCTGCAAGCTCATCCTTTACAGAATCGTTTATATTTGCTTCTATCTTATCCGTGAACATTCCAAGATGTTTGCCAAGAAGCTCCAATGCCCTCACCTTATCACACGGCTTGACCTCTAATCCATCTCGCCCTTTCTTAATAACAGCTAATGCACGCTTTTGTTCTTCTGTAAGTTCTTCTGTCAATACTGGCTCTACAGTCCTGTATGTAGCAGGTTTGCCCTCTTCATCCAGTATATTCACAAGCATTCCGCCTACTTCTGCTTTCATCTTCTTCTCGACTACATGTGCATAATCTGCTGTATTAGAAAAAGCTATCAAGGCAAGTTCCCTGATAACTCTTTCCTGAGTTACCTCTGTACTCCTTGATAGCTCTTTTTGTCTTTTCGCTATATATTCCTGAACCTTAACATTCCTTAACAGTCTTGACGCTGTCTGTTCTGCTGTCTTTGGTGAATATCCTGCCCTAATAGCTGCCTGTGTAGCATTAAGGTCTATAAGATATTCTTCGCAAAACCTCTTTTGTTTATCAGTTAATGCCATACACTCAGCTCCTTTCTGGCATAATAAAAGACCTCATTTTAAAAACAAGGTCTTCACACTATATTACTTATTTTTTTTATAATATTTATCGTATTCAATCATATTACCAAAAAATTCTATTACTGACACTATCATAACAGCTATATCTAATGCTGTCAGCGTGCCAGTAAATATACTTTGTGCTAAATTAATACTTGTCAATACAATAACCACAAAATATCCTGCTACTTTCCAAGCCGAAACTGCATCATGTTTTTTATCTTTAGAAAATATTTTTATACCTCCTCCTACAAAAAACATTATAAATACGATAATTAATACAGATGAAACTGCTACTTTCATAAATATCCCTCCTTATATATTTTATATATCGTCAGGTTGCTTATATTTCTTAAGAGTTATTAAAAAAGACACCAGCCTTAAGCCAGTGTCTTACCGGGGGGTATTAATATTTAATAATGGAGAAATCATGCTGTTCATCATGTCCACCTTGGTCAGCTTAGATATTACCACAGACAAAACGAACAGAGCGAACAAACTTTAAATTTTTGATAAGAATCTTTCTACTGCCATTCTACAACTATCTGCTGTGTGGTGTTTTCCCATCTTTCTTGCTACCTGCACCCAGGATAAGCCTTCTATGTATCTTAATGTTATAAGCCGCCTCATTCTACTGTTGTCAATTTCATTTACACACTTTTCTATGAGGTTAATCTGAGTGTCTATTTTCTCTTTAATGTCTATCTGCTGCCGCTGTCGCACTAAAAGAAGTGTTCTCTTCCGTGAATATGCCGGATAAGGGAAGCCTTCTACAACAAAATGCTGCTTACCTCCATCTCCACCGGTAACGCTGTCCTTTTCCGTATACCCTTCAGTTTCCATTTTATCAAGTTCTCTTTGTATCTTATCAATCGCGGCCTGTATTTCCTGTTTCTCCTTAATCAAATCACTGTACTGCTTAAGGAGGTCTTTTATATTGTCATTTTTCAAGTTATTCATCACCTACCCTCTTCTCATCTGCTGCCAGTTTTTCAACACTCAGGATTTCTAAAACATAATACTGTTTGTCTGGCGTAGCGCCCCACTTTGGTCTACCTTTTCCAATCCATAATCTACATCTTGCTTTTATTGCTTTAGAATTCTTGGAATAGCCATTACGAAAAATAATCTCCTGAACACTGTCTTTCCTTATCTCCTCTGGTACTGCCTCTCCTTGCAACAGTTCATATTTGCTTCTATCTGAAAAGATACTTGATGGATATATAGTTATTGCTCCGAACAGATTCTGAAATCTTGTTTCGTAATATTCTTTTATTTCTCGATATTCTTCTTTCTTCTCTCCAGAAAGAATCATGTCGAACCACTTTTTCTTAATTGGCAATATTAGCATTATGAATCACCCTCCTTAACTATCTCTAATGCGTTTGTCACTCCCATTGAATATCCCTTAGCAAAATCAAATTGCATTTGGTTTTCTCTTGCGCATCTTTCCTTATCTTGATCAGCTAGCATTAATTCTCTCTCCAATCGTTCTACCTTCTTATCCAGATTGAATGCTATAGGAATATTCTTAATAGTGTCTATAACCATTTTTCTATATGCCTGTATTGCATCTTGCATTAATGCGGCAAAATCGTCTAAATCAACATTTTCTCCCAATATTTCTTCCACGGGAATATCAAATGTGATATTTGTTCCTGTACTATTTAGCTTGTTTATAAGCTGTTCTCTGCTGATTAAATCGTTCATACTCCCTCCTGATAAACATCTCTCCATCACACCAGAAGTAATCTTCCGCTTGCATGTAGTTCTCTATAACTGTCTTATTGTTACATGTATATGTTCCGTCTGCTGCCACACTCTTAGAACATTGCTCACAACAGGTATATTCACATAAGTGTTTATGTCGTCTTCTGCTCACCCTCACACCTCTCAATCTTAAGTATCTCATCAAGATCAGCCTCATTTATGTATATTACAAAGCTATTATCTCTTTCTATATCTACTGCACTTCCATCTTTCTTTGTTATTTTCCACATATTCTCTCCTTTTCTACAAATAAAAAACAACCATCAAATAATGATGGTTGCTTCTCTACTTTATTAATAATTTTCTATTCAATTTTAAATTCTTAACAATAGCATTATTTATATTTTTAAAATGCTCCCTTTGCTTCCTATAATTCGGTACCTTTAACTTTAACCAATTTTCTGGATTTATATATATACCCATTATATCAAACTTAGCCTGTGTAATAATTAATACATATGTACATACAACTTCATTAACATCAAATTCTTCTACAGAATTTGCTCTATTATATACTTCCTGTAAATGAACCGCCAATTTGATAACTTTTTCTGTTCCATATCCATATATATAACTTAATAAATTATCATAGGAAGATTCAAACTGTATGTCAGACTTTCCCAAGCAATAATCTAACAGATTCAATGTAATTCGCGGTATATACTCCATGTTCTGTATCATTACATCGTCTCTAGATTTTTTCAAATCATTTTTTAATTCCCTACAAATAGATATGTTAGTCACAACAAATCCCACAACAGCGACTAATATTGTAACTATAGCCGTAATAATCGTTCCTATCAATTCATCACTAACTACATTTTTCTGTGCCGTTTGTTCAATTAAAAATATCATCTTATAATACCCCCTTAAGATTATCATATCATTTCAACCGTCATTATTCAATTGTCAAAGAACAATACCTTAGGCAAATCTTAATTGCCCTGTCTTTTCCTCTTTTATACTGAGGTTAGGCATTCTCTGTGCTATGCATAATTCTTTAAGATTAGCCCTTACCAACGCATTAGGTACCATTGGACTAACAGAATTGCCACATCTCTTAACCTGCTCCGCTCTTGGATATGTCTTTCCTGTGTAATCATGGTCAATTATGTAGTCGCTTGGAAATCCCTGGCACCCATACAGTTCCCTAGGCTCTAACATTCTTAGTCCTATATCAACAATCTGATAGTCTGTGCCTTCTATGGTTACAAGACCAAACCGGTCCTTTGTGGTAATTGTATCGAGAGGATGTTTAATATCCTGTCCTGTAGCATCCCCATAATACTTAACCAGAAATGCCCTTACTTCTCCAAAATGTCCATCGCCTGCTGTTATCGTTGGAAGGGGCTTCTTTATATCTCTTCCGTCACAATGGTTATTCATCTGAATAAGGTTCGATAAAACCAGTCCATATCTGTTAGAACCATCTATGGTCATAACCGGATTATCTATTGTCTGACCTCTTACCTCTCCATGAACAGTCTCCGAGTGATACTGGATAAGTGTAGGACATATTAAACAATGCTCGTTTTTACTTACTATCGTAGATAGCGGCTCCTGAATATTCTTGCTCCGGTCTTTTGTAAAACCAGTCTGTCCAATCTGAATCATGTAAGGTTCAACAATCCCATATCCATGTTTACCTGTAATTGTTGGCAATGGTTCTTTAGTATCCAGCGGTCTTCTGTCTCCACCATGATTACACTGAACAATAAAAGGCTCTGGATTATCCAAAACAAATTTCTTTAATCCTCTTGCGATTCTTTCCATTGTCTTAGGTGCTAATGGTCTTACCGCTTTTATTCCATATTTCTCTTTTATCTGTTCAGATGTATCAAATATGCTTGGGCATGGTCTGCTAAAATCTATCTGTGTATATGCTCCAACATAAGGTTTTAGCAGTCCCTTTTTCACAGCTTCGCTGTCTGCTGGTGCATGTGTAGGCTCTGGCCATATAATAGGTCTCTTGTCACATCTTGCAACCATAAAGAATCTCTTTCTCATGGTTGGTGCTCCGTAATCTGCTGCCACAAGCTCCCTGAACTGCACTTCATATCCTAAATCCTGCAACTGGCTTACAAATTTATTAAATGTCTTGCCCTGCTTTGTTTTTATTGGATGATGCCCTCTGTTCAGTGGTCCCCATGTCTTGAATTCTTCTACATTCTCCAACATGATTACTCTAGGTCTTACCAGTCCAGCCCACCGGCACGCTACCCATGCAAGACCTCTTATATTCTTATCCTTTGGCTTACCGCCTTTTGCCTTGCTGAAATGTTTACAATCCGGAGAGAACCAGGCAAGCCCCACAGGATACCCATTACATGCCTGCACTGGGTCTACCTGCCATACATCTTCACAATAATGCTTTGTATTCGGATGGTTTGCTTTATGCATTGCAATAGCCTTAGGATCATGGTTAATTGCTATATCCACACTAAAGCCGGTAGCTTCTTCTATTCCGGTGGAAGCTCCGCCCCCACCAGCGAAATTATCAACTATTAATTCCCCGTTTATCATATTAAGCCTCCATAAAGTCAAACAGTGTAGGTGTTTCTATCTCATTTTCTGCTTCCTGAAGATATCCAACACCATCTCTGAAATAGTCACAGCTCAGTTCTATTCCATAGCCATATCTTTTCATCTTTACTGCCGTCATTGGAACTGTCATTAAGCCTCCAAACGGGTCAAGAACCATATCACCTTCATTGCTGTATCTGTTAATGATTCTTTCAACAATATCAAGCTGTAGTGGGCATACATGCATCTGCTGCCTGCGTCTGCTCTGTGTTGTATTAAGTGTTCTCATTCTGTTTATATCATCCCATACGTCAAGGTTATTCCATGAACCGGGAGCGACAACCATAAATGTGGCTGGGAGCTTATCATTTTTATCTAACTCTTCCGCAAGCTTCACATGTTCTTCATAGCTGTATACATTGGAACGGCTGTATTCCCTATAAACTCTCTGTAAATCATCAACACTAAATTCCTTAAGCTCATCTTTGCTTATAAGCCTGTCGCCTGAACTTCTCCAGTATCCGTGAGCGTCTATCTGCCATTGTGCCCTTGTATAATCTTCCTTGGTTTTCTTTACAGGATCATCCGCATATGCATTAGACTTATCCGTTGGAAGCTTTCTAAACAGAAGTATGTATTCAGGACATCCTACGCCCATCTTTGAACCGTCTTTACACTGTTCAGACCATCCAAGGCGGTATGTCTGGTTATTCTCCCTGACCACATCTGTAACAACTGTTATCATTCCAAAATACTGAAAACCGTGTTTCATGTAGTGTTCTATACACTGTGCATGAAACGGCTCTATTGTAGGCATTCCAGTTCCTGTAGCATTTCCAAATAATACCCTGTCTTTAACATGGATGGCTGCTACCCTGCCAGGTTCAAGAATCCTTAAAAGCTCCGGTGTAAGGAAGTCCATCTGCTCAAAGAACTTTTCTGTATTCTCATTGTGTCCGAAGTCGTTGTAATTGGCGCTATACTCATAATGGTTTCCGAATGGAATGGATGTGTGTATAAGTCCTACAGAATTACTTTCTATTCTTCTGCACTCTTCAACACAATCATCATTTACCGCTGTATAATGCTTTCCCTGTACTTTCACTGTCTCAACTCCCATATTTCTCTCTAACCGCTTTATTTTAGATGCCGGACTTAAACCATATTTCTTTACAATATCCGTCATTTTTTTAACCATGTGATTATGATTCTTCCATTTCTCAAGCAGTGCTTCTTTTATCTGTCTTTCGTTCTCCATGTATATAATGTCTATAACAACTGTATCTGTCTGTAAGAACCTGTAACATCTATGTACTGCCTGAATAAAATCGTTAAACTCATAATCAATCCCCAAGAATATCTCCCTGTGGCAGTAACGCTGAAAGTTACAGCCTGAGCCCGATATTGATTTCTTTGTTGCAAACAGCTTGATTCTTCCCTGCGCAAAATCAATAACCCGCTTTTCCCTTATGTCATAATCCTGTGAGCCATATATATCTACAACTTCGGGTATTGCCTTAAGAATTGCCTTTCTTTCAGACTCTAAGTCATGCCACAAAAGGAAATGCTCCTCAGGCGAACTCTCTACAATCTCTTTCATTTTTTCAACACGCTGGTCAATGCTGTTTCTTTTTACTTCTGCAGCTTCCTTCAAGCCTGCTGCCGCTTCTGTAAATAACTGCATTTGTCCTGTTTTATCAGATGTATCTCCGTAATGTATTGGTATCTCATGCCACCTTACATCAAGTGGAGGCAACACATAGCCATCATCAGAATATTCTGGATTTACATCTGAAGGTTTCGTTATGAACAACGCCCATGATGAAACCCACAACCAGAATTCATCTTCCATATTTGGGTACAATGTAAGATTATTAGCCTTAGTGCTGTCTCTCTGAAAGAATCTTGTAAGTGCCTGCCCTGTATCCATTATCTCGAGATATCCGGCATAATGTATAAGCTCTTTGTATTTGTTGGGACTTGGCGTTGCTGTGGCTACCAGCTTGTAAGGAACATTCTTGAACTTATCAAGAAATGTCTGGTATGTCTTACTTCCAAAAGACCTTAAAACACTTGCTTCATCTAACGATGTCGCAACAAAATAATCTGGTCTTATATCACCGTCTCTTACTCTTTCATAGTTGGTAAGAACAATACTGCTGTCACAGGATTCTACTTCTTCCATGCTTCTGCAATAAACAGGTGCATCATATCTAAGAACATTCACAGCGTCCTGTGTAAATTCCTGTTTTACTCCAAGTGGAAGAACAATCAAAGCCCTTCCGCCCTCGTGATCTATTACCTGTTTACAGAATTCTATCTCCTGTATGGTTTTACCTAAACCAAAACTTTCAAACAAAGCTCTTCTTCCACCTTTAAGTGCCCATATTACGGCATCCCTCTGATGTGGCTTTAATGCTTTGTTAATATCTGTCGGATTTACTTCAAATCCGCTATCCTGTGCAAGTTCTATTTTGCTTTCTAAAAACTCTTTGTATGTCATTTCTGAAAGGAACATCGTACGAATCACTCTGGCCAGAGTTCCAAGCTCCTTTCTGATACTCTTATTTCTCTGCTGCCCTCATGCATTTATATGAGCAGTAATATTTACAATTTCTTTTGTAACCCCATGTCTCTCTGCTTACCATTATTGTGGATACATATTTACCACATTGTGCACAATAAAACCCAAAAGCATCATTGCGCTTCTTTACTGGGAGACTTCGCCTTTCTGTCTGGCTTATCGTCTTTTACTGTTACCGCATCACCTAAAGCTGATATACAGGCTTCTAAAGACTTACAGTGCTCCTCAATAACTTCTCCTAAGCGGTTCTTAATGTATTCAGCCGCATCATCTGCTATATCTTTCATGCCTGGGAGCTTGTACAGCTCTGTATATCCTGCGTAATGGCTTCTGTCTTCGCTCGGTTCTCCCTTAAACAAATCTGCTCCGGTAAGCTCTTCCTTAACGCGATACATGTCCAGTACCATATTTGCGCCATCTTCTATTGCAAGTCCAAGTTTTCCTATCTGCAATAATGTTTCCTGTGTCATTAGTTGTCCTTTCCAGCTTTACAGAATCCGATGATAACACTTGCTAATGCTGCTCCGGCTATAAAGCTTATTATCTCTGCAATCATATATCCTCCTACTCCCTGTTGTTCTCTAGCAGGGCATTATAAAATTCAGGGTCCTTAGGCGGACGCTGTTCGTAATTTGCAAATTTTTTTGCGCGCGCAGGCGCTATATTATTTTGTTTTTGTTTATGTTTATATATGGCTACGGTTTCTCCTACGCTTTGTCCTACGGATTGTACTTCGGTTTGTACTACGGTTTCTCCTACGCTTTGTCCTACGGATTTGAAAGTACAAATTTTATATTTATTAGGACTTCCTTTCTTACCTCTTTGGAATTCTATAAGACCTGCATCTATTAATCTGTTCCTGTTCTCGACTAATGTAGCCTCTCTTGACATCTGACAACGTGACATTACTCGCTGGTTATCTACTTGTATCCACTCGCACCACCCAGCCATGTTATTAATACTAAGTAATTTGTAGTACAATAACTGCGCTGAGCCCGGCAAGTAATGACTTTCGAGCCACCTTTCAAACCCGTTCAGTTGTTTTATGTAGTCGATTCTCTGTTCTGTCCTCACTGCACCACCTCTTCCAATACCACCTCTATTCGTGGATTATGCTTGTCTGTGAAAAAGTGGTCTTCAAAACCTACTATATTGTTCCAGCCATCATTATCCAGAACCTTACACTTAACAAGTGCGTCCTGTATAAACTTATGTGCAACACCTGATATATTATCAAGGTCACGCTTTCTATTTGGCTCATAGAAGGTATATTTAATCCTCACTGGATTATTTATATGAGTACGCTTTAATTTAAGCCTTATTGCGTTAGATATAAGCATCTGATACTGCTGTTTCATGTCATTACCGTCACAATGTCCATTATGAAAACATCTTTCCGCTTTAAGGTATTCATTCAATCCCGGCAGTGTGCCTTTGATTGTAAATGCATAGAACATCTTTCTCCTTTCCGCCTCCCGGTAAGTATGCAACCGGGAGACTGGTTTTATTCTGCTGTGCGAAAAATGTGATATATTCAGCAGTTATAAATAAGACCTTCCATATCTTTCTCTGAAAGCTTCTCTGGCAGGATCATCTTCATTCCCATAAAGACTTCTATAATATTCTTTTTCCCATGCAAGCTGACCTGCTATCTTACTCAGCTTTTCAGCAATGCTATTATCATGTATCTGCCTTGTACCACCTGCCATATTATGTTCAGCATCACATACAGGTATCTTTACTCCATCTTCTTCTGCAAGTTCCCTGATTCCTATACCGAACAACAGATGATGTTCTGTCTGTGTAGGCTTTCCACAAAAGATACAGAATCCGTTATATTTAGTTAAAACACTTTTCATTCTATACCTCCCCAATCAAATCACTTGACCAGATAGGAGCTTTAAGTATCTTTGTATGCTTGCAGTAATCACAGTGTTCACACCTTACCGGATCTATGTCATTATTCTTTAATGCCAGTATCTTAGGCACATTGTTCTCAACTTCTGCAAGAGCTTCATCAAGAAGAGACTGTTCACATGCTATAACCTGTATATCCGGCTCTTTCTCCTTTGATACTGCTGCTATAAAGAATGGCAGTTTCTTTCCTGTATTAATTTCCACAACCCTCTGATATACAGCTCCCTGAAGGTAATATCCCCACTCATGCAGAAAATTCATGTTTCCTGCATCAGCATGATAGAATGTCTTGGTTATGCTCTGGCATGTCTTAAGGTCAACAATGCACTTATCCTTAATATAACTGTCAATCTTAATTTTCCATTTAGCACCAAACATATCAGCAGTCATTATTACCTGCTTTTCTCCGCTCATATATGCCATAAATAACTCATCTCGTTCACATCTGTTAATCATTTCATTGGCCTTAATATATTTAGCCATAAGTGAACCGTCTTTCTTAAACATACATGGATGCTGTGCCTTGAATACATCAAGCGTTCCCTCAAAATGTGCATCAACATAAGAACCAACCATAAGAGCATCTGAATCTTCCATATTCTCAACCCATTCTTCATTGAGTTTAGCCATTGCATAGGCTTCACAACCAGGACGACCAAGCGAGCCAATAAAATTTTTATACTGAGATACACTTAAGTATTCTCTGTCCGCATCTGTACTGTAATAATTTTCACTTGTCAATATCATTCTGCAGCACCTCCCATAGGATTAGGAACTTCCTCTTCTACTGGGAAATAATCTTCCGCTTTAGCCTGTCCATCCTTAAGGGCTTTATATACTCCTTTTAGGTTAATAAATTCATCTTCTCCGAAATCTGCACAGTTACGCTCTGCATACTTCTCTATCTGTTCTCTTGTTACCTTAAATTCTACCTTGAATGCATTAATAAGCTTGGTTACTCTTTCATTAATAGGCTCTTTACCTATTCCTTTTCTAACGGTTTCTTTACACTCTCCAACAGCCATATCAACAACATCTCCCGGTATAACTCCAAGAATGCAGGCTCTCATTCGTCTTGCACCAAAATTAGCTGTTGCCTCATAAATATCTCTGCTGTCTGTAAGCTGATATGTACCCTTTCTAGTGTCTCTCTTATGCTCTACTGTAAATATCTTGGTAACTCTTGTATTTGATTCCAGATCCCAAGCATAAGCCATCATCTCTGAAGAACCATTCTTCTGTTCAAGTTCAATAACTCCGTAATCAATATTACCCCAGTTCTGAGCAAGAGCTTCTGCAAGCCTTATAGATGGTCCCATAACTGTCTGTCCACCTCTTGGATAAGAATATATAGCCTGCTCTGCTAAAGTTGCTCTCTGGCATGTTCTCTTGATTCTCTCCATTGCATCATATTCATCTCTTGGGAACTTCTTAGCCATTACTATTGCTCCCTGAACTTCCTGTGCCTGCCTGCTTATCATCATCTCTGTCTGTGATGTTTTAGGAACAGCCATCTGCTGTCCCATCGGTATCATACTGTCCATTAATTAACCCTCCTATAATTCTGTAACTATTAAATCTGTATCATCTGTTGTTCTTGTTGCTATGAACTGCAGTCCCTTGTCCTTGCATTTCTTATAAAGCTGATTTCTAAGTGTTGTAGAAAGCTTCTCCACACCATCTATAAGCAAAAGCTGTATTCCATTCGGCTTCTGCAGAGCTACATCAATGCATAAATCCAGTTTTTCCCCCTCTGATAAATTACTGATTGGAAGCCCATTAATAAGAGGTATTCCATTTTCAACTGAAAGCCCTTCAATTGGTATGCTGCATTCCTCCAGTATTTCTCCTGGTAATGTTCGCGCTTTCTCAATCTTATCTGTTAGAATCTGTGACTGCTCTGCCAGCTCATTTACCTGATTCTGAAGCATTACCATTCTGTCATACTCATTAATGTGGGCTTTCATATCTTCAATAGCCTGTGCCTGTTTACTAAGTTCAGATGTATCTCTTATATCTCTATCAGCATACTCATTGTACTCAGCACATTGTGCGTTATATTCAGCAACAGAAGCTTCATAAGTTTTATCTGCTATAGCAAGCTTGTCTGCCTTCTTAGATGCAAGACTGCTCTGTTCCTGCCTTAAACTTACAATCTGTCCTTCAAGTCTTGTAATATCCTCAGTTATCTGCTTATCACGAGAACTGAACTCTCTTTCAATAGCAGCTTTTTCAATCTCTCTATCTGCCTCAAACTTACGGATTTTATTGTTCTTGTTCTCAATTACCTGCTTGGCACGCTCCACAATCTGATTATCACGCTGAATACTTTCTATCTGTCTATAGATATCTCCAGCAGATGCATTTCTCCACTTCTCAGCGTCATAACCTTCTGGAAGTGTCCTGCCTATATCTTCTATAAACGCTATCTTATTTCTTCTGTCTCTGTCTATATTCCTTCTGTTCTGGTAATACTCTCCATTTTCACTCTGAATGTCATTAAGAACTGCAAGAATATTCTGGTCATAATTAACCCATGCCGGTATCTCTCCAAACCACTGCTTAATAGTGTTCATATCCCAGTCATACTGGATCATATCCAGAATGATTGCATTCTGCTGTTTCTTATCCATAGCCATAAACTCTATTGGATTAAGCTGCAAAGGAGTAAATATCTCCTTAAGAAAAGCTTCAGGGCTTCCTATTTCATGCCCATTCTGCTTAATAGATTTGTAATCCGCTCTATTAATACGGCTCTTTCTATCAATAGATAATCCGCTATCCGTCTCAATAAGAATTTCTCCTTCAACAGCTCCGCGTCTTACAATTACATCTCTCCCAGATTTATTAGTTAATGCATATCTGATAGCATCAAGTACTGATGATTTACCTACACCATTTGAGCCTGAAAGCTCTATGCTTTCACCATTGATGTTAAATTCCCTGATACCCAGTATGTCTCGAATCTGAATCTTTGTTGTTCTCATTATTTCCTCCAAAATTAAATACCATTTGCCCGTTTCGGGACTCCTTAAAATTACCCATATACTGTCTGCGTCTTTCTTCCTCCTTATCCTGGCAATCACATTTTTCTCCAGGGTCTAAAAGAGCACCACAGTAACTACATTCATAATTCCACATTGCTTTTTACTCCAAAATGGTCTACACTATCATTGAGTTATTATCTGAGTTGCGGTGTTGCCTCACTGCAGCTCTTTTTATATAGTTGGAAGTCTGTATGTACCTTCCGGCACAAAGCTGAATATCTCCAACAATCTCAACCTTGTGTACCATCTGGCAGCCAGCTCCGTATTACCATTCCTAAGATTCTCATTAATTCTCTTGTTGTAAGATATTATTAAACCTACACGCCGCATATTATCCTCCTTTCCTAAATTACAATATCCTTTGGTTCATTCGGATTCGTTAAATCCTTTCCCTCGTTATCCTTGAAGAATCTTTCAAGCTCTGACTTTCTTATTCTTGTATGAGGGATTTTAAGCACCCTTATCTGATTTGCGTTGATAAGTGTATAAACATACTGTTTAGAAGCTCGCATGATTGTTGCCACTTCCTCCACTGTATACACCATATCCTCCGGCTCTCTCTTTATTGTTGCTATCTTCATAAGCTTGCTCCTTTCCTTAATCTATTTCCTCTTAGGTTCATGGCATAACACCAATATTGTTATGCAGATAATTGCTGTTATCGCTACTGCTGTATAATTCACCCTCTCACCTCCTCGAATAGATAATTTGTGTTATAATCAAAGCAAAAACAGGAGGTATTTATGCCAACTCCATTCAACGAATTAGAACTATCAACATATGAACATCTTTTGTTAATACGAATAAAATTTACTGGTATATCCAAAGAATCAGTTCGTATAAAGCCTAGATGTAAATATCTCTATAAGTTCGGTCTTATAGATAATTCCACTAAAAACATCAATAAATATGTTATTAGTGATAAGGGCAAAATGTACCTCCGATACAAACGCCGTAATTCATTTCGTTTTTGGATACCTGTCATTATCTCGATTCTTGCTTTGCTAAGCAGCTACGATATATACACTAATGCACTTATCCAGAAAGCATTACAATCACTAGCACAGCTATTGAAAAATATATTGGGAAGTTAGGATGCCTTTCTCTGAATGGTATCCTTATAACTTCATAATGCTTTAATACCTGATAATTTCATTTTCTTTATAGCTGATAACGCCTGAATAAATGTCTTTGTTCTCTCTTCCATAAATGGTTCATAACTGCGAATTATATATTTGTAGGTTTTATGCTCAATTACTCTCTCACCTCCTCAATAGATAAATGTTTTCATTCTGAAAACTTATAAGGTAAAAAAATATTAGCAACTGGTATATTACATAACTCACAAAAAAGATGTAATTGTGCCTTGCTTATTTGTGTTTTTCCATTTTCCAGATTTGCCAGTGTCATTCTTGATATTTCCATTTCTTCTGCAAGCTGTGCCTGTGTCTTTCGTGCATTTACTCTAGCTGCTGCCAGTGATATTTTAATTGGTTCTGCTACTTTTTCCAACATTCACATCCTCCTTTCACGATTATACTACTCCCCTTTTTGAAAACTGTCAATACATTTTGAAAACTTTTTTTGCTTTTTGCTTGCTTTAAGTTTTCTTTTTGTTATAATAATGCTATAGAAAGGAGCTGAACTAAATGGGAACCAATAAATTTGCAGAAATGCTTAAATACTATTTAATGATGAATAACAAAACACAATCTGATTTAGTTAATGACCTTGGTTTTGACAAATCCACAGTATCAAATTGGTGTGCTGGATTAAGAGTCCCCAAGGTTGATGTTATTATAGATATAGCAAACTACTTACATGTAAATGTCGGAGATCTAATCGAAGATAACAGGAATGAAGATACCTATTACCTTGATGATGATGCCAAAGATATGGCTCAGTTTATGTATGAGAATCCCGAATACAAAGTTCTCTTTGACGCTTCTCGCAAGGTTAAGAAAGAAGATATCGACTTTGTAAAACAAATGATAGATAGAATGTCAAATAAAGGGGATGATTAATATTACTACTAATGTTATTTATGCAGATATGCCTCCTACAATAAAGGCATACACTGTTAATAATAATGATGATTCTTTTACAATCGTGCTTAATTCTAGATTAAATCGAGAGCAGCATCTTAAATCATATCATCACGAATTGACACATATTGAAAATGGAGATTACGACAGACAATGCAAAGATATTAACATGATTGAAATATATGCACACAACATGGATTAAACATTAAAAGGAGGGGGTGCTTTATATGCTTATAGATAAGAAAGACCTAAAATCTTTAAAAAAGGCGGCAAAATTTTTAACTAACAATAAATTTTATATTACACTCTCATACATAAATGGTCTTCAGTATGAACGCCAAACAACTTGTAATGTTGGAATGTTTGAAGATAAATTGTTTATAGATTTCTTTGGTGGAAACAAATATATTTATTCTACTCATGAAATAAATAATGTATTTCTCTCTTTAAAATACATCATTATAGAATTTATTGATAATTCTTTTATAGTTTTTTCTTCTTCTGATAACAACCTACTAAAGATATATAATACATTAGTTATGCAGTATAATATACCCTCTGTCCAAAAAGATATTAAAAATTTTGTTGCCAACTTGAATTATTCAACAATATCTCAGCAACCCATTAATGAACCTACAGAATATTCTGATAAAACAGATGGCTCTTCATCAGTATCGAATAATTTGGATGCTCCGCAAACAAAAGATGCTCACATATTTTTCCCAGATTGGTATATATCAATCTGTTTTGGAAAATCCTCTTCGGAAAATTACATGAAAGCTGTCACTCTTGCCAAGCAAGCTCCGCAATATCATACTCAAACGGATAATGGAATCATTCTTCATCAGGCTATATACTCAAATGCTCCTCAAGAATATCTTGCCTTTATAAGCTTATATGAGTTGGTTAGCACATGGAAATCCAGTTTTACTATAATAAACGGGAAAGTCATTGACAGAAAAATAATAGGTAAGTTGAATTATTGTTATGGTGATAAATGCCGAAGTGGTGACCCTCATTTTTGTTATGGTGCTAGTTATATGACCGAAAACCCTTTTGGTTGTCACAGATTGCAAGTAAGTGCAGCCAATAATCCTTGGTGGTCATTCTATCGGAGAGTAGGAAATAATTATATTTTGAATCAAATGGAACTAAAAAAGAGGATTGATTCATATGCTTCTGTTTATTATTTATGTCCATGCTTTAATTATCAACAAATAATTCAAGCATACAACTCTCTTCCGGTAAGATTAACACAATATCAATATAATAGATTATCTGCTAGTAACTGGGGATTAAGAATGTGATATTCCAGATGCAGAACAGTATAGAGAAAGTCTGAAAATGAGACAATAAATTAAAACCATGTACAATCAATATTGACACCAAATTATAATACAAGTAAACTAATCTCGAACGTACTCTGGTGTCCTTCGGGTCCAGAGTCTTTTTTATACCATAACAGTATTATTACCGAGATGGTTTTACAATAAATAAAAGCTCCTGTGCTGGAACACAAGAGCTTTTACCACGATACTTACATAGGCAGTGCCTATGATATAATACCGCCCTGAACAAGCCATATTATATCATTCCGAACACCGCTTTTGCAAGTAGGTGTATTTTTTATACCCATTTTTACTGTTGCACTGGTGCAACTTCCACAAAAACAGAAAGGAATGATTAATATGAAAAAGAAAATATCTAAGGTCCTTACATATAAGCGTGGCAATCTGTGGGCTTACCGTTTCGAATCTGCACCTGTAGATGGCAAAAGGAAGTGGATTACCAAGAGCGGATTTAAGAACCAATCTGAGGCATATGAAGCCGGTATGGCAGCATACACACAATATAAACAGACTGGCAAGAGCTTCACTCCATCTAATATCTCTGTATCTGATTACATGGATTACTGGATTGATAATTACTGCAAGGTTAATCTAAAGGCTAATACAGCATCAACTTATAAAAAGAAAATTGATTTATATATAAAACCGGCTATTGGTTCGTATTATCTTAAAGACATAGAGCCAAGCCTTCTCCAGGAGCTTATAAATAATCTTTTTAATACCGGAATGTCAAGAAACTCTCTCGGCAATGTTAAGGGTATTCTTACCAAGTCATTTGCCTATGCAAAGACTACTGCAAGATTTATTAATGATGATCCTTCTGCTACTATTTCTCTTCCGCTTCCAAGAGCAAAGGCAGAGGTTAAAACAAAAAAGAAAGTAAGAGTTGTATGGACTGATGAACAGCTTGATACTGTCTTTAAAACATTTGCACAGGGCCATATATATCACATGCCGCTCCTGCTCGCTTATAGGTGCGGTATGCGTCTGGGTGAGATATTTGGTCTTATGTGGAATGATATAGACTTTGCTAAAGGAATATTGAGCGTTAACAGACAGGTACAGAACCATAATGATAAATGGTATCTGGAAAATCCTAAATATGATTCATTTCGTACCATAGAACTTGATGATATAACAATTTCAGAACTTAAAAGACTGTACGAACATGAAAAGGAATGTGAACAGTACTATAATGAATACTACAATTATATCTACTGTGAAACACTTGAGGATGACTCTAAGAGACTTACTTATGAACCGGCTGGCGAATCAATACATATGGTGCTTGTAAGAGATGATGGCTCATGGATTCAGCCAAGAACCATGATGCACTGTTTTAATGTTATTCATCACAAGCTTGGCTTCACTGAGCTTGATTTTCATTCTCTCCGGCACACACACGCTTCTAATTTACTTGCCAAAGGAGCTGATGTTAAATATGTACAAGAGCGTCTGGGACATAAAAATGTAGCAACCACTCTTGATATATACGCCCATGTCACAGAAACCATGCGTGAGCGCAACAAGGACATATTAAATACACTATAATAAAAAGGCATCTGTACACACATCTCATTGTACACATTAAATCCTAATGTGTACAAAATGTGTACAAATGCCTTTTTTCAATGTGTACACATTAAAATTGTACACATATCAAAATCGTAAAACTTAGAATTTACCGTTCTTAGCAGCTTCTTCGATGGAAACAGCTACAGCTACAGTAGCACCAACCATAGGGTTATTACCCATTCCGATTAATCCCATCATTTCAACATGAGCTGGAACTGATGAAGAACCTGCGAACTGAGCATCTGAGTGCATACGTCCCATAGTATCTGTCATACCATAAGAAGCAGGACCTGCTGCCATGTTATCTGGGTGAAGTGTACGTCCTGTACCACCACCTGAAGCTACTGAGAAGTACTTCTTTCCAGCTTCAAGTCTTTCCTTCTTATATGTACCTGCAACTGGATGCTGGAATCTTGTAGGGTTTGTTGAGTTACCTGTGATAGAGATATCAACGTTCTCCTTCCACATGATTGCAACACCTTCTGTTACATCGTTAGCACCGTAGCAGTTAACCTTAGAACGAAGACCATCTGAGTATGCTGTTCTAGAGATTTCCTTTACTTCGCCTGTTGAATAATCCATCTCTGTCTCAACGAATGTGAATCCGTTAATTCTTGAGATAATCTTAGCTGCATCCTTACCAAGACCGTTAAGGATAACTCTAAGAGGTTTCTGTCTAACCTTGTTAGCCTTCTCTGCAATACCGATAGCACCTTCAGCAGCAGCGAATGATTCATGACCTGCAAGGAATGCGAAACATTCTGTCTCTTCTTCAAGTAACATCTTACCTAAGTTACCATGTCCAAGACCAACCTTTCTCTGGTCAGCAACTGAACCCGGAATACAGAATGCCTGAAGACCTTCACCGATAGCTGCAGCAGCTTCTGAAGCCTTTCTTGCACCCTTCTTGATAGCGATTGCTGCACCTACTGTGTAAGCCCAGCATGCATTTTCAAAACAAATTGGCTGGATACCCTTAACCATAGCATATACGTCTAATCCGGCATCCTTAGTAATCTTTTCAGCTTCTTCAATACTAGCTATGCCATAGCTGTTAAGAACTGAAGTAATCTTATCTATTCTTCTCTCATATGATTCAAATAAAGCCATTCTAATTGTCCTCCTTACTTAACTTCTTCATCTGTTCTTGGGTCAATAATCTTAACAGCATCTGCAACTCTTCCGTACTGTCCGCAAGCCTTCTCATATGCTGTTGTAGGGTCATCACCCTTCTTAATGAAGTCTGTCATCTTACCAAGGCTGACAAACTTGTAACCGATAATCTGGTTGTCCTTATCAAGGGCAATACCTGTTACATAACCTTCAGCCATCTCAAGGTAACGAGGACCTTTCTTTAATGTACCATACATAGTACCAACCTGAGAACGAAGTCCCTTACCAAGATCTTCAAGACCAGCACCAACTGCAAGTCCGCCCTCAGAGAATGCGCTCTGAGTTCTTCCGTAAACGATCTGTAAGAATAACTCTCTCATAGCTGTGTTAATTGCATCACAGACAAGGTCAGTGTTAAGAGCTTCCATAACTGTAAGTCCTGGTAAAATCTCTGCTGCCATAGCTGCTGAATGTGTCATACCTGAACATCCGATAGTCTCAACTAAAGCTTCCTGAATGATACCTTCCTTAACATTAAGAGTAAGCTTACATGCACCCTGCTGAGGAGCACACCAGCCTACACCATGTGTAAAACCAGAGATATCTTCAATTTTTTTTGCATGGACCCACTGGCCTTCTTCCGGAATCGGAGCTGGCTCATGTTTTGCGCCCTTAGCTACTGGGCACATGTTTTCAACTTCCTTAGTGTAAATCATTTTAAGACTCCTTTCAGTGTTGATTACTTAATCGTTGTTAAAGACCTAACAACCTAGTGTTATTTTCTCACAAAATCCTCAATTCGTCTAGTCATATTTTGCAAAATTTACGAAAAAGTTGTCGGTACTGTTTAAAGGACTTCTATTGTGCAGTTTGCGGTTTCGTGTTAAAATATTCAAATATCTAATAAATTTCATTTACCGGAGGAACCATGACATTACAAACATCCACTTCATTTATTCCTGAAAAATACAGGGGCCAGGTTCGTTTTGAACCTGCCCCCTGCTATTTTTTATCTTACCATTGAAATGTATACTGCACGCAGCGATAACGCGCGAAATCTTTCTTTTCCTGCTGATACTCTGCTGCTGCCTTTTTGTCCATCATATCTGCATCTTCCGACTTTCT
>ENA-OVGB01000194-OVGB01000194.1-human-gut-metagenome-genome-assembly--contig:-NODE-194-length-74867-cov-223.347297_pt1 | contig 74867 bp, 58 predicted proteins | sample MGYA00237767_ERZ505413 | MGnify/ENA primary metagenome ERZ505413 (study PRJEB26158, sample SAMN06016410) | human gut metagenome | biome: human gut; feature: ankylosing spondylitis patient; material...
GCCTGTTTGAGGTCTGGATTGTTGCGGTAGGAACGTGGCTGCATCTTGTCGAAGTCGAACTTCACGTAGGCGGTATAGGTACCGCTGCCGTTCTTGTTCGGCACTTCCTTGATCTCGATGGTCTTGCCTGCCACATAGTCGTCCTTCTGCTGCTCGGTCAGTTCCTTCTTGAAATAGGTGTTGAGTCGGCGGATGGTCCCGTCCTCATTGAGCCAGTGGTTGGGATCTTGCTGCTTCTTCTGACCGCCCGCATCACCTTCTGCCTTCTGCTCCTGCTTGTCAGCGGTCTGCTTCTTGTCTCCATTCTGTTTCTGACCTTGCGCCTGTCTTGTGCTGCCAGGCACGAACTCCACGCCACGCTGTTCCACATTCACCTGCAACAGCGGTGTGAACTTGCGCCCGTTGGCAAGCTCAATCTCCTTGCGAAGCGGAATACCTGAGTAGAGCACCCTCTTGTCGTCCTTGGTTATAGGTGTCTTGCCGATGGTATCGGGTATGCGCAACTTGTTGGTAGGGATGTCAACAATCTCATTGGTGAGACGGTCGATACTGATGAAATGAGGACGCAGCTCACCTGTATTCTTGTCGGGGAAATCCACTACCTTTCCGAGATTACCGTTCTGCAACAGGTTCTTCTTGTCCTCTGGAGTGAAGGTATAGCCTTTGTAAGCGACATCGAGTTTTGGCTCGTTGCGCACGAAATGCGGCACGAGTTGCAACTGGTCGTTATCGTCCTTGCGGAATGACAGACGGGCCTGTATCTCTATCTGTTCACCGCCGAAGGTCGGCTTCACAATCACAAGCCCCGTCTTGCCGTAGTTGAGCAGGGCTTTCATATCCTTCTCATTCATACTGTTGAAGTCTATGCCATATTTGGCACCAAGTTCCTGCAGGTTCACATCGTTACCGCTGATGAGGTTCTGCTTTACACCCGGAGCGGTCTGTGCCTGCTGTCCGGTTACGGTCTGTTCTGGTTTCTGTTCCATGTCGTTCTCTTTTTCGTTGGTTTGTTCAGATGATACATTCTCTTTTTCTGTGTTAGCTTGCGTCTTGGACGCATCGTCTGATGATGCGGTTTCTTTCGCCTGACCTTCCGATTGCTTTGCCTCTTTCTCATAATTGGAGGTGTCAACCTTGTGGGCGGAAAGAATCTCCTTGTTAGCCTCCGGATCTTTCAGTAACTCCTTCATCACGCCAAGCAGGTTTTCCACCTGGTCTGCCGCTATGCGGTAGAATCCGAATCGGCTTGGCTCCTTGCACTGGCGGAAGAAGTTTCTAAAGAAACTGTCCATCAAGTCACTGTTGCGGTCAAAACGCAGGAAGTCGGGCGTGTTCTCCGCCTTGGCGGGCGCTCGCTTCGGGGTGCCGTCTCTGCTGAGTCCGGCGACGACGCTGATCTCGCCCGTCTTCTCGTCACGGACTACCAGCACGTCCTGTTCATCACTCTTTTTCTTTTGTACCATAATTGTAAATTTTTAATGGTGAATACTGTTGTTATTTGAATTTCTGATGAATGCGAGTCAAGTAATGCTCCACATTCTCTTTCTTGAATTCTTTGACATTATTCTCTACAAACTGCATCACATCCTCTTCCGTGTAGTAGGTTTTCTGCCCCAAACGCTTGTAGGGAAGCACTCCCAGGCTGCGGTAACGTTGCAGGGAACGGGGAGAAATTTGAAACAAAAGACAGAGATCCTGGTTGTCGAGCAATTTTTCATTGATGGCAGAACTTCCTTTTTGCTCCGTCTCTCGTTCGTGTCTCAACATCAGCATGTCGTAGATGCCGTCTATCTTTTTGTGTAGGTCATGGAGATATAACTCCAGTTTTCTCAATGTTCCATCTTCCATGCTCATGTTTCCTTTGTTATTGTTCGTTCCTCAACCATTCTTTCAATGGCTTCAACTTGGTATCGGCATTGATTGCCAATTTTAATAAAATCAATGCGGTTCTCTGAGCGCATTCGCTGCAAGGTGCGCTTGCTCACACCAAGCATCTTAGCTGCATCGTCATTGGTCAACATCGGCTTCAATCCCTTACCCGTCAAGTTCTCTTGAAATGCCATTTTTGCCAATCGCACGTACTGGACTATTTCTGTCAACTGTTCTGTCAGCTTTTTGAAGGCTGCACTTTCCATTGTTATTACTTCCATTCTAATTCCGTTTGAAATGTTATATAATTCGTTGTTTTTATTTCTCGGCGGCAAAATTAACCATTTGCGAAATACCCGTTTAACAACTCATTAATGACCCACGTATAATTTTCTTGATTTTTCTTGCCAAGCGGTCGGCAAACCCCAGAAAAGCACTGCCACAGTTATTCATTTTCATTGTTTTTCTACATACACACATTAACTTTGCACCCGAATTTGTTGAACCAATAAAACAGAGAATATGGAAGTAGTAACAATGGAAAAGAAGGCATTCGACTTGATGATGGCAAGATACGATGCCTTGGTAAAGAAAGTTGAGTTGCTGAAGCATAAGGCTAACGGCAAGCGTCTGAACAAATGGCTTACAGGTCATGAGGTCTGCCAGCAACTTCGCATCAGCCAGCGCACCTTACAAAAACTTCGTGACCGCCGTTTCTTGGGGCATACCCAGATAGGTCGCCAATTCTATTACTGCCCCGAAGAGGTCAAAGCCATCGTTCCGCTTATCGCCAGAATCAAATCGGTATAGCGTAAAGCCAAACTCGCCCAAGGCAAAGCCGAAAACTTTACCCTGGGCGAGCCAACACATTTTATATTCACCACTTAATCCAAATTGTAAACAATGAACATGAACCAACTTCTTACGCATGAGAGCAAGTCGATAGACACCGCCATGCAATCCTTGAAGAAAGCCAACAACTGGCTATCTTCATTCATCGAGTCCTACAGCCCACCTTTGGACGGGGAGCGATACCTCACCGACAAGGAACTCTCCGAGTTCCTGAAGCTTAGTCGCCGTACCTTGCAGGAATATCGCAAGCAAGGCATCTTGCCCTACATTATATTATGTGGCAAGACCCTCTATCCGGAATCCGAGATACAAGCACTTCTCACTGGTAATTACCGCAAGCCGATAATCGACGGCACTGTTTCACAAGGGGAGGGTACTGCTTCATAATAGCGAAACAAAAATAGCGTACAGGGTACAACGACAAAAATCGTTTCCTCTGTACGCTATTATATTATAAAGGTGTAGGAATCTTATTAAAAGATGAGAGATTCTAACTTGTACCTCTTGGCATCGTTCCGTTCATCACAATAATCATCGGATACTCGTGTTTTACTTGCTCTGCTTGGCAATCCTTGCGGTTCACAACCTTACTGATAAACCAGTGTCTGAACAACAAGGCTTGGTATGTATCCATTTGAAGTGCTATGGCGATAATCACTTCCATATCATAGACATGCGCAGAATATCCATTTTCAAGTTTGATGTATTGAGAATGCTGGAAATCTTTCAGCACACTTTGTTTCCAAATGCGCTTGATGGTATTCTTCACTGCTGTCCCTGTTACATTCAACAGTTCGGCAATCTCCCAAACTGTCATCCACACCTCACCATGATGTGGGGCGTAGATGACCATATCTTCTTGTATTATTATCACTTGTCGTTTCATACTCTGCCATTTATAGTGTTAGTATTATCGTTGCAAACATTTCCAAACGTGAATTCCTCAATGTTATTTATTTGCTGAGACAACTTTTCCACGTCTTTGCTCAATTTTTCCTTGGTAATCTTGGCATACACCTGGGTTGTCTTTATGTTCTTGTGACCAAGCATTGAACTCACGGTTTCTATTGGGACTCCGTTGGAGAGGCAAACCGAGGTTGCGAACGAATGACGGCTCATGTGCCAGGAAAGCGGCTTGGTGATGCCGCATTTCTTGCCCAGTCTTTTGAGCGAATCCATACAACTTTTGTAGTTGGGTACTGGAAATACCCTACCGTCTTCACACAATCCACGGTATTTTTCCATAATCTGCTTGGGATAGTCAAGCAACTTGATGTCGGCTTCAGTTCCCGTCTTCTGTCGATGGATTATTATCCACTCGCCATCGTCAAAGAACGTTTTGATGTTCTCTTCCTTCAGGTTATAAAGATCTATGAAGGCGAGACCAGTGAAACAACAGAACAGAAACAAATCACGTACCATGCTCATCTTCTTTCGGGTGATTGGTATTTCCATGAGCAAGCGAATCTCTTCTTTTGTCAAGAACTCCCTTGTCGTCTCTTCTTCCTTGTACTCATATCGTCTGAAAGGGTCTTTTACAAGCCACTCATTATCTATGGCGCGGAATACCATTGCACGGAGATTGCGGACAAACACCATCGCAGAGTTTATCTTCAAGTGCTTTTCGGTTCTGAGAAAAGTCTCGTAGTCCGTGATAAAAGGCAGCGACAACTCTTTCAAAGCAATATCCTTGACATGATAATGCGATTGCAAGAACTCACCGACATAGGCACATCCTATTCTGTATCTTGTGAATGAACTCAAAGACTTAATGCCTGCCTTGTATTGCTTTTCAATCTCATCACGACATTGGGTATAGACTTTCATCAGTGTATGACAGCGATACTCCAAGCCAAGAAAGGCGTTCTTCACCTTGTCGGCAGTGACGAAGTTGTCCCTGTCCATAATCTCCTGATAATGCTTACTGATACTCACACGCATCTTGTCCAATTTGCGGTTCACTTCCAAAGCCTGCATACTCTTACCTATCATGCGTCCGCCCTTGGTGTCCCACAAATCTGGATTGGCAGTTGTCTTGCAACTGAACTGCGCCTGTGTTCCGTCCACTGTGATACGTCCCATAACTGGAACAGTACCATCTTTCTTTACTACCTGTCTTTTGAGGTAGAAGATAATTGAAAATGTACTCTTCATAACGTCATTCTTTTTTGCGTTCAAAATTAATACATGAAGAGTCTTTTCTTGCTACGCATTTCACGGCAGAACACGGCAAATTTGGTTCGTAACCAAAAAACTTACGTTACTCATCAGTAACTCACTATAAATCAGAGCGTTCAAATTCAATTCGTAACCTTCCTCATTCTTCCGAACCTCAACATTCACCATTTGGGGTATAGGTTACGGATAGGTAACGTTCCTCTGTCTCATCTTGTCGTATTCCCGTCTTCGTCTGTCCTCGTCACTTTTAACCAAAATGAGGAAAGTAACTGATAACCAGTAAACTTTCCTCATTCTTCTCTCAAACACTTTTTATATGTACTTTCAATTCCATAAAGGTACAATTAGAACTATGACTCCTATATAGACTTGGCAGCCTATCTTACATTTCAATTCCATAAAGGTACAATTAGAACAGTCTATCCATCGCATCATGAAGACCACTTCCGTTATTTCAATTCCATAAAGGTACAATTAGAACGTTTTGTCAACTCAATTTACCCGCCCATTCCATTATTTCAATTCCATAAAGGTACAATTAGAACACCGACTTCAGCAGCAAGCCGGAAATGGTTCCTAATTTCAATTCCATAAAGGTACAATTAGAACTCTCAAACCACGTAGTATGCAGTCACTTTCAGAAAATTTCAATTCCATAAAGGTACAATTAGAACCGCATATGCCTATGTATTATGCGTATCCGTCTGAAAGATTTCAATTCCATAAAGGTACAATTAGAACTTGAAATGTTTCAACCCTTTGTGGTTACCTGGTGAATTTCAATTCCATAAAGGTACAATTAGAACCCTACGGCGAACAAATAAGAAATCGGTTTGGTTTATTTCAATTCCATAAAGGTACAATTAGAACTTCGCTTTAGGTAATATTTCAAGTGGTTCTGCTGAATTTCAATTCCATAAAGGTACAATTAGAACTCTTCAAATGCGAGTTGGCTTAGTTCTAAGGCTGCTATTTCAATTCCATAAAGGTACAATTAGAACAACTTTACCTTCTATTCGACTTAATCAGATTCGCAAAATTTCAATTCCATAAAGGTACAATTAGAACGATATTAACCCGCAGGTTAACCAAAATCTTGCTGATATTTCAATTCCATAAAGGTACAATTAGAACGAAAATCTATCAAGATTATTATCGTAACCCATATATTTCAATTCCATAAAGGTACAATTAGAACCAAGTTTCCACAAAGGGCGTTTCACTCAATTCTATATTTCAATTCCATAAAGGTACAATTAGAACAGCGCATCCACATCCCATCTGACATACATTGCCCGAATTTCAATTCCATAAAGGTACAATTAGAACAGATATTAACCCCCAGGTTAACCAAAACCTTGCCGACATTTCAATTCCATAAAGGTACAATTAGAACGATACAATGGTGCTTTCTGTTTTGGTTTGAATTCTATTTCAATTCCATAAAGGTACAATTAGAACTTCGTAAATGGTATCTTTCGAATTCTCAAACAGAATTTCAATTCCATAAAGGTACAATTAGAACTTATTAAAGTGCTTATTTATGCGCTTGGTCTCATATTTCAATTCCATAAAGGTACAATTAGAACTACATAGTGTAAATCGTATGCGACTAACATACTAATTTCAATTCCATAAAGGTACAATTAGAACCTGCGCCGATTGTTGGTCCTATTGTTTCTGCCGCATTTCAATTCCATAAAGGTACAATTAGAACGCAACTTAGATAAGGTTGCCTTTCCGTTATTGATGTATTTCAATTCCATAAAGGTACAATTAGAACTCGTCTTCTGTAACACCATCTGCATAGAGTATCGTGATTTCAATTCCATAAAGGTACAATTAGAACCAGTTGCTCACGGAATGTGTCTATTGAGCGTAGGTATTTCAATTCCATAAAGGTACAATTAGAACTGACCGCTTGCATTAACCTGAGGGGGAAACTGCTGATTTCAATTCCATAAAGGTACAATTAGAACAGTACTTCTTTCGATAAAACCGCACCAAGCCTATATTTCAATTCCATAAAGGTACAATTAGAACTATTCTTTTTCATATCACGATAGCTTCTGTGAGGGGATTTCAATTCCATAAAGGTACAATTAGAACTTATGCCCGAGTTGCTCAAGCTAATTTGCAGACTGTATTTCAATTCCATAAAGGTACAATTAGAACTCCGTAAATGGTATCTTGCGTCTTCTGAAACCGAATTTCAATTCCATAAAGGTACAATTAGAACATTTTGGTTTGTCTGCTAGAAAAACCTTAGCTTTGCGATTTCAATTCCATAAAGGTACAATTAGAACGCGTTGTATGCGCTCGGATTGATAGCTGCTTATTTATTTCAATTCCATAAAGGTACAATTAGAACTTTGATTTGACACATAGACATATGTTTACTGCTCAAGTATTTCAATTCCATAAAGGTACAATTAGAACCGAGTATTGTGTCGTCAGTTTAATCAGTTTGTCGTATTTCAATTCCATAAAGGTACAATTAGAACTCATCATAGATTTCTCCTTGAGAACAGAAGAATCGTCATTTCAATTCCATAAAGGTACAATTAGAACGGGGTGGTTTTCATTTTGCAATGTTGCCAGTCCTTTATTTCAATTCCATAAAGGTACAATTAGAACGTCACGATATACGTACCAATTAGCTTTATTTTCATTAATTTCAATTCCATAAAGGTACAATTAGAACCTAGCCGACAAATAAGGGCCTAACCGCTTTTAGGGGATTTCAATTCCATAAAGGTACAATTAGAACTATGGCTCTATGGTGATACGACTACAAAGGTTACGGAATTTCAATTCCATAAAGGTACAATTAGAACTGGTATGCTGAACCTCAGCATAATCCCTATCCCACATTTCAATTCCATAAAGGTACAATTAGAACCCGATAGAACCGACCCAATTTTGGTTGATTCTCACATATTTCAATTCCATAAAGGTACAATTAGAACCAGCGGTTCCGCTCCGCAGTACGTTGCAAAATATGTTAAATTTCAATTCCATAAAGGTACAATTAGAACGAGATTCAGTTAGCTAATGATGTAGACTTTCAGTCTCATTTCAATTCCATAAAGGTACAATTAGAACCAACAGGTTCCTGATATTGGTTCAACCATTGCCAGATTTCAATTCCATAAAGGTACAATTAGAACGCAAGTTGGTGAATTGTTACCTGTTTTTACTCAGATTTCAATTCCATAAAGGTACAATTAGAACCTTTGCCTTATATTTCTTATGTAGATTTAGCTGATATTTCAATTCCATAAAGGTACAATTAGAACAAAACAACTTGGTTCTTATTACGGCTCTCTTACTTCATTTCAATTCCATAAAGGTACAATTAGAACATTCAGTACTATTTTGTTCCATTTCAGTCTTTGATTTCAATTCCATAAAGGTACAATTAGAACAAATCGTTTCGGTTTCGGTGGTGTGCATGATGACATTTCAATTCCATAAAGGTACAATTAGAACAATACCTATTTTATTTCTTCAACCTCTATTTCCTCATTTCAATTCCATAAAGGTACAATTAGAACTACTGAGTTTATGCCTCATCATAATAAGTATATTTTATTTCAATTCCATAAAGGTACAATTAGAACCAGTATTAGCAGTAGTAATTACCTCACCGATAGAAATATTTCAATTCCATAAAGGTACAATTAGAACAGAACATAATTAAATTTGTGATGTTCGTTAACCAATTTCAATTCCATAAAGGTACAATTAGAACTGTTCGTTGTCAGTCCAGATAATTCCGTGATAATGATTTCAATTCCATAAAGGTACAATTAGAACTGTCACTTCAATGATTTCTTTGTTATTTTTTTGCAATTTCAATTCCATAAAGGTACAATTAGAACTCTCTTATGGTTTAATGACCCTGCTGATAAAACAAAATTTCAATTCCATAAAGGTACAATTAGAACTAAGATTTGTAATGACCATTACAGAAATGAGAAAATTTCAATTCCATAAAGGTACAATTAGAACCGAAGAGTTTTCTAACGGTGATACGTCTTCGGTTGGTATTTCAATTCCATAAAGGTACAATTAGAACTTACGTCTCCCGTTTCTTGGGAACATGAATATCAGATTTCAATTCCATAAAGGTACAATTAGAACATGTTGTCGTTCTTGACCTCATGCCAATAGTCCTATTTCAATTCCATAAAGGTACAATTAGAACTAGGCGACAAATAAGCCCGAGTGCCTTATCTTTAATTTCAATTCCATAAAGGTACAATTAGAACTCGATTATTTCACTTCTGTGTTACCTCGTGCTCAGTAATTTCAATTCCATAAAGGTACAATTAGAACTTAGTAACTTCACACCTAAGCCTAGATTTAATAAATTTCAATTCCATAAAGGTACAATTAGAACCACTTTTCAATTCTGCATAACGTGAAGCATAACCATATTTCAATTCCATAAAGGTACAATTAGAACCTATTCTTTGGTATGATGATATCCGCAAGTATATATTTCAATTCCATAAAGGTACAATTAGAACCTACCAAAATGTGCCAAGACTTGATTAGCAAAATCATTTCAATTCCATAAAGGTACAATTAGAACGTGCTCCTTTTCACTTGAAAAAGTGTACTGCTCTATTTCAATTCCATAAAGGTACAATTAGAACGTAGAGGCAAAATCGAAAGATTTGGACTATTTGAAAATTTCAATTCCATAAAGGTACAATTAGAACACAAAGATGCAAAAGCAGAACCTTGACTAATTCGTGAATTTCAATTCCATAAAGGTACAATTAGAACGTTTCTTCGCTACCAAAGGCGAAATCTATGATGAATTTCAATTCCATAAAGGTACAATTAGAACGGACAACCCCCGAGAAGTTTGTCTTAAACTCGATTATTTCAATTCCATAAAGGTACAATTAGAACTTAGTTTCGCTGGCTTCTCAATCTCCAGAGTTTCAATTTCAATTCCATAAAGGTACAATTAGAACTGGTGCTGGTGTCGCTCTTCCTCGCTGTCGCAAGAAATTTCAATTCCATAAAGGTACAATTAGAACTCTCGTAGCCCATACGGTTGATGTTCTGCTGGGATTTCAATTCCATAAAGGTACAATTAGAACGAGAAAACCCCCGAGAAATTTGTGTTAAACTCGATTATTTCAATTCCATAAAGGTACAATTAGAACTTAGAACGGACAAAGCCGTTATGTTTAACAATTGATTTCAATTCCATAAAGGTACAATTAGAACTTTGTCTGCGGGTTGTAAATTTACAGCTACTACGTAATTTCAATTCCATAAAGGTACAATTAGAACGGTACTCCTTTTCGGTTAAGGAAATGTACTGCTCTATTTCAATTCCATAAAGGTACAATTAGAACTGACTTCCCTCGAGTGCTTGACAAGTTTCCACAAATTTCAATTCCATAAAGGTACAATTAGAACCGAGAAGTTTGTGTTAAACTCGATATGGCTGAATTAATTTCAATTCCATAAAGGTACAATTAGAACCAAGATTTGTAATGACCATTATCGCAACGAAAAGATTTCAATTCCATAAAGGTACAATTAGAACTGCTGAATGTTCAAATCAAGCAAATGTTTATAAGATTTCAATTCCATAAAGGTACAATTAGAACTCTATGATGATGCCTCTGTTAGAGAATTTTTGATTATTTCAATTCCATAAAGGTACAATTAGAACAAGACTTACCGTCAAAAGTAGTAGGCGGTGTATTATTTCAATTCCATAAAGGTACAATTAGAACTCTATGACGATAGTTCAGTAAGGGAATTTTTGCTTATTTCAATTCCATAAAGGTACAATTAGAACCAGGTGTCCTGCAACCATCGCAAAGTTCTCAACCTTATTTCAATTCCATAAAGGTACAATTAGAACGTACGTACACAATTTAACTAAACAGATACTTTAAATATTTCAATTCCATAAAGGTACAATTAGAACTATTCCAGCAGCATAAGGTCTGTTACCTGGTACACTATTTCAATTCCATAAAGGTACAATTAGAACTCATCCCTCCACCTCCTTTCCAAAAAGTTCCTGCTGATTTCAATTCCATAAAGGTACAATTAGAACCTTTTTATTGTTCGACTTATTGTTCATTAACTCTAGATTTCAATTCCATAAAGGTACAATTAGAACAATGAGAATATCGTCCGTGGTAGACTGGAATACGACATTTCAATTCCATAAAGGTACAATTAGAACCTCGCTTCGTTGTGTGTTGCTCCGGTTCTCCAGAATTTCAATTCCATAAAGGTACAATTAGAACATACAATTGTCTTAAATTGCGTTTTGATTTTGTATCTATTTCAATTCCATAAAGGTACAATTAGAACTGTATAAACATGTTTATCAGTTCCGTGCTGTTTATATTTCAATTCCATAAAGGTACAATTAGAACGATTTGTCTCATAGACATATGTTTACTGCTCAGGTATTTCAATTCCATAAAGGTACAATTAGAACCAGAGAGGGTTATCTCTTGCTTCTGTTGCTGAAGAACATTTCAATTCCATAAAGGTACAATTAGAACCTCTGCCGTTACTTCCTCGGCTGATTTCTTGCCCATTTCAATTCCATAAAGGTACAATTAGAACAATCTAACTCTCATAACCCCTACCCCTTTTCTCTCAAATTTCAATTCCATAAAGGTACAATTAGAACTGGGTTACGGGTTATGACCAACAGTTCCTTTCTTTAATTTCAATTCCATAAAGGTACAATTAGAACCTTGCAGCATATCGAACGTATCACTGTCAACCAAATTTCAATTCCATAAAGGTACAATTAGAACTTGATGCAAGAACCTGACCTTATTCGTTCGCTCAGATTTCAATTCCATAAAGGTACAATTAGAACTCCGTGCGCCAATATAACGTGCTCCAGCGCAGTTATTTCAATTCCATAAAGGTACAATTAGAACAAGCTTACAATATAGATGATAGCTTTGGCAGCGCTTATTTCAATTCCATAAAGGTACAATTAGAACCGGAAACTTATACCATAGGTCAACTTTTTATTGAATTTCAATTCCATAAAGGTACAATTAGAACTTAAACCTGGTTCTGCTCCTTCTTTAGCTACTTCTCCATTTCAATTCCATAAAGGTACAATTAGAACCTGCCCTCTGATCAAGTCCATGTATCGCTCATCCTATTTCAATTCCATAAAGGTACAATTAGAACCTCTCCACTTCCTCACGCATGATGAGCGATGCCGCCTATTTCAATTCCATAAAGGTACAATTAGAACGCCAGTCCGGTGCAGTTTAGAACCCTTGTTGGCGAATTTCAATTCCATAAAGGTACAATTAGAACGCATACCAGTCCAGCATGCCGAATAGTCCGAACCGCATTTCAATTCCATAAAGGTACAATTAGAACAACCAGTCCAGTAACTCTGCCCTTGTGTGCAGGAATTTCAATTCCATAAAGGTACAATTAGAACGGTACTCCTTTTCGGTTAAGGAAATGTACTGCTCTATTTCAATTCCATAAAGGTACAATTAGAACACTGATAAACATGTTTATATAATTGTGAAACAGAAATTTCAATTCCATAAAGGTACAATTAGAACGCAGACAAATCACCAACACCAATAGCCTTAATATCATTTCAATTCCATAAAGGTACAATTAGAACATAATAGCGTTGCAAATCATTAGACATATATTGACATTTCAATTCCATAAAGGTACAATTAGAACAAAAGGCTGCCATTTCTCATTGCGATAATGGTCATATTTCAATTCCATAAAGGTACAATTAGAACTCACAAAATAATCATCACAAAGATGTTTGAATAAATTTCAATTCCATAAAGGTACAATTAGAACATTCGAACCAAGGAGAATACAACCCTTAGTATCTGAATTTCAATTCCATAAAGGTACAATTAGAACGCAAATCAAGCAACTTATTGCGCTCAAGGACAGAAATTTCAATTCCATAAAGGTACAATTAGAACAATACCACCAAGAAAACGAGATTTACAATTATCATAATTTCAATTCCATAAAGGTACAATTAGAACGTAGGGGTAGAAAGCCAGTCAGCACCCTGAAAATAATTTCAATTCCATAAAGGTACAATTAGAACTTCTGCTTAGCACGAACAAAACTGGCAGTATTCAAATTTCAATTCCATAAAGGTACAATTAGAACACCATAATCAAGCGGTAGGCCAAAGCCTTGATAGGTATTTCAATTCCATAAAGGTACAATTAGAACCTTTCAGCCCTATAACCTGACTTCCGCCTAGCGCGATTTCAATTCCATAAAGGTACAATTAGAACCTTCTATGGGTTTTCTTTCTCAAAAAGGTACATTATTTCAATTCCATAAAGGTACAATTAGAACTTGCATGATTTTATAGTTCATTTGATTAGTCTTATATTTCAATTCCATAAAGGTACAATTAGAACAGACGTAACTTCGTGTTGTACTTCCTCATAAACAGGATTTCAATTCCATAAAGGTACAATTAGAACTGTCCTTGAGCGCAATAAGTTGCTTGATTTGCTTGATTTCAATTCCATAAAGGTACAATTAGAACATTTTAAAGGGTTGACAGAATCGGAACTGTTATAAAATTTCAATTCCATAAAGGTACAATTAGAACTAGACAATGTAGCATCAGCATTAGTCAAACCAATATTTCAATTCCATAAAGGTACAATTAGAACCTTCTGAAAAAGATACTTGTGTATTTTTTTCTTCGAATTTCAATTCCATAAAGGTACAATTAGAACAAATAATCACGAGCACTCTTTAATTCTGCATAACGATTTCAATTCCATAAAGGTACAATTAGAACCACCGATAAAAATTGATGTACGTGAATCAACCTTATTTCAATTCCATAAAGGTACAATTAGAACAAACAACACCATCGGCAGTAAAGCTCTTCTCTGGAATTTCAATTCCATAAAGGTACAATTAGAACCCGTTAATCCTTAGGCATAGATGCTCGAAGAATCAATAGGTTTGCGGGTGCAAAGATACAAAAAATCTTCAGAAAAAATGTCGATGCCTAAAGATATTTTTTCTGCGGCCTTACGACAACCTGCCTATTTATGGAGGTCTCAATAAGTCAAAGAACACTTTTGGAGGTTTTTCCGAACCTAGAAACGGAAAAATAGAACCACATCGACAACTCTTTATAAGAAATTATCGGTAGACATTCTTTCTTTTCCAAGAATCTGTTTGTTCATATTATACCCCATTTTATTGGTGAAAACAATGACACTATCCTCGGATTCATCAATGATAGCTTTCATCTTCATTTGCAATTCCCGAAGTTTAGCTTCAGATAATTCTCCTTCCAATACTGAGTTCTGAATCCAACACAAATACTGGCGGCAAAGCTTCAACATTTTGCCAACTCGCTTCTCACCTACATCATAAACTATAATCACATACATATCACCAATACATTTTAAAAGGTTTATATTCTTCTATTCCTAAAATATCTTTTAGTAGCTTATAGCATTCCAACTTTATAAGATGCTTATAGCTTACATTACGTCCTAAAGAACGATGACGGAATGTCTCATCATAACGCTCTTCCATGGCCTTTACAAAAATCTTCTTTCCCTTTTCGTTCAAAAGACATTTATTGAGTTTCTTATCAAAATGACTGGTGCTTAAAGCATGCTTATTGAGTACCTTGAAGATGACTCTATCCACGATAATAGGTTTGAAGATCTCGGATATATCAAGACATAACGAAAAACGCCTTTCTCCTGGAGTATGCAGAAAGCTTATCGTTGGATTGAGCTGAGTTTGATGAACTGCCCGGAGAGTTTCAGTATAACACATCATGTTGCCAAAAGATATGAGAGCATTCACCTCATTCTCTGGCGGTTGCTTGGTTCTTGATCCCATGTTGAAATCATCGAGAATGATATCGAATGCAGCATAATATGCCTGTCTGATATTTCCCTCAATTCCCATTATCTCATCTACAGCCTTAGCATCTGGCAAAGTATTACTCAATCTTTTAATAGTATCGATAATATCTTGCAGGTCTTTTCCTCTACGATTATAATAGTTGAGGTTCATAACCATATTCCAAGCTGCTCCCTGAATGAATTTACGAGCCAATTCTACCCTTTTCTTCTTATTTTGGTACGCAGATGTTTGTGCCAACAATGCCTTGCCAGAAAGAAGATTTTCCCTTGGCATGAAGCTTCCGGTATAGTTCTCATAATAGTCGAAGAAGTGGACAGGAATACCTTTCTGCCCCAGAAAGTTGAACAAAGCACTATTTGCCCGCAGACTTCCAAAGGCATACAGTTCTGCAACATCCTCAATAGGAATGTATCGAGGTTGCTGCTTGATTTCTTCATTATCTTCATTTACGATAATAGGCGTGAACTTCAGCGTATTATCTCTTCGTTCCATGATGCCTGGATTGAACAGATAGAAACTTCTTTTCATTCTTCTTCCTCCAACTCGTTTATATAACAAAAATCGAAATAACTACAATTCTTACAGATGCCTTTCTTAACTTTAGACGGGCAAACATCTTGAGAGATTATCTTAATAATGTCCTTAGATATAACCTGAATGTCATCTCTATCAACATCTGTCAAGATTACTTCTTTTGTCTTTCTCAAAAGAGGATATTCCAAGATGCCCTTCACGCCATCTATTCCATGTTGCTCGAAAACATACATGTAATATTTCAGTTGCCATTCATGAGCTTTATCCACCTTATTAGATTTCTTTATCTCATGGATGACCTTGTTCTTGGCATCATAGTAATCCACTTTGATACCATCAATCTCCACTTCCTCATACTTTGATGTACGTTGTGGATAACTTGATTCATGCACCAGCTTTCCTTCATAGACCAAGTCTGATTCTTGTTCCATATTGATACCATTGGCAAACAGCCATAGTTTGCGATGGCAAAGCTGGTAATAGTTGAAATGAGTACCGGTTACTATCATAAGAAATTGTCCTCCTCATTATCTGTTAGATCAATACCTATATCAAATGTATAAAAACCATCACGTATAACATTAATAAAGATTGGTTCGTTAGCCCCTATAGTAATTCTGCAATTTGAATCAATCCTATGTTCTTTCCTGCCGTTATCCAATAAATATACAGGTAAGCTTACGGAATAGGACAGGACAAACTCCATATATTCGGAATAATTGTAAAAATGCGTACACTTAGGCTTAATAATAAAAGCAGTTCCTTGTGGGCCTATATCACGGCTTCTCCAACTGTTGGAATGAGTATCATCATCATTCCATTTCTCAACTGGGTTTATTAGCCAATTATTAATAAACATTTGTTCCAATGATTTTACGTTAGTTTGGGCTTTTACACTGAAAATTGTTTCTTCTGCATACACTTTATTTAGAATATTGACTAAATCTTGTGAAGAATATATACCACATTTAAGTATGTCCATAGTAGACAACAATGCCTTACATGGAATCCATGACTTCTCACTTTGAGAATATGAGCCGTACGGTGCAGGATAGAGAGAGTTGTCCTTGTATGGTATCAATACATACATTTCACCAACAGAATGATCAAATCGACATAATCTTCCTGCTCTCTGCATAAGTCTGTCTATAGGACATACCTCACTAATCATTAGTTCGGAACTAATATTGATGCTGATTTCTCCTATTTGTGTAAGAATCGCTATTCCTTTAGCAGTACCATTGCCCCATGCCTTTCTCCCTAAATTATCAAGCAACATGTTTTCCTTATGTTGTTTGTCTTTTTCTGTAAACCTACTGTGATACAGAATTATAGGGATATCTTTGCCGTTTTCCAATACAAGGGTTCTTATTTTCTTGTATACTTTTATGGCTTTATCTACTGTGTTAAGGTAAATAATAGCATTACCTTTTTCTATACAATATTCCAACAAATAGTTTATATCCTGTATATTGTCATATTCTATCTGTTTTCTTATATTGAAACATTTTTTATATCTATCGCTATCTTTGTCTTCCAATATTCTTTCAATGTTGAATCCTGCTTTTCTATATAATTGTAAAGCTGATTCTGGCAAAGACGCACTCATTATCATAACTGGAACTTTCCAATTATGAAGCACTTTTAATAGGAAGAGGATATTGGCAAGGGTAAAATCATCATAGAAATCTGCTTCATCAATAACTACACAAGAGTTGGCGAGATTGCTACAAATCAGATGATGGTTTTCTTGAGTAAAGGTTAAAGACATCAACAAGTGATCAATGGTACATACTGTAATTGGTGTTGCAAGAAGTTTTGCCATTTTTTGTTGAGCCAATGCTTCCGTCATATCCATTTCTCCATTTTGCACTTTCGAATACTTTGAGTACCAAGCACTGGAATGATACAAGCCTGTATCAGACAAGGTGGATGCTACGTTTACAGAGAGAGCATTTGCCGTAAATCGAGTTGGCATAGCTATTACAAGACGATCGGCTTTGTGAGCGGCTATCTGGCGAGAGGCCCATAATAGAGAGGCATCTGTTTTTCCTGCTCCTGTTGGAGCGCGTACAAGCAGAATCTCATTATCCCAATTGTCCTCTACAAGTTTTTGTATCCCCCGTTTGTCAGCAAAGGGAAAGTGATAATCAAAGAACGATAGTTTGGGAACAAATTCGTTATCTTCTTTTGCACTTGCTCTATGGTCGGCAAACTGAAGTAACCCTCTAATAGTGTCAAATTCTAATAACTTGTCACATACTAAAGTCAAATTCTCTTTTTCTGATATATCATTGGATGTCTTGCGAAATACATTCCAGAATTGCTTAAAAGAAGGATTGCTCATCCATTTGTCCTCAAAGCCAAGTCCTAATTTTCCATGATGCGCTGCTATAGCCGCCAATATAGAAATAGGCATATTGGTGGTAACAGCTTTATCTAATGAATAGAATTCATGTCGTAGACCGACATTTCTAAGATGGCATCCGGCTTCGTTACGTTTTTCAGAACTGTATTCTTTAAAAGAATTATCAGGATATTTTTGTTTCCACAATTGATAAATATGGAAATCCTTCCTACATGCTTCTTGCCATTTTTTGCATGCTTTACCGTTATCATGCCATTTCGCAGAGACAGACAAACGCATTGCCAGATCTTTACCGGTCAACTTTTTGTATTTCTCGCAAGTGCTTATAAAAATCTGGCATATATCGGATACTTCAGACACAACATCAGAACGATGCTGTCCTAATGTTATGCCTGAAGGTTTAGCCAATATATTGTTGCGTTTGTCTACTTCCATTTTTATACTAATTTATGGTTATACATTGTTACTCAAACAAAGAAGGAGTATCGTCTATCTTCTTTTCTTGCTTCTTTGTCTTGGTCGTCTTTGTTTCTTTTGTGTTTACATATACATCTTCAAAACTTCTCACCTTACTGTCGTCAGAATCGCATGTGTATAGTTCATTTGACTTCAAAAACTCGATAGCCTCATTATAAGCTTTCAATACACTATTTTCTGTTTGGTCATCACCAATAAAGTATTTAGCCCCTCTTTCATCCAATTCGTTCAGAATGTTCGCACGTTCTGTTTCTTCTGCTTCAAAATAGCGAGAGGCTTTTCTGCTAAGTATATTATCAAATACGATTATCACTTGTTGAGGCTCGCCACATACTGCATTACGTGCCTGATTGGCATAATCGTTCATCAAGCGGGTTGCATTAAGATAAAGCAAAGCTCTGCGCTTTCTTTCTGCTTCTGTTGCATGCTTATAATACACAGTACCAACATTAAACGATTTTTCATAACTATATGCCTTTGATATACTAAGTGAGGTTATATCAAGAAAGAAATTCATACGCATAATATCTCCCTGGCTGAATTCACGTGTTGCAATTGCTTGCTCATTAGCGTTTTCGCCTTCGGTATTGACTCTCAATCGCATAAGAAGGTCACGACCAATTTCACTTTCTTTCATTGCTACAGCAGGAGTTACAGACAACGGAGCTGTTCGTCTTCTTGTTGCAACATCTTTTTCTGCATGCATAAAACCTCCCATATCGGCTCTTAAATCTCGATCCACCTCATATGTTATACCATCACCATTCGAAACAAATGTGTCTCCTTTTGCATCGTCTGCATTATTCAAACGATCTATAGCAGAAAACAACACATGGCGCTGCATCTGTCCAGAGATATAAACACGTCCATCAGGACGACGCTTAATGGATGAGGCGTTTCCTAATAATTTTTCGCCTCCATTAGCTATATGATCCTCGAAAGGAGCCAATAGCGATACTAAAATTCCTTTGATTTCCATTTTTTATTTTTATATGTTACTATAATCTTCTGTCATTTCTTCATTCTCAATAGATTGATTATCACTTGAAGTTACTTTGTCAGCTTCCTCTATTTTAGACTTCAATCTTGAAAACGCAATAAGCAAATTCTTTGCCTGCTCTAATAGAAGTTCGCCACTTGCTGCCTTTTCCATAAACAAAGAGGCTTCTGTTGGTGCATCAAATCCAGAAAGTCGACCTGCTCTTGTTATAGTGTAAGCAATAAGAGCATCACCCGATTTGGCTGAAAATACAGAACTTTCCAGTTCTATTAATATCTTAGCCTTGGCTTTTATAAACACATCCCCACTTGAAGTGCCTACCTCTTTTTTTGCAGAGCGATAAGCTACATAATTAAGCCATTTACCTAGTTCTTTGGCTGAGGTTACAATTTCTTTATCTATCTTTTCCATATCACAAAAATATGTATTTAACAATAATTCAATATCGTATGGATACTCTGCCCTAAAGGCAAGAAAATCCTTAAACGTAGGACGTTTGAACATCTGTAAGAAACGACTTGCAAACAAATCGAACTTTTGATATTCAAATGCATTATTTGTTGATCTCCGACCTTCCTTGTATAACACTACATAATATAGGCTATCAACAATTCTTCTCAGTTTGCCTCTTTCTGCCAATCTTATTATGGAATGATTAAATGAGAACACGCTGGCATCACCATATTTAATTGCGTAGAAATTACATTCCTTTAGACTCTCGAGAACTCGTACAGCAAGTTCTGAAACATCTTTCTCTTTTGTCATCTCTCCAATAGCTCCAAGAAGTGCAACACTCCCTAAAGCACTACTATGAGGAGCATTAGGAAAGTTTCCTCTGAATATATTCGGCCTTTTGGGTATATATTTTAAAGTCTTTTCCTCACATTCTACTTTGCCTACCATCAACGAAGAGTCTAACTTTTGAATACGAATCCGTTTAAAGAGTCTGATAAAATCACGTAAATCCGAGATGTCTAAGTCTGGTATAAGGCAAGTATTGTCCATTGATATTTTTCCAGCTCCAGACTTATATTGCAGACAAGGTTTTAAAACGGTTGTTGTTGTTATTAATGCGAGACATTGATCAAAAACTGTAGCTTTTGATTGACCACGTTGAATTGTTCCATTATCAGTAAATCTGTTAAACTCACCTGATATTGGCACTTCTGATTGTGATATATCATGCGCTGCAAGCAAATCAACATTTTCTTCTAAACAAATTTTACAAACGACATTATACAAATTAGAAGCTTTCATCTCTGATGCAATTGTGTTCGGAGCTAAAAAGATATATTTTTTTGCATTATTCTTTTCCTTTGTAAATCCATACGACACTTTTGTTTGTCCACAATAATCACCTATAGGCTTAACACTAAAAGCATTAAGCCCTTTCTCTAATTCTTCTTTTATTTCTTTGAATGTAATATCTTGCTCTGTTTGCAAGCCATACTCTTCCATCAAGAGAGCTATAGCATACTTTAGATAAACATGTGTTGTCATATTTCCTCTTTTTTAATTTCAACGTTAACCCATCCTTCACTATTACCCAAATAACAATTATTATTTATTCCTATCATGGGCAAAAGCTGTTTAGCCAACATTATATCCATTACTATTGGTATTTCCATTACAGCATCCAAACATATATATTCACGAGGTGTCGGCGATGTGTAAAAGCATGGGATTTTACCTATATTGTTTTTAAACCATTCGTCTTTCTTTGACTCCGATTCTTTTTTACTTGATAATCCATTCCATTTAGTAAATAAATTATATCTTTCTGCAACTAATGAAACATCTATATTTCTACAACCATTTAAGTGTTTATTTGAATCAGAACGTCTATATCCTCTATTCCACAAGTCACTATAATTGAACATACTTTTGAATTCTTTCAAGGAAATATTTCCAGAAATATCAAAGTAGTCCATCAATAAAGGCAAGTAAGTAGACCCCTGTATAAACTGTTTCTTTGTTAATTCAATCTTTTGCTTCTTACGAATCTTAGCCATATCTTTGAATATTTCAAGTCGCAATTTATTGTCAAAATGCCACCCTAACATATTCTCAAATAAACCACAAAGCATCTTCTTGCTTGGAAATTTCATCGTTTTATAGAAAGATCCAGGCAATTCGCTCACCATAGATAAAGGTGCTAAAGGTCTAATTGTCAAAACTGCTTGTGTTTGCAGCTCTGGCAACTTTTTCAATATTGACAAGTCTATATTACTTTCCATTTTAATCTTTCATTTTTATAAATCCAAACCCCTGTGAACATTGTTCTCCGACTCCTCCTTCATAAGCTATCTTCATCAACTCTAAAGGTGCTTTCAGACGGAAGGAACAAAGATATCCACGTACTCTTGATTCGTATGGAGTATTGGCTTTTATTGTTATCAACTTTGACTTGACCTTTTTATCAATCAATTCAAATGAAAACTCCTTGTCTTCCATATAAAATGGCTGACCATGAATGCTCTCATATCTTGCCTTCAATCCCTTTAATACGCCTTCAGCAAACATAGGATTGTCAGGAGATAGATATTGAGTCTTGTTGTCTGCATGAAGCTTAACACAAATAGGAGACAGAGCTACGAAAGTCATTTCTTCAGATAATTGTGGCATTGGTATAGCCTCTACTCCGACAACATCAAAAGCAACTTGATATTTCTTATTGCCAATAGTAAAGCTTTGATGGGCAAATATGCCTTGAATGAATTCTAAGGTGCTTTTTTCGGGTATGAAACTAATGTACCAAACAGCTTTTCCACCTATTATTTTTAGACATCCTTCTTCCTTCAAAGGTTTTACTTTCTCAAAGATGAAAGGTGAATAACAAAATAGCTTGAATCTCTTCCTTTCATGTAATAGATAGCCATTTTCATGAAGCCATGATGAATATTGCGTATCAGCTTGCGCCAATATGCGATAAATGACTGCAGACTGCTCATACTGATAATTAAAGGGCAGCAAGTCACCATATTTTCTATCTATCTTCAAGGTTATTTTAAACTTCATAAATTCTTTGTTTTATGGGCACAAAATTAATAAAAAAACTTATACGTTGTTATTTCTTTAAGAATTATTATACTAATGTTTTATCTATGGGTACTGAGGTGTTACTTTAAAAGACCTTAAAACCTATCTGAAACTATTAGCTAATAAATTCATTCTACACTATTTTTTAAATATTCAAGTTTATCTTTTACAACGCTTGCAATCCCCTTCGCCTCATGATAGCACCCATCAATTTCTTCATAGGTGTATGCATTCCGAGCCTCAGCGATGCTTTCGGTTACAACCTCTTCAAACATATCGAAGACAATTTGTTCATTATTATTCTGCTTCATATTTAACACTATTAAGAATTCGTATTTCCATGTTCAAGTATCACCCAAACACCGGCATTATCTTTACCTTCGTGCCTTATAATACCTGTTATTTTCATTACCGCCAAATCTTTTCTCCGTTCTTGAAGTCTCCGACATGGTTACCGACAAAGTCTCCGACATTTATTGTCGGTAACCAACTTCCCATAAAACGATAACGTATTGGTTTTCAATCATTTTTCTTTCCGACATGTTACCGACATGTCTCCGACATTTTTCTCCGACATTTACATCGGCATTACCGCCACTTTACCGACAAAACAATATTTGCACCGACAAAACAGCAGCAACCTTCAGCGTTCACAGACCAACTGCAAATTGATTACTTTCCCCAAATTATCCCCAAAGAAAGAAGAATCAGGAGATTACAGTAAAAAAACGGTTTACACCTTATTATATAAAGATAGCACCTCAACCGTACTAAACATACAGTCAAGGTGCTAGAGTACAAAGATTCTGTATTTTGATTAATCTTTCAAACAACCAATTGGCACAACATAGACGCCATCGTCCCTGCGAACTGCATAACGAGATGTACCTGTTAGAACCATAAGGAAAGATGGGGATTTCATTTTCGTATCATCGATTTTAGAAGCCAAGAGCTTTAGATTCTTTGCTCCTTCTTCGATGTTCTTCTCACCACCCAATTTAATTTCTATCAGTCCATAATTTCCATTACGCAAATGAACTACGGCATCACACTCTAAACCATTACCATCACGATAATGATACACTGTTCCATCAATAGCATCGGCATAAACACGCAAGTCTCTGATACACATTGATTCAAAGAACAAGCCCATCGTACTGAGGTCATTCACCAAATCATTTGGACCTATACCTAAAGCTGCAACACCAATAGAAGGATCAGAAAAATATCGGGTATCCGAAGTGCGAATAGCCGTTTTACTTCGCAAATTTGGATTCCATGCCAAGGAATCTTCCAACACGAAGATTTTCTTCAAAGCCTCTATATAGGAAGCCACCGTATTGCGATTGGTGGCTACAACATCATTATTCTCCAAATCAGCACAGATAGTATTTACCGTTACCTGAGCACATTGGTTTCTTGCTAGAGAACGCAATATTCTTTTTGCTCTTTCCGGATCACGGCTCACATTATCTACACGAGAAATGTCAGAGTGTACCACGGCTTCATAATATCTATATGCCATATCAAGTGCTACCTCCTTACTAACCATCGTTGCCTTTGGCCAACCACCCCGACATATCAACCATGCCAAAGAATCAATATTGAGAGGATTAGTTGCAAAAACATCTGCTACGGGATTGGCAAACAATTCTTCAAGACTGACTTCATTTGTAGAATCGCCAGATTCAGAAAGACTCATTGTTCTCATTGTCAACCATGCAAATCGACCAATCCCTGAATGGTGAATTTTGCTTGTATCAACAGGGACTGCAGAACCAGTAAAGATAAATTGCCCAAGTTCATCTCTATGATCAACCTCAAAACGAGCAGCATCCCAAAGTTGCGGGGCTAATTGCCATTCATCAATAAGACGAGGCACTTCTCCTGAAAGCAACTTTTTGGGAGAAAGATTTGCAAGTTCCACATTCTGCTCCATGTATTCAGGATCATCCATATACACAACGCTCTTTGCTTGCTGTTCTGCAGTAGTCGTCTTTCCACACCACTTGGGGCCTTGTATCAAAACGGCACCACTCCCCAAAAGTCTCCGACTTAACATTTTATCTGCTATTCTTGCCTTATATTTCTTCATAATCATATTTTTAAAACACCGTTGCAAAGATAAGCAAAAGTTACTGAATACTAGCATTTTAAACGTTAAATTATGCAAGTTGAGGCAATTTCATTGTGCAAGTTGAGGCATTTTCATTGTGCAAGTTGAGGATTTATCAATAAAAAAATGGTGTTTCATTCCTCAAAATGAAACACCATTGATCTAAATTTTATGCTGATAATCGAACTTCGCAATTAGTTGCTATAAGCACTCTCACCATGCTCATAGATGTCGAGACCTTCCTCCTCTACTCGCTTGTCAACACGTACACCTACACTCTTATCTACTACCTTGAAGATAATGTAGGTAACTACTACGCTGTAGATGATGCTTACCACGGTGGCTACCACCTGAATCCAAAGCTGATGCCAGTCGCCATAGAGGGCACCCTGTACACCTTCGGCTCCTGTTACATACTGAGTGGCGAAGACACCGGTGAGGATAGATCCCAGAATACCACCCATACCATGAACACCAAAGGCATCGAGAGCATCATCATACTTGAACTTCTCCTTTACTACAGCTACCATGAAGAAGCAGACGATGGTGGAAATGATACCGATGCAGAAAGCTCCGAAAATATCGGTACTGCCTGCGGCTGGAGTGATGGCTACCAGTCCGGCAACAGCACCGGTACAAGCACCTACCGTAGTTGGCTTCTTGTTCACAATCCAGTCGATGAGCATCCAGGTAGTGGCTGCCGCTGCTGTTGCGATATGGGTTACGAGGAAGGCGTTGGCTGCCAGACCATCAGCTGCCAATCCGCTACCGGCATTGAAGCCGAACCATCCCAACCAGAGGAATGACATACCCATGAACACGAAGGTGATGTTGTGAGGTGTGATAGGATGACCTGCACGGTAATCATCACGCTTGCCTACACAGAGTGCCATGACCAGAGCGGCTACACCGGCATTGATATGTACAACGGTACCACCCGCAAAGTCGATGGCTCCCATCTCCTGCAGGAAACCGCCACCCCATACCCAGTTGGCCATTGGAAGATAAGCGATGATAACCCAAAGGATGGTGAAAAGTACATAACCGCTGAACTTCACGCGCTCGGCAAAGGCACCGAGAATCAAGGCTGGAGTAATGAGGGCGAACATGCACTGGAACATTGCAAAGGTGAGTTCCGGAATGCCTGTAGGCATGATGGCATCCAAGCCGATGCCGTGGAGGAAACATTTATCGAAACCTCCGATGACGCAAGCCAGAGGATTGCCCGAATCGGCATATTCTGTAGAGAATGCCCAGGAATAACCGAAGGCTACCCATATCAGACTGACTACAGCCACGATGAAAACCGTCTGCATCAGGATGCTGAGAATATTCTTCTGGCGCACCAAACCACCATAAAAAAGTGCTATACCCGGGATTGACATCAAAAGCACCAAGATGGTTGCCATGATCATCCACGCTGTGTTACCCGTATCAAGTGTAGTTAATAATAAACTGCTCATAAAAATATCTTATAGTTAAATTAGAATACTAAATAATATTTATTAAAGATAAGTAAGAATGCCTAATTCAACATTCAACACTTAACATTCAACATTTTAAATTATTCCTCTTTCTCAGCGTTATACAATGCAATGTCGCCTCGCTCGCCGGTTCTGATTCTTACCGTATCGAGTACAGGAATCACGAAGATTCTGCCGTCTCCGACTTCACCTGTCTGGGCAGCCCCCTGGATGGCGGCGATGGTTGGTTCCACGTTCTTGTCACGAACCACAATATTCAGAAGCACACGCTCGATGCTGCTGGTATCGTACATCACACCACGGTAAATGCGAGCCTGGCGCATTTTACCCTCACCTCTTACATTATAATAAGAGAACCACTCGATGTCTGCTGCTAAAAGTGCCTTCTTGACATCCTCGAATCTAGACTTGCGGATAATTGCCTCAATCTTCTTCATAATCCTTTAATAATTAATAATGTGTTAATACTTCTATTGATTGTCTCTTTTCGAAAACGAACCTTCATTGGTTGCTATTCAAATCAAGCCTTTCTTTTACATTATGTTCGTTTTCGGCTGCAAAATTAATACATTTTGTCAGTATTTTTAAGAAAAGGCAAGCATTTCGTTTTTGCTTTTTGTCGAACATTTTAAATTTATCGAGGCTTATCCTATTCTCCTTACAATTTGTAAGGCAGAAAGCAATTTTATGATACAAATTGTAAGATAGCGAAAAATAATCAAGATTTCTGTATTTATTTTCTTGCATATCTCAACAAATCGTCGTACCTTTGCAACCGAAATCAAACAAATAGTTATCGAAATATTCGAAAGACTAGCAAAAAGTCAAATCTCAAAAGAGATAAGACATAAGAGATAAAAGAAGAGTATTCAAACATAAAGAACAACGCAGATGAAAGAAACAGTTCATTTTACAAAGATGCAGGGAGCGGGTAACGATTATATATATGTAGATACCCAACAATACGACATCCCTGACCCAGAGAAGGCGGCCATTGCCTGGAGTGCTTATCACACGGGCATAGGAAGCGACGGACTGGTTCTCATCGGAAAGCCGCACGACGGCAGAAGAGCAGATTATTCGATGCGTATCTTCAACGCCGATGGTTCAGAAGCGATGATGTGCGGCAATGCAAGCCGATGCATCGGTAAGTATCTTTACGAAAAAGGATTGACCCGAAAGGACACCATCCGACTGGAAACACTTTCGGGTATCAAGATATTGAAACTTCATCTTCAGGATAATAAGAAAGTTGTGGAATCGGTAACAGTAGACATGCTGGAACCCAAACTTGAAAATCCCGAGCAATTCATAGGCCCTTCGGTGCTCGAAGCTGACGGCAGAAAATTTGAAGGCACCTATGTTTGCATGGGTAATCCGCATTTCGTTACCTTCGTGGATGACATCGACACCATCGACATCGCCCACTATGGTAAAATCCTGGAAAGAGACAAGGCATTTCCCCAAAGATGCAACATAGAATTTGCACAAGTAACTGACACAGATGTCATAAGGACACGAGTCTGGGAAAGGGGAAGCGGAATAACAATGGCTTGCGGAACAGGAGCCTGTGCCACAGCCGTAGCCGCAGCCCTTACCAAGCGTACTGGCAGAAAAAGCAGTATCGTGATGGATGGTGGAACGCTGGAAATAGAATATAACGAGGCTGATGATCATGTTTACATGACGGGACCTGCAGCCTTCTCATTCGAAGGAGAAATTGAATTATAAATAAGAGCAAACTTAAATAACAAATGGTCGATAATGACCACAAATAAAAGGAGAAACAAAATATGGCATTAGTTAATGAACATTTCCTGAAGTTGGCCAACAACTACTTGTTTGCCGACATCGCAAAGAAGGTGAACGCCTACAAGATTGCACATCCAAAGCAGCGTGTAATCAGTCTGGGCATCGGTGACGTAACCCAGCCTCTCTGCCCTGCCGTCATCAAGGCGATGCACAAGGCTGTAGACGAGATGGCTGAGCAGGCTTCTTTCAGAGGCTATGGTCCGGAGCGAGGCTACGACTTCCTCCGAGAGGCTATCATCAAGAACGACTTCCTGCCTCGCGGCATTCATCTCGACGCCAACGAGGTATTCGTAAACGATGGAGCCAAGAGCGATACGGGAAATATCCAGGAGATTTTGAGATGGGATAACAACATCGGCGTTACCGACCCGATTTATCCGGTTTATATAGACTCTAACGTGATGATAGGTAGAGCGGGAATCTTCGAGAACGGCAAGTGGAGCAATGTAACCTACATGCCTTGCGATGAGAGCGATGACTTCATCCCTCAGATTCCAGACCACCGTGTGGACATGATTTATCTCTGTTATCCAAACAACCCTACGGGTACGGTCATCTCGAAAGAAGAACTCAGAAAATGGGTAAACTATGCTATCAAGAACGAGAGCATCATCCTCTATGATGCAGCCTACGAGGCATATATCACCGACCCATCAATTCCTCATTCTATCTACGAGATTCGTGGAGCCAGAAAGGTAGCGATAGAATTCCACAGTTATTCAAAGACTGCCGGATTCACCGGTGTGCGTTGTGGTTACACCATCGTTCCTAAAGAGTTGAAGGCAAAGACATTGGCAGGTGAGGAAGTGGCATTGAATCCTATCTGGGACCGCCGCCAGTGCACCAAGTTTAATGGTACAAGCTATATCAGCCAGCGTGCTGCCGAAGCCATCTACACCCCAGAGGGTAAGGAACAGGTGAAGGCAACCATCAATTACTATATGGAGAATGCCCACTTCATGAGAGCAGAACTCCAGAAACTCGGCTTGAGAGTATATGGCGGCGAGAATGCACCTTATCTCTGGGTGAAGACGCCAAACAACACGCCAAGCTGGAAATTCTTCGAAGAGATGCTTTATGGTGCCAGCGTTGTCTGCACCCCTGGTGTCGGCTTCGGTCCATCGGGCGAAGGCTACATCCGACTCACTGCCTTCGGCGAGCATGAGGACTGCAAGGAAGCCATGGAGAGAATAGCCAAATGGCTGGGAAAATAAACATTCCAACAGAATATAAAAACATTGAAAATCAGAAATTTTAAATTATATAAGGTATGAGCAACTTAAGATTTGAAGCTGTTTCAGAGGCTTCCAAGAGAAAGCCTGTTGAGGTAACCGCTCCTAGCGAGCGACCAAGTGAATTCTTCGGAAAGAAGGTATTCAACCGACAGAAGATGTACAAGTATCTCCCTGCAGATGTCTATGAGAAACTGGTAGATGTCATCGACAACGGAGCTCGTCTCGACCGTAACATCGCCAACGCCGTCGCCAAAGGCATCAAGCAGTGGGCTGACGAGAATGGCGTAACCCACTACACTCACTGGTTCCAGCCATTGACAGAAGGTACTGCCGAGAAGCACGATGCCTTCATCGAGCATGATGGCAAGGGTGGTATGATCGAGGAATTTTCAGGTAAGTTGCTCGTTCAGCAGGAGCCTGATGCATCATCTTTCCCATCTGGCGGTATCCGCTCTACCTTCGAGGCACGCGGTTATTCTGCATGGGATCCAACATCGCCTGTATTTATCATCGACGATACACTCTGTATCCCTACCGTCTTCATCTCTTACACAGGTGAGGCACTCGACTATAAAGCTCCATTGCTCCGTTCATTGCACGCTGTAAACGTAGCAGCTACAGAGGTTTGCCACTACTTCAACCCAGATGTCAAGAAAGTTATTTCCAATCTAGGTTGGGAGCAGGAGTACTTCCTGGTAGATGAAAGCTTGTATGCTGCACGTCCTGACTTGATGCTGACAGGCCGCACCCTGATGGGTCACGATTCGGCAAAGAACCAGCAGATGGACGACCATTATTTCGGCGCCATCCCAGAGCGTGTTCAGGCATTCATGAAGGATTTGGAAATCCAGGCCCTCGAGCTCGGTATTCCTTGCAAGACCCGCCACAACGAGGTAGCACCAAACCAGTTTGAATTGGCACCTATCTTCGAGGAGACCAACCTTGCCGTTGACCACAACATGTTGCTGATGAGCTTGATGAAGAAGGTGGCTCGCCATCACGGTTTCCGCGTACTGCTCCATGAGAAGCCATTCGCAGGCATCAACGGTTCCGGTAAGCACAACAACTGGAGTCTCGCTACAGATACAGGCATTCTGCTTCATGGTCCTGGCAAGACACCAGAGGATAACCTCCGTTTCGTAGTCTTCATCACAGAGACTTTGATGGGTGTATACAAGCACAACGGTTTGCTCAAGGCTTCTATCATGAGCGCTACCAATGCGCATCGTCTGGGCGCCAACGAGGCACCTCCAGCAATCATCTCTTCATTCCTCGGCAAGCAGCTGACCGACCTTCTCGAGCACATTGAGAAAGCCGACAAGAAGGATCTCTTCACCGTGGCTGGCAAGCAGGGCATGAAGTTGGATATCCCAGAGATTCCTGAGTTGATGATTGATAACACCGACCGTAACCGTACATCACCATTCGCCTTCACCGGTAACCGTTTCGAGTTCCGTGCCGTAGGTTCTGAGGCTAACTGTGCATCAGCGATGATCGTATTGAACACAGCTGTAGCCGAGGCTTTGACCGACTTCAAGAAGCGTGTGGATGAGTTGATTGCCAAGGGTGAGGACAAGACATCTGCCATCATCGATATCGTTCGTCAGGATTTGAAGACCTGCAAGCCAATCCGTTTCGACGGCAATGGTTACTCAGATGAGTGGGTAGAGGAAGCAGCTAAGCGTGGTCTGGACTGCGAGAAGAGCTGTCCTAAGATTTTCGAGCGTTATCTCGACCCTGCCACTATCAAGATGTTCGAGGATATGGGTGTCATGAAGAAGAACGAGTTGGAAGCCCGTAACGAGGTGAAATGGGAGACCTACACCAAGAAGATTCAGATTGAGGCTCGTGTAATGGGCGACTTGAGCATGAACCACATCATCCCTGTGGCTACTCACTATCAGAGCCAGTTGGCTAAGAATGTGGAGAACATGATTGACATCTTCGGTGACGAGGAAGGCAAGAAGTTGACTGCCCGCAACATCAATATCATCAAGAAGATTGCCGAGCGCACACAGATCATCGAGACCGGTGTTGAGGAGTTGGTTAATGCCCGCAAGGTTGCCAACAAGATTGAGAATGAGCACGATAAGGCTATTGCTTATCATGACACGGTAGCTCCAAAGATGGAGGAAATCCGTTATCAGATTGATAAGTTGGAGTTGACAGTAGCCGATGAGCTCTGGACCTTGCCTAAGTATCGTGAACTCCTGTTCATCCGCTAATCAGCAATGTCTTCCAACATAAGACATATTTCTGACAGATAAAAAAAACAAAGCTCTAACAAGAGCTACTCTTCATCAGATATAACAATTGAACGATCAATCTATTTCTTTTATTGGTTGTTTAAGTTTGCGCGGAGTGTGGTTGTGAAATCACGCTCCGCTTTTTTTCCCAAAAAAGCCTACACCTAAGCACACTCTGTATTTAGGAAATACTACCTGCTTCGGTATCAGAATCTAATCATACACATTTCTCCATCAACACAAAGGTGATGAATCCCAGGAGAAGGGCGTAGGTGGCTTGTTTCTGAAAGCCATGGGCATGGGTTTCGGGAATCATCTCGTCGCTCGTTACATAGAGCATGGCGCCACCGGCAAAACCCAGCATCACGGGGAGGAAGGTGGAAGAGGCTGAGCCCAAACCGAAACCCAACAGAATGCCTATCACTTCGAGCAGGGCGATGAAGATGGAAATAAAAAAGGTGCGGACTGCTGTAACGCCTGCCAGCATCAAGGGAGCAATGATCACCATTCCCTCTGGGATGTTCTGCAGGGCGATGCCGAAGGAAACACCCCACTCCGTTGCGCCTTCTGCCGAACAGACACTCACTCCAGCCGCCATGCCTTCGGGCAGTTTATGCAGGGCTATCGCCATCACGAAGAGCATCACATGACTGAGTCGGGCATTGTTGCGATGCTCCTCGGGGTCTAGTCCCGTGATGTGATGAAGATGGGGAATTACCAGATCTAGCACATTCAGAAACAAGGCTCCTGCCATCACGCCGATTACTACCAGCCACCAAAGACTGGTCTGTTCGAAGGCTGGCACTATCAGTCCCAACGTGGAAGCTGCCAGCATGATTCCGGCACAATATCCCAATACGGCGTCGTTCCATTTGTGAGGCAACTCCTTGACGAAGAATCCCAAAATGGCACCTATAATCGTGGCACCGCAAAGTCCGGCTGCACTAATCAATACGTTTGTCATAATCAATATATATATTGAAGTTATCCAGTTAAACACATGAAGATGCAGATATATCATAGAAGAAAAAAAGCATGGACAACCCTCACAGTCATCCATGCCCATCTATTTCGTATCTGATCTATTCAGTTATTACTAATTATGTTTTGTTATGGTGAAATTGGTGTTTTCCAATTTCATATCATCGCTTCTATTTCAACTTCTTATAACCATAAGCTGCATTATTGCCCAACTGCTCTTCGATGCGGATAAGCTGGTTGTACTTAGCCATACGGTCGGTACGGCTCATAGAGCCCGTCTTAATCTGACCAGAGTTAGTTGCTACGGCAATATCGGCAATTGTTGTATCCTCGGTTTCACCAGAACGATGGGAAGTAACGGTGGTGTAACCATGGCGGTGAGCCATCTCGATAGCATCCAGAGTCTCGGTAAGAGAACCAATCTGGTTCACCTTGATGAGGATAGAGTTGGCTGCACCCATCTTGATGCCCTTCTCCAGGAACTTCACGTTGGTAACAAAGAGGTCGTCACCTACCAACTGGCAACGATCGCCAATGGCAGCAGTCAACTTTACCCAGTTGTCCCAATCGTTCTCATCAAGGCCATCCTCGATTGAATCGATAGGATATTTGGTAATCAGTTCTTCCAGGAACTTGATCTGCTCAGCAGCAGTCAGTTTCTTACCATTAGGATCCTTCTTCTTGCCATCCTTCAACTGGCGATAATCGTAGTACCACTCACCATTTTCCTGAACGGCAAACTCGCTGGCAGCACAGTCCATGGCAATCTTCACATCCTTTCCAGGCTCATAACCGGCATCCTTGATAGCCTTGCAGATGCTGTCGAGCGCATCCTCAATACCATCGAGTGCGGGAGCAAAACCGCCCTCATCACCTACGGCAGTAGAAAGACCGCGGCTCTTCAGGAGCTTAGCCAAAGCATGGAACACCTCAGCACCCATACGGATAGCCTCCTTCTCGGAAGGAGCACCCACAGGACGGATCATAAATTCCTGGAAGGCAATAGGCGCATCAGAGTGAGCACCACCATTGATGATGTTCATCATAGGAACAGGAAGGGTATAAGTATTGCAACCGCCGATATAGCGATACAATGGGATATGGAGATACTCAGCAGCAGCATGAGCCACAGCCAAAGAAACACCGAGGATGGCATTGGCACCCAGATTAGACTTGGTCTTGGTACCATCGAGTTCCAACATCTTATAATCGATGGCACGCTGCTCCAAGGCAGAGAAGCCAACCAAAGCAGGAGCAATTACCTGATTCACGTTTTCTACTGCCTTCAAGACGCCCTTGCCGCCATAGCGGTTCTTGTCGCCATCACGAAGTTCCAGCGCCTCGTTCTCACCAGTAGATGCACCAGAAGGAACCGATGCACGACCAATGATACCTGACTTCAAAGAAACTTCAACCTCTACAGTAGGGTTGCCACGAGAATCCAAGATTTCTCTTGCATGAACATTTTCAATAATCATAATTCTATAATATTTTTAATTACATAAAAAATTTTTTCCGAGTGCAAATTTAGGTATTATCTGACAAATCTCCAAATTTTGGGCATCATCAAAAGTAGGTATCGCCCGAAAATACCTACATATAGGTAAGGAGAGGCATGGAAATTTGAGATACTACCAAATTGTCATTTTATTTTAATTTTATCAATCCGTTCTTCGAAATCCTCCTTTTGCATAGCACCCATCTGCACAGATGGTTTGCCTTTCACGGGGATGAAGAGGAAGGTAGGGATGCTGCTGATACCGAAAACAGAAGCAAGTTCGGACTCCTGGTCGATATCCACCTTATAGAAATCTATCTTGCCGGCATATTTCTCGGCGAGAGATTCTACTACGGGAGCCATCATCTTACAAGGACCACACCAGGTGGTATAGAAATCGATGACGGCAGGACGTGAACCGGCGAATACCCATTCATCCGGATGAGCCTCGTAATCCATAATCTTTTTTCTGAAATCAGATGTTGTAAGATATTGCACCTTGGCAGTTTCATTCTTCTCAGACTTCTCTTCAGCCGTTTGAGAAGAAACAGCAGGTGCTTTCCTGTTCTGTGAACAAGAAACAAGAAATGGTAGAAATAAAATAGCTGCTAATATGATTTTCTTCATCGTTTTTCGTTATTTTTATTTGAGAGAGTATGCCATTAGGCTATAACACACCCTCTTATTACAATTAATCACTAATAAATAATCACTACTCCTAATCCTTCAAAGAATAAGTAACGGTAGTAACAACCCTTACCTTTTTAATATATGGGGTATTGGAATCGCGGTCTTCGATAGAGAACTGGCCCTGGTCGGCATTCATAATCTTGTCTATCTTACTCTTGCTGTTCTCAGCAAACTGGGTAGCAGTCTGCTCAGCATTCTCTATCGCTTCCTGCATCATCTTAGGTTTCATCTGACGGAAAGCAACATACTCATACTTCACCGGATTCTCGTAACCACCATCCACAATGGCAACGCCCTTCTGGAGTAGGTCACCCTGACGGGCAATGATACTGCGGACCAGTTTCACATTCTTCGATGTAACCGTGATGATGGAAGTAATGTTATAACGATAGCCCTGTCGGTTCTCGCCATACCGTTCAGCATTGAGGTCAATGACCACAGGCGCATTCACATTGATTTCATTAGCCTTAACGCCATTCTCCACCAGGAAGTTTCTGATGGTTCTCGTGGTGGCATTGATTTTTTGATAGAGTTCAGGCAGGTCATTGCCTATTTCCTTGGAAACGATAGGCCACGTCACCTTATCAGCCTCCACCTCCTTCTCGGCAAGGCCTTTCACAACAACCTTTCGGTCATTACTAATCACACTTTCAAGTCCCGACTTGATACAAAATCCAAGCACGATAATGCCGATGGTTAAAATCACGGCTTGCTTAATACCAGAATTGATGTTCATAATTAGTCCTCCATTATTAAGTTGTTAAAATTGAATTTCCATTCTATCTCAGATTGAGTTGCAATTTGAGTTTTCAAAGATACAATAAAAATATAGAAAAACGACACTTTATAATGATAAAATATGCTAAAACAGCCCATATCAACCCATAAGCACCATTTTTTCTGCCCAAAAGCTTGCATATATTACCGAAAAAAACTACCTTTGCATAAGATAGGCTGCACCTCAGCAAAATATTTCTAACCCAAAAACAATAAAATGGATTACAACATGATTGGGACCGCATGGTCGTTACTGCCTCCTATCGTCGCCATCGCTCTGGCGCTGAAGACGAAGGAGGTCTACTCTTCTCTCTTTATCGGCATCATTCTGGGTGCCGTACAATATTGTATTTCAATGGGAACCGGATTCGACGGATTTCTGATTCACCTTACCAATCATACCGTAGGCGAAGGCGATGATGCCAAGGCATACGGTTTGATACATTGCCTCTCCGACCCATGGAACGTGGGCATTCTGGTATTCCTGGTGGTATTAGGCAGCATCGTTTCACTGATGAACAAGGCGGGTGGTTCGGCAGCTTTCGGCCGTTGGGCTTCCAAACACGTACACTCGAAGGTTGGCGTACAGATTGCTACCATTCTGCTCGGCATTCTGATATTCATCGATGATTACTTCAACTGCCTTACGGTGGGTTCGGTGATGCGCCCTATCGCAGTGCGCAACGGTGTTACCAAGGAGAAGCTGGCTTATCTCATCGACTCCACTGCAGCACCGGTCTGCATCATCTCCCCTATCTCGAGTTGGGCAGCTGCGGTATCGGGCTTCGTATCGGGCGGAGAGAACGGACTGGCACTTTTCTGCAAGGCGATACCTTTTAATTTCTACGCTTTCTTTACCATCCTCTTTATGTTTGGCATCGTGATACTGGGCTTCGACTTCAAGGCGATGAGCAAGTATGATGCAAGACTGAAGGAATGGTACGAACGAACCAATGGCGGGAAACTCGATGAAGTGAGCGATACCAAACTGCAGATTGTTGAGCATGGTGTGGGAGCCAAACAGGAAGAGGATTCCAAGAACAAGGGAACCGTGAGCGACCTGGTGATACCAATCATCATGCTGATTATCTTCTGCATGGCGGGCATGGTATATTCGGGCGGATTCTTCGATGCCGATAATGCCAACCATCTCAACTTTGTAGATGCCTTTGCTGCGAGCAATGCTTCTGTGGGTCTGGTAATCGGTTCATTGGCAGCCCTGATTCTTACCATCATGATGTTTACCATTCGCAAGACCTTGCCTTTCGATGAGGCGATGAGTAGTCTCATCAAGGGTTTTGAGGCGATGGTACCAGCCATTCTGATTCTTACTTTGGCATGGACGCTGAAGAGTATGACCGACTCGCTGGGTGCGGCAGAATATGTATCATCGGTTGTAGCGAGCAGTGCCTCAGAACTTCAGATGCTTCTTCCGGGCATCATCTTCCTGGTAGCAGGCTTCCTGGCATTTGCAACGGGTACCTCCTGGGGAACCTTCGGTATTCTGATTCCTATCTGCATCGCCGTATTCCCTGGTGCTGATCCTTTGCGCATCATCTCTATCTCGGCATGTATGGCTGGAGCGGTATGTGGCGACCATATCTCTCCTATCAGCGATACCACCATCATGGCGAGTGCAGGAGCGGAATGCAAGCATGTGCACCATGTATCATCACAGTTGCCATACGCCCTGACTGTGGCTATCGTCAGTTTCTTCACCTTCATTGTGGCGGGATTCACTCATACGCTGGGTATGGTAACGAGTGCCATCATCTCGTGGATATTCGGTGTTGCCATGCTTGGTTTTGCTTTATTTTATTTAAATAAGCGCCAAAAAGGTAAATAGTTCTTAATTTATTTGTATATTTGAAATATTTTCAATACCTTTGTCTAAGAATTTAATAAAGAACATATTAATAACTTAACACAGAATACATTATGAAGGAATTAAAAGGAACAAAGACAGAGAAGAACCTCCAGGAGGCATTCGCTGGTGAGTCACAGGCTCGTAACAAATATACCTATTTTGCAAGCAAGGCAAAGAAGGACGGTTTTGTACAGATAGCTAATATCTTTGAGGAGACAGCTGCTAACGAGAAGGAGCACGCTAAGTTGTGGTTCAAGTATCTGGAGGGCGGTGCTATCCAGGATACAGAGAAGAACCTGGAAGCTGCTGCCAATGGTGAGCACGATGAGTGGACCGATATGTATCCACGCATGGCAAAGGAGGCTCGCGAAGAAGGTTTCGAGGAGATTGCAGCTAAGTTTGAGATGGTTGCTGAAATTGAGAAGCACCACGAGGAGCGTTATCGCAAGCTCTTGAAGAACGTACAGGACAAGCTCGTCTTCTCTCGTGACGGTGACTGCATCTGGCAGTGCTCTAACTGCGGACATATCGTAGTAGGCAAGCAGGCTCCTGAGGTTTGCCCAGTCTGCAACCACCCACAGAGCTACTTCCAGATTGAAGCACAGAATTACTAATTCTTGCTTGAGACGAAATATCTAACAGAACATATATAAATAAGAGAGGGTGTGTCATGGTCTTATGACACACCCTCTTTTTTATGATTTAGCTTGAACCATTTCCAACATGATTTCTATCAACCTTGGAACACCATACTGTTCTATCTCGTCCTCTTTCACCCAGATATAATCATCAGGGAGCAGGGGGCGGGTTTCTGTTTCCTGCAGATAGAAGTCGGCAAGGAGGATGCGATGGGTAAGTACATGCTTCACATCCTTAGCCAGGAGAAGAGGATTATGGACAAAGGCAGGCAGTTGCGAAGCATCTGATGCGTTATATGGTTCCCACAATCCTTGCCAGATATCACCCTCGCCGCGACGGTGGATAGCCACATCGCCTTTACACCTTATATATATATAGGAGAGATGGCGCGTTTTCACCTTCAGTGTCTTGTTCTTCACCGGCAACTCCTCTACCCTTCCTGTTCTCAACGCCTCACAGGTTTCGGCAAGCGGACAGACAAGACACTTCGGAGATTGGGGAGTACACTGGATAGCCCCGAAATCCATCATGCCCTGGTTATAGGCAGCAACAGGCGATAATGCTGTATCAGAAAGTTGCTGAGCAGACGAAGCAGGCAAGAGTGATTGAGCCAACGCAGCAAACTCTTTTTTCCCCTGCGTTGAATTGATAGGAGTATCTATTCCGAAGTAACGTGAAAGAACCCGGTACACATTGCCATCTACTACTGCCGCCGGAATATCAAAGGCAAAAGAACCGATGGCTGCTGCAGTATAATCGCCCACCCCTTTCAGGGCTTTGATACCTTCAAGCGTATCAGGGAAATGACCGAGCACCACAATCTGTTTGGCAGCTGCATGAAGGTTGCGGGCTCGCGAGTAATACCCCAATCCCTGCCAGAGTTTCAAGACATCATCCTCGCTGGCAGCAGCCAAGTCTTCAACCTTGGGATAGGTCTTCATGAACCGCTCCCAATATTCCCATCCCTGTGCGATGCGGGTTTGCTGAAGGATGATTTCGCTCAGCCAGATGGCATAAGGATCCTTGGTTTCGCGCCAAGGCAAATCCCTACCATACTCACGAAACCAACGGATAATGACAGCCGAAAAATTATTCATAAAATTCAATGTTCAAATCTCAATGTTCAAAGTAATTACTGTTCCGGATATTGCTCGTAAATCTTCAGACCGAACTCATTCGCCAAGGCATAGGCATGCTCCATGATATCGGCGAGAATGTGCTCATAATTCACCCATACCTTATCCTTGATGAAGAAATAGAACTCGATAGGGAGACCGCATTGCGTGGCTTCCATGTGGCGCACCATCAATGTGAGATCGGTATTGACCTCCGGACGCTGGCGCAGATACTTCTCCATGAATTTACGGTAAAGCTGAAGATTGGTAGGGGCAAGGGCTGCAGGATTCTTTAAATCCTCAATATCCTTCCCTTCTTGTATATCTTTATCTATCGCCTTCTGCAACGACTCCTTCAACTTAAACGAATCTTCGGTGGCGAAATGCTTGGCAAGCAGATTACGTTTTAATGTCTCATCCACCAGACGGACACTACGGAAATCGAAGTAAACCACGCGCTTCGCTCTTCGTCCACCACTCTTCTGCATACCAATCCAGTTCTGGAACGAACCGTTCACCAGGGTAATAGGCGAAATGGTAACGATGGTATTATCAAAGTTGCGCACCTTCACGGTCGTGAGTGACATATCCTCAACGATACCATTGGCATCCACTGACTTCACCGTAATCCAGTCGCCCTTATGCAACATATCATTGCTGGTAAGACGCACACCAGCCACCAATCCCGTGATGGTATCCTTAAAGACCAGCATCAGGACAGCCGAGGTAGCACCCAAACCGGCAAAAAGGGTCATCGGGTTCTTGCCCAACAGGATGGCAACCACCACCACGCCAGCCACAAAGAGCATCAATACCTTGAGAACACCGCAGAAAGTATGGAAATACTGCTGAGCCGACGAGCGTCGCTCCTGAGAATCCTCCAGTCCTTTGAAAGACCCGATAAAGACCAGAGCCGTACGCACCGACATCACCACGATATAAATGCCCGTAGCCCGCTCCAATATCTCCTTGAATATCGGATATTCCAGATAAATCAGTGGCATGAGCGACCATATCACCACAGCCGGCACAATATGGCAAGCCGAGGTGAGCACCTTCTTGTTCAGCAGCACATCATCCCAAGTGATGTCCGTCTTATCAGTAATCTTACTGATGAGCGGAACTAGTATCTTGCGACAAAGAAAATCGCTCAGCATCGCCAAGAGAATGGCAGTAATGGTGAGCAAAATATGGCGCAGCATGGGCACAAAATCACCGGTGACTCCTGCCCATGTAATCATTTCATCTACAAACTTACGAATTTCCTCCATAAAACTATTAACTATCAACTATAAACTATCAACTAACGCTCACGGTTGGCAGAGCAAAGTACATACTTTATCTGCAAAGTGTCTGGCATTATTGCCATGCATGATACCATTGTTGATGATGGCAAAACAGAGTTCATGACCATTGGCTGCGGTACAGTAACCCGCCAATGAGATGATGCCCGTCAACGTACCCGTCTTCGCTTTCACATTGCCATGCACAAAACTGTTCTTCATACGCTTCTTCAATGTACCATCTACCCCACCGATAGGCAGCGAATGCTTCAGATGGTCCATGATATTACCGTTGAGATAAGCATAACGCAGCAGTTTCACCTCCAGTTCGGCACTGAGATAATTATAGAGCGAAAGTCCCGAGCCGTCAGCCAGTTTATATCTTGCCGGATCGAGTCCTATCTTGCGGATAAGCTGTCTTTCCACATTTCGGGCACTCTTGGCACTCGCCCATTTATTGCCCGTAGAAGCCGCAATCTGATAATACATGCTCTCGGCATAGAGATTATCACTCTCCTTCATCATCTTGTGCAGAATCTGATCCATCGTATGGAATCGGGTACAGACAGTAAAGGCACTCGCAGGACAGACCTTCTCTGAAGCCCCGAAGCAGGAATATTCGATGCCCTCCTCACGGAGCTTGGCAAGAAACTTATCCATAAAGATGTCCTTGCGCTGGAATACCAGTGGCGAAAGCACCGGATTGTCATCATCCCAGCACCAGCCTTCACCCAACAGGTCGGCATCCTTCAAAGAGCGGTCGGCATAGATGCTGCCACGGATGGTGTCAACACCCATTTCCTTCAGACTATTGACAAATGCCGACATATCATCGCTGTTGAAACGGGGATCCATACCGCCTATACAATAGACATCACCCGTCAATACTCCATTCTCAATGGTACCGGTATATTTCAGAGTAGTCTTAAACTGGTAAGAACCACCCAACTTATCGAGCGCCGTAATGGCAGTCAGGAGTTTCATCGTACTTGCCGGACGCATCAGCTGTCGTTCATTTCTCTGATAGATACAAGAGTCAGCAGACAGGTCCCAGACCATCAGTCCTACCTGTGATGTTTCGAACATCTTGCTCTCAAGGAGTTTATCAATACCCACCTTCACCGATTCGGGCCAAGGCAATTTCTGCGCCAGCGTATCCGCCGCCAGGGAGTCAACGAGTGTAGAGTCGGCAACATCCTCCTCATCAACCGTTTCTATTCCCTCATCTTCAATCACATTCTGGGCCTGCACCGGTACGGATATCCATACCATCATCAGACCCAACATCATATATATTATCTTTTTCATCACAATCAGTTCATCTGAACTTAAAAGAAATTATTTATTTTTGATTCTCTCCATAAATGCCTCTTCATTATCCGGCTGAACGGTCACAATATTATTATGCCCGTATTCGATGACCACACAATAATCCAAACCGAAGAAAGTCTTGGCGATGTGTACATCAGTGACATCACATAGCGGCACATTTCTGTTGGAAGAGAACCTGCCCTCATTGATGATGAGATATTCCATCTCCTCATCCAAGTCTATCGGTTTTACCATCTTGAAGGTATAGGTTGTATTCAGTATGCGCTCTATCATGCCCACGATGATGATAGCCACAAAGATGCCGATGATAGCCAGTTTGACCCAGAAGAAGTAGAGAGCCAGGATTGCAAACACCGCCACACCGATACGTGCCGTCAGCGTAAAGCGCTTATGAAAAGTTCTATCTGTCATAACTTTGATTTATTACCTTATAATAAAGTCGTTTTTGCGACCATTTGATAGTCTAAAAGACTATATAACCTTAAATTTCGCTGCAAAATTACAAAAAATCCCTCTCTTATTACTCATTTTAAAGATTAATTATTACTTTTGCAACGAATTAAGAATTAATTCTGAGAGAATGGGGCTGTTTTATAGATAAAAACACCTGTTCTTAAAATTGAAATTAGATAAGAATAAACTCAATGGTTTATAAGTATGATTTTCTGATTATCGGCTCAGGAGTTGCCGGTATGAGTTACGCCCTGAAAGTAGCCAGAGCGCATAAAGGTAAGGTGTGTATGATTTGCAAGACCTCGCTCGACGAGGCTAACACGTCATTTGCACAAGGTGGTGTGGCGTCAGTTACCAACTTGGAAGTGGATAACTTCGACAAGCACATACAGGATACAATGATTGCTGGTGATTATATCAGCGATTATAAAGCAGTGAAGCAGGTTGTCACCATGGCACCGGAGCAGATCAAGGAGCTCGTGCAGTGGGGCGTCAACTTCGATAAGCAGCAGGACGGCAAGTTCGACCTCCACCGTGAGGGCGGTCACAGCGAGTTCCGCATCCTTCATCACGCCGATGATACGGGTGCAGAAATCCAGCGCGGTCTGATGGAGGCTGTGCGCAACTGTCCGGATATCGATATCAAGGAAAATCATTTCGCCGTGGAGATTATCACTCAGCATCATCTCGGTGCCCGTGTTACTCGCCGCACTCCTTATATCAACTGTTACGGTGCATACGTATTGAATCCTGATACCCAGAAGGTGGATACCTATCTGAGTAAGGTTACCGTGATGTGTACCGGTGGATGTGGTGCCGTTTATCAGACTACCACCAACCCTGTGATCGCTACGGGTGATGGCGAGGCGATGGTTTACCGTGCCAAGGGAACTGTAGCCGACATGGAGTTTGTCCAGTTCCACCCAACCGCTCTTTATCATCCGGGCGAAACCCATCCTGCCTTCCTCATCACCGAGGCTATGCGTGGTTATGGCGGCATCTTGCGTCTGCCTAACGGCGAAAGTTTCATGGAGAAATATGATAAGCGATTGAGTTTGGCGCCTCGTGACATCGTGGCTCGTGCCATCGATAAGGAGATGAAGATTCACGGATTGGATCATGTCTGTCTCGATGTAACCCATAAGAATCCAGAGGAGACCAAGCGTCACTTCCCTAATATCTACGCCAAGTGTCTGAGCATCGGCATCGACATCACCAAGGAGTATATCCCTGTTCGTCCTGCTGCTCACTATATGTGTGGTGGTATCAAGGTAGATTTGAACGGCTGTTCAAGCATCAACCGTCTCTATGCCCTGGGAGAGTGTTCATGCACCGGTCTGCATGGCGGTAACCGTCTTGCCAGCAACTCGCTCATCGAGGCTGTGGTTTATGCCGAGACTGCTGCCAAGCACAGTATTGAGCATGTAGATGAATACGACTTCAATGAGAAGGTACCAGCATGGAACGATGAAGGTACTTTGACCAACGAAGAGAAGGTGCTGATTACACAGAGCGTGAAAGAGGTGGGCGAATGCATGAGCAACTATGTAGGCATCGTGCGCAGCGACCTCCGTCTGAAGCGAGCATGGGACCGTCTCGATCTTCTCTACGAAGAGACAGAAAACCTCTTCAAACGTGTAAAGGTAAGCAAGGAACTCTGCGAGCTCCGCAACATGATTAACGTGGGTTATCTCATCACCCGCATGGCGATAGAGCGCAAGGAGAGCCGTGGTCTCCACTATACCATCGACTACCCTGTTCATGCTTACGACAAGGAGTAATCAAGAATTATCAGAATATTAAAAAGCTCGGATGCTTGTGATGCATCCGAGCTTTTTTTATTTTCAAGAATTTGAGAATTAGAGAATTTTTCTTTCTACCTATTGGTTCTGGTGAATTTTCTTTTTATCTCGTCAGCGAGAACTTGATGCTCAGACCGAAATCCTGTGTGGTGGTAGGATAACTGCTGCTCGACAGGAGCGGGGTGTTGGTCTGACGGTCATAATAGAAACTCATGGTAAGGAGTTTGCTGAAGGTATAATCGGCAGAGAAACTCAGTTTCAGAGCATTGTTGCCGCTGCTGGCACTGCTTACCATTGAGGCAATATCACGAACGATGGCTGCCTGCTTGCGGAAACTGAAGTCAAGACGTAGATTCAGATCATGGTTGGTACCATTCTGAACCGTCTTGGTGGTCGACGCATTCTTATTGGCTGCATTCTTGTTGCCGCCCTTCGACTTGGAACGGGAGGCCTTGGCGCCCCAGCCGAAAACATCGAAATTGTTGATGCGGTAACCCATACCGATTACCCAGTCCTTACTCAATGCCTCGTTCAGCTGCACACTCGTCATACTGAGGTTCAATACACGGGTCTGGCGATATTCTGCCTTCACCGTCATATTATTGTTGAATGTGACATCCATACCCAATAATGGCGAGAACGACTCGTTGATACTTACCTGCGAAATGTTGAACATGCTGCTTGGAGATGGATTGCCCGTAGTGGCATCACTCACGAAGCCGAGACCGTTCATATACTCCTGGAAGGTGCTGTAACTGTTGTAGCTGCCAACCGCAAAGACGCTCTTGTAAGAGTGGTTGATGTTGACACTCTTGAAGTGCTCGTTGAACCAAGGCAGACGTCCCAGTCCACTATAACGGATAGTCCAGTTTGGCAACATCCGGCTCAAAGCTGGGAATACCGAGAGCGAATTGCCACCCATCGAGGTATAAGCCTTGAGGAAGGCAGGAATCATGACATCGCTGCTATACTGGTTGACCGGTGTGCGGGAAGCATCAAACTTGCCACCAGCCAGAGCCGAACCTGTCGGATAAACGGTACCTGCATACTGAGCCTCTACCCTATCTCTGAAACCAGCCAGCGAGTTGACAAACTTCTCGAAGGTCTTGCTGCGATACCCCGAATTGGCATTGCCCATTCCCTCGAAAGCCGAACCCAGCGAGATGGTAGTCATCTGGAAGGCTCCACTCTGGGTGGTTGGCGTTCCTTCATACATATACTGTATGCTCTTCTGCGTGGTCTTGGTACGTGTGGCTGAGAGATCAATCTTGAAATCCTTGACAGGCTCCAGGGTGGCACGCAGCGTAAGATTATCCGTTCTGCTGGTAGTGGCTGGTGTTGCGATACTGTCGTTGCAGAGCAGCCAGTCGTTGTTTTTAGCCTTCTCGATATAATCGTCGCCAACCATACCGAAGGCAAAGTCAAGACCCGGTGCCATCTGTCCCACCTTCTTCTGTCCGAAGGCATCACCCACACTAGGCAAGAAGCCCGGCAGGGTGAGCTGATAGCTGCTGCGATAGTTGATGCTTACGTTGCGCACCATCATTGCCAGACGACTAGCCAACTGCAATCCCTTATACCATTTCTTATCATCAAGCGGTTCCTTAGCCAGTACGGAGAGTTTTACCTTCATGGCGGTATCTACCTTTGAGATGATTCTGATCTGGTTATTATCCACCTTTTTATATTTAAGCGGGAACACTTTGCCGTCTTCCGTCTTGGCATTCACAATCAGTCGCTTGGTATTCTTGCCGTGGCGTATCTTGAATGTAGTATCAGGCAGGAGGGTGATTTCCCGTTCGAAGGCACGCTTGTTCTTAGGCAGCGCCTTCTTCGGATCAGCCGCCTGTTCCTTTGCTTCCTGCTTCTTTTTCTTTTTTTCCTGCTTCTTGCGCTGCATCTGTGCCCTACTCTGGGTACGGTCAAACTTATCGTTTACCTTCTTCAGGAAAGGCACATGGTTGTAGAGTTTCACCAGGTTGAAGTTTCCGTTCAATGTCAGTTCGCGCTGGGTATTGATGGTGTTTCCATACGAGTTGCCCTCCTCATCCTCTGTACCGCGCTCCCAAGAATAGTTGGCATTGTAAGAGGCATCGCTGTTCACCCAGTCGAAGACAGGCAGCAGATTGAGAGGCACCTTGTAGGATGCCTGGAAATTCTGACTGTAGTCGAGCGGTGCACCCCAGTGGCGGATGCTGGTCCATACGGAATCCTTCCAGGCATGATACTGGTCGGCATAAAGATCCTTGTTGACCGGTGTATATGGTTCCTCTATCTGTGCATGGGTAGCACTCTGGAAGTTCATGTGCAGGTTCTTGGTCAGATCCCAGTTGATGGAGAACTCACGATTCCAGAGGAACTGTTCACTGAAGGTGAGCGGCAACTTGGAGTCTACTCCGGCAGCTCCACTCATCAGGGTTTCCATATCGCGCTCCTGCAACTCGTAGTAGTCGCGCGTCATCTCGGTATTGAAGGCTATGTTCTGCGGGAGCCAGTTCAGTCCGAAACGTTTCAGAATGTCGAGCCACTTGCTCTTGTTCTTCAGTCCCTTGAATGGTTCCCATGCCTTATAAACCGGGCTCCACGAATAATCCAAGGCTCCGCGCCAGTTGTCCTTTCGCTCATACATCGTCGTTTCACCCGTAGTATACTGATGCTGATGACTGTAGGTGAATGAGAAGTTGGCAGGATCGTATGGCATCGGATGGCGCTTGGTAGCGATACCCACCCGGGCATTCGAGATGGAGAAGTTGGTCTGCGTAATCTTGGTGGCAGCGATATTCTCGATAGAATCGCGTTCATGCTTGGATCCGGCAGCATCGAGGGCATCCTTCAACTCCATATCGGTATCCAGCGGATTATACTTAGGAGTGGTCTTCTCCTTGGTAACACTATAATATAAAGGTATGCTCACCTTCGCCTTGTCAGGGAAGAACTTACCCATTTCGAGCGATGTGGTCACACTGTAGGTACCGTAATTATCGGTAGTGCGACTTGCCACGCCATCTTCCAGACCGCCGAATCCTTCGCTGATGTATCTGCCGGTGGAATTCACGCTACCCAAATCGGAGAGTTGTACGTTGAGGTTGGCATTGGCAGCCCAACCGCCCGAATTATTATGTTCCTTGAGTCGGAGTTCGTTTATCCATACCTCACCACTCTTGATGTCGGCAGAATTGTTTCTCACACCCAGCATCATGGTCTTCACCTCGCCAAGACTCGGATTACCCACGATGGTAATCTTATTCTGCGGATGTTCTGCATCCATCATGGAATAAGGAGCGAGATAAGAAGCCACACCCTGTGCCTTCGCCTTGTTGCGGTTTTTCTTCAATGCCGTAAAGACACTCAGCGGCACATCGAGCATATTCTCCTCAGGCCATACCGCCTTACAGTCGGCTAGCACATAGCGGTTGTAGTTGGAGCGTGGCTCGGTGAGCTTCAGCGGGATTTCATACTCGTAGTAATTATTCTTGTAATCACTACCCAGACGGATGAAGACTGAGAGATCACCATCCTGCAGACGGGTGGTATTCTGCTCCAATGCATTGGCATGGGCAAACATCTGGATGCGCTTGTACTGACGCAGATCAAGGGTAGAATTCCTGTAAACCGCCTTCGCCTCGCCTGTGCTCATATTCTTGACCACCAGACTCAACGCCTGCTCGTTAGCCTCAACCAACTGAGGCTGACTAGGATCCTGTTCGCGCTTGATACCCGGAGGCAATACATAGTTGACCGGTGTCTTCTCGCCGTTTTCTTCCAGACTCACGCTGCTTGCGTCGAGGGTTCCGCCACTGGCTGCGCCGAGCGGCTGATCATAGGTACGCCACTTGCCCATCACGAGGTCGAAGGTACCGAAACGCAGCACGATAGGTTTCTTGAAACCGGTGAGGAACATACGCATGAAGCGGATGCTGGAGAAATCGTTGATGTTGCCCTGACGGCTCTCAAACTCATCGATAGGTATGCGGAACTGATACCAGGTAACGGTAGACTTGGTATTATCACGCCAGGTCTGGCTGTATTCACGCTTATCTACAATATGATTGTTACCCACCACGAGATCTTCCGGACGGATGCTGACACGGTACTGGAAGTATTTCTCATATTCGTTGAGGGTATAATCCTGGTTGATATCCTCGACATCCGGCGTTGACTTATAAGAAGTATCATAGCTCTCAGAACGGCTGTCGCTGTCAGGCGAGTTGCCCTGAGGATTGTTGATATACTTATATCGCTGCAAGATAGGAGCACGCATCTCATCCCAGTCGGAACCGCGGAAATAGTGATAGTCATCACGTGCCGGATCGGCAAAGATGCTGTCGAATACCGCCTGGTTCACCTTGCCCTGAATCTGGTCGAGATAAGCACTCTTGTAGAATTCCTGCTCCTCGGCATCAGTCAGTCCGTTGAAACCCACATCCTGCAAGGCTCTGCTGCCACTGGTGGTAGCAAAGGCATAGGTCACGGTGCTCTGGGTAGGAATCTTACCCCACTGGGTATAGGTGTAGCTCTTGCTGCCATCTACCGGCATGCCACTCTCATAGAATTTCTTGCCATCACGCAGGATATCCTCGCTCACCTCGCCCAGGTTGATGTAGAAATCGCCACCATAATCGGCAGCATCAGCCTCTTCGCGGGAATAGATGAACGGATCGAGCATCCAGAACTCGATGTATTCGATGTTTGCCTGCTCGAAATCGTTGGTATCCAGCTTACGCATCATTCCGCCCCAGTTGCGTTGCGGATTCTGCAGGGTTCCGTCTGCCTGCAAATCTGTTACATTGAAGTTGTATGGTCCCGGCTCGCTTGGATAGTAAGCCAGATTGAGTACATTCAGGGTATTGGTAGCGCCCTGATAACTGCTCTGGTCGCGCAATGGGAAGAGCTCCTTGGTATAGACCTCGCGAACATAATGGTTACTCAACTGCTTGAGGTCGCCCTTGATATGTCCCGGAGTGAGCGAACTTCCACGGCGGGTGAACAGCGGATCGATGGTATACCAGGCTAGGCGCGAACGGTGGAAGCCGCTGTTCAGACCAGTCTTATCGCTGTAATCGTCCTTGAAATTGAGCGAAGGCACACTGGATATAAACCAGGAGGTAGGAGTAGTTACATCGATGGTAGTCTTCGTACCCTCGAAGTCATCGATATAAGATGCATTGTCCTGTGTGCCACCTGCCTCACCGGCAATAAGCTGGGCAAATTCTCCTGTAAAGGATATCTGCGATGGCTGGGTGAGGTGCAGGAATGGTATCTTGTCAAGCACATTGGTGAGCCACTGACTCTCCTTGCGCCAGTTGAGATTGATGCCCCAAAGGGTGTTCTTCAGCGGTTCGGACCCCATGGATACCTTGGTAGTAAGCGCCTGTTCGGAGAGGTGCTGGATAGTACCGCTCAACTGGAAGTTCTTGGTAAAATCATACTCCCAGTTCAGTCCGAACATCGTTTTTCGGGTTTGTCCGAAATCGGTATTACTCTCCAGAGAAACGTTGACAGCCGTACCGGCATCGATGATGCTCTGGTTCAGGATGGTCACCTCACCGGCACTGTAATCTACCGAATAGTCGGTGCCCTCTTTCAGGGTGATACCGCCTGCCGTAACGACCACCGAGCCCTGTGGCACATTGTAGGCATCGAGCGAGATGACATTGGCTGCAGAGCCCTTGAACTGTCCCACAATCTGATACTTGTTCTTCTCGGCAATCTGCTTGGCTACGGTCTTCGTACTGTCATAAAGTTCGGTAAAGGCATACTTTTCAGCCTTGTCGGCAGCCACGCCCCGCTTGACCAGATAATCACGCATATAACTGCCGAAAGGCTCTACCTTCGGAATGAACACGCGTCCGTTAGAGATGGTATAGCCTTCTACATAATCAAAATATCCATTGCTGTGTGCCTTGTTGTTGTTATCCAGACGGTCGGCGCCCAGCACACGGATGATAGGCTGCTTCTTCACCTGCTGCTCAGGGATATAACTGAGATATACGCCGGTGGTATCGCTCTGGTATTTCACATCCAGGCGGAACTTCTCCTTCTCTACGGTAGAAGCCAGATAATAAACGTTCTTCATCATCAGCCCCCAGTTGCCCTGTCGCGGATTGTTACTGGTATTCTTGAGCGATTTCACGAAGAGTGCCTGCTTGGTATCGCTGAGATCGGATGCAAACTCGCCCACCTGATAGGTAACACCTCCCGATGTATACTCATAGGCTACAGCAAGTACCTGGTCGGTCTGCAGACTGGTTTTCAATGAGATATAACCCAATGAAGTATTGACCGTATACTCTGAAGAATTGAGCAAACGGGCACTCTCCAGTTTCTCATAATCGGCTCCGCCAACCAGTCCGCCTCCATCGAGAGTGGTTGCAGCCTGGTCGATGTCACGGGCAGCAGCATACTGCCCTGTCATCGCCGCATACTCTGTATTCGCCTGGTTAGAAGGCACCTGTCCACTCGCCGCCCACATCGGGTTGCTCAGTTTCTGGTTCTCGCCCAGGTCGGTCAGGGCTACGATGTTTCGGGTATTGGTGGTATTGCCGGTTTTGTTGGTAACCCACACCTCCACACGGTTAATGGTGATGCCCGTGGTGAGATTAGGAAGTTTCTGCATCCAGGCATCATAATGATTTCTGAAATACTGGGAGAGGAAGAAGTGGCGGTTCTCCTCATAATCGGCTACATTCAGTTCGAAAGGAGTGAGCTGTACACCGCCCCTGGTAGATACGCTCTTCGATGCACTTTTCTTCTGCGAAGCCACCATCTGCAGCTTGAGTTTGCCAAACTGCAGATCGGTTCTAACACCAAACAGACTGCTGGCGCCTTTGATGAGCGAAGAGTTGGAAGGGAAGGAGACGTTGCCCGCCTCAACGAGTTTAATGATTTCATCTTCCTTGCCGTCGTACTTCAGTTTCATGTTCTGTGCATCGAAATCGAAGGTGGCATCGGTGTTGTAATTCAGGTTCATGTTCACTTTATCGCCCACCTTTCCGTTGACGTTGAGGTTGATTTTCTCATCAAAATCCATCATCGTCGTCTTTCGGTTGCGGATAGGCAACGAAGGATTGTCGATGCTCTTCTTGTTGATACCGAACTTGAGTTCGGCAGAACCCTGTGTCTTCACTCTGATGCCACCAGGACCGAAGATTTTCTCGGCAGGTCCCAAGTCGAAGTGCATATCTGAGAAATCGAACTTCTCCTTGCCTTTTGCCTGGAAGATTTCATCGTTCTGCTTGCGGAAGTAACTGTTGCGCTGCTGCTGTTCGGTCCATGCAAGATACTCTTTCGGAGTGAGCATGATAGGAGCCGAAAGCCAGGTTGAGCCCATGCGGTTGCCGATGATATAGCGGTCGAGGGTATCGTTGTAGACTACCTGATATTGCAGATTATCAGGACGTTTCAGGTCGAGCGGACTCTGATAGAGGTCGCTCAGGGAGTAAGGTTGGGTGCGCTGAATCTGCCAGCGGGTATGCAGCAATGAATCGGGAATGGTATCTTCATCAAGCTGCACGGGCTGGGCTGTGCTGGTATGGGTTTTCTTTTTATCGTCCTGAAGTTGAGGCAAAGCTATCGCATAGCCGAAGGTTGCCACCATCAGCCAAGCCAATAGAAAAGATATGAATCTTTGCTTCTGTTTCATCGATAAAAAACTCCTAACTTATTTGATTTGCTTCAATGCCAGTTTCACAACCTGTTCTACCGGGAGATCAGGCTGTGCCTTGAGGATATCTACTACTACCTTGGCAGATGGTGCCGGCGAGAAGCCGAGCATGGTGAGGGCGCTTACCGCCTCATCCTTTACGTCATTGTTCACCATCACCACATTGCCTCCGCTGGCTGGCAGTTCGTCAGCGATGCCGAGGCTCACGATTTTATCTTTCAGGTCGATGATGATTCGCTGTGCTGTCTTCAGTCCGATACCCTTCACGGTTTTCAGCACCTTGTCGTTACCCGTAGAAATGATTTCACAGAGTTCGCGTGGCGAGAGTGAAGAGAGAATCATACGGGCTGTATTTCCGCCTACTCCTGAAACGGTGATGAGGAGGCGGTAGAGTTCACGTTCCTGTTTGGTAGCAAAGCCGAAAAGGGTGAAAGAGTCATCTCTTCCACCAGCCATCAGCACTTCGTGAACATAGAGCTTCACCTCCTGTTTGCCCTGAATGGCAGTATATGTATTGAGCGATATATTGAGTCCGTAGCCCACCCCCGCAGTCTCAACAACAGCCAGCGCAGGTGTCAGCTCTGTCAGATCGCCATGAATATATTCTATCATTTTCTTTTTCTCCTAATTAAATTAATATATTAATAACGTGCGAAGGGCGGGATTATTGTAATAGAGTTCCATAAAATTACGTCCCGTAGTGCAAAGCGCATCGGGAGGTATTGGAAAGAGGATGAATGATGTTTCGCAACAAAATAGCGAAACTGTAAGGTTCTTGCTACGGATACTTTACAAATCTCTGCTTATTCATATCTAAAAAACTATGATTTTACTACTTTAAATAAAGAGTGAAGAATTCACTGTAACTCTAACATCGATAAATGCTCGCAAATTCAAGTCTACGAATTTTTTCTTTTAAAAAGTTTGTCGATTACAAAAAAAAACTTATATTTGCAGCCAAATAGCATAATATTGGGAGCATACTATAGCTGCCAGGCAAATAATTATGCAGATATGAAAGTCTGCATAAACACCTATTTCGTGAATACGAACAGAAATATTTCATTAAAATTTAAAAAAATACTCGATATGTATAACAAAATTATCCTCTTTATGATGTTATTACTTATGATTTCGTGCAATTCGAAGCTGAAACGAAATCTTAAAAACTCAATAGAGATTAAAGAACAATTAGGACAATCGTCTTATCCTTTTATAAAAAGTATGGAGTATCATGCCTATATACAAGATAATGAGGCTATCCCTGTTATAGATATCCAAATCACTGAAAAAGGAAACTTCTCTATCTTTGTAAAATATCAAACTAATAAAAAATATTCGAAACTTAGTTATAAAGAGACTTTGGATTTTTTGTCCACCGTCATAGAAAAACAAAATAAAGAAAATATTCCTCTCTCTAGGCTTCAACAAATATTTATAAGAACAGAAATGTGGAATGAAAATTCCATCTATACTTCTATGGAGGAATACCGGAACATAAACATTCCACATGGCGAATATTTTAACAAAAAAGCGAAGGAAAGCCATATAGTTTCAGACATCACAAAAATACTATCCAGATATAACTTAAAGATTGGAAGTCTCTCATACGAAGGTCTGCTACCGCTAGACGGAAAAGTCATTAAAGAAATAAATAAAAATATAGAATTAAATACGTCAGAAGCTTACCTTACAGGGAATTTAGTTTTAGATATTGCAAACCAATAGTTATGAAAATCAAGAATTTAGAAGAAGCATTAATCTGTTTTAAAGAAAATGCAATCATTCATGGGGAATGTACACAAAATGGTGACAACAAACGTGGTAACAAAAGCCACAAAAATATAATAAATGCCATCAAGTACATTTCTGCAGAACATAAATATGAAATTTTAGAACCTCTTTTGGAAGATAACAATCTTTCTGTAAGAATATGGGCAGCTTATGCACTATTGCACGTTAATACTCCAAAAGCAGTAAAAGCATTGAAAGAAATTGTTAAGAATGACAGTGGAATTATGGGGTTCAATGCAGAAATGACATTAGATGAATTCAAGAAAGGCAACATTTAACCTGCATATTTCATTCTCACCTAATTATACAAGTGCAAAGATTTGCCAGAAATTACGTCCCGACGTAGCATGTCATACGTCCCGACGCAGAGCCAGAGACGTCGGGACGCAGCAAAAGCTACGTCCCGACGTAATTCAAAGCACATCGGGAGGTATCGGAAAGGGGATGTATGATGTTTCGCAACAAAATAACGAAACTGTAAGGCTCTTGCAGCAGATACCTTACAAATCTCCGCTTATTCATACCTAAAAACTATGATTTTACTACTTTTTGCAACTTTTATGAGTTAAAATTCTATTAAAACGTCACGTATTTCAAGAAAAAGCTATACTTTTGCAACCGGAAACAGAATGAAAAGCGGAAAACATATCCGTTGGATGACTAAACCGCAACAAATAAAAGAAATAAAAACAACAAAATAAAAGAAATAAGACAATGAAGAAATTTAGAGCAGCCGTAGTAGGATACGGCAACATCGGTAAGTTTACTGTTGAAGCACTCGAAGCAGCTCCTGACTTTGAGATTGCAGGTATTGTACGTCGCCAGGGTGCCAAGGACAAACCAGCTGAGTTGGCAAACTATGAAGTAGTAGATGACATCACCAAGTTGAAGGATGTAGATGTTGCTATCCTCGCAACCCCTACACGCTCTTGCCCTGAGTATGCAGAGAAGATCGTTGCCCTCGGTATCAACACCGTAGACAGCTTCGATATTCACACCAGCATCCTCGACTACCGTACCAAGCAGATGGAGAACTGCAAGAAGGCTGGCAAGGTAAGCGTTATCTCTGCAGGTTGGGACCCAGGTTCTGATTCTATCGTACGTGTTCTGATGGAGAGCCTTGCTCCTAAGGGTTTGACATATACCAACTTCGGTCCTGGTATGAGTATGGGTCACTCAGTTTGTGTTCGTGGCAAGAAGGGCGTAAAGGAAGCGCTCTCTGTAACCATCCCATTGGGTGAGGGTATCCACCGCCGTATGGTATACGTAGAGTTGGAAGAAGGTGCCAAGCTTGAGGATGTAACAGCCGAAATCAAGGCCGATCCATACTTCGCTCACGATGAGACCCACGTATTTGCCGTAGCATCAGTAGATGATGTAAAGGATATGGGTCATGGTGTGAACCTCGTTCGCAAGGGTGTATCAGGCAAGACCCAGAACCAGCGTTTCGAGTTCAACATGAGCATCAACAACCCAGCCCTCACCGCTCAGGTATTGGTTAACGTGGCTCGTGCTTCATTCCGTCTGCAGCCAGGTTGCTACACCATGCCAGAGATTCCAGTTATCGATATGTTGCCAGGAACCCGTGAGGAAATCGTAGCAACACTCGTATAAAGACATTGAACTTTGAGGTTTGAACATTGAACTTTATGATGAGTTTAACAGGTTCAGATTCATAGTTTAGCAAATAATAAAGGCTCGCAAGAAGTTTCGATTTCTTGCGAGCCTTTTGAATATACTATATTCCAATTTATTTATGCGTCATGATATCAAGCACCATATCATCGGTAGCTCTCATCGCATCGGCACCGATGCTCGTGAGGTTGTGGATGCACTTATCCACATCATCATCTACGATACCCTCGGCAGAGGTGACACACTTGCCTTCCATAGAAAGGAGGGCAGAAAGAAGAGCGGTGCTGACACCTGATGAAATCTTCAGGGCACAACTTGGTTTCGCTCCGTCACAAATCATACCGGTGAGATTGGCTACCATATTCTTGACAGAATTGCAGATGCGGGTATAATCGCCACCCATCAGATAGGTAATGCCGCAACTGCTGCCCGTACTGGCTACCACACAACCGCAAAGAGCTGAAAGCTTGCCTAAGCTCTGCTTGATATAGATGGCAGTCAGATGACTGAGCATCAGGGCACGGATCATTTCCTCCTCGGTATTCTCGTTCTCCAGCGCATAAACCACCACAGGATTCGTTGCACAGATGCCCTGGTTGCCGCTGCCGCTGTTACTCATCACCGGAATCATGGCACCACCCATACGGGCATCGCAGGCTGAAGCGGTGCGGGAGATGATATGCGAGAAAATATTATCGCCGAAGATACCATGACTCAACGGACGGTCCATCGTCTTGCCCAGACAGTGGCCATAGTTGCCTTTGATACTCAACTCGGCAGCCTTCATATTATAGTCCCTGGTCTTGAGAATGAAAGAAATCTCATCGAGCGGAGCTGTTGTAGCAAACTCGTAAACCATCGGGAAATTGAGCTGGATGTCGTCATCAGCCTCATCGCCCACAGTACCGCCACGCTTATCGAGCACCACCTCGCCATTACGCTCAACATACACAAAATGGGTATGTGAACCGGAGATAATTGCCGTAGCCTGGTCTTCACCAGCATGACAGATGATTTCGATATAGAGTTTATCCACATCACCCTGCTTCAGTTTGATGTTGATATCCGCATCCTTGATATATTGTTTGCCCTGTTCCAGACTGTCGGGAGTAAGATCTTTCAACACTTCCAGCTGATATTCAGGCTTTCCGATGAGCGCCCCCAGCGATACGGCGATAGGCAAACCAATCATACCCGTGCCAGGAATGCCGACACCCATCGCATTCTTGAGCATATTAGGACTCAGAAGAACTTCGATACGTTCAGGGCGCTTGCCCAATGTAGTAGCAGCCTTGGCTGTACATAATGCCACAGCCATCGGTTCGGTACAGCCGATGGCAGGAACCACCTCTTTATTAACGAGCGCAATGATGCGCTCACGCTTACTTTTCTCTAACATAATCTATATAGCTTTTATATAAATAACGTTCTTACCATTATTTCGGGTACAAAAATACAAAAAATAAACCGTATTTCACGATATTATCGAAAAAATACGGTTTATCTTTATATAAATGGAGCACTTTAGCCAAACTTTTCGTCTAAATATCTTATTTCGAGAATAGTTCAGCCAACTTTGCAGCCAATTCCGTACCACGGATATTCTCAGCAATACACTTACCTGTAGTACCATCTACCAGGAAGATGGCAGGAATGAACTTTACCTTATAAGAATCAGCTATACCGGCACGGTCAAGTCCGTTAGGCCAAGAAAGTTTCTCCTCAGCAAGCGCTTTCTTCCAAGCAGTTTCATTCTTATCGATAGAAACACTTACTATTTCCAGTCCCTTTCCTTTATACAGTTCATAAAGTTTCTTGAGGTTAGGAATTTCCTTGCGGCAAGGTCCACACCATGAAGCCCAGAAATCAACCAGATAATACTTCTTTCCCTTTACACAAGAAGCCATGCTCACTTTAGAACCATCAACTTGCTGGAGTTCGAACTGAGGCAAAGTCTCACCTGTAAGTCCCTTTGGATTAATCTGCTCGTTGAGCAACTTTCCATAGAAGCTATTCTTAGCAGTTTCTGAGAACGAATTCCATTCCTTGGAGTTTTCCTTGGTGAAATAGTTCAAGGTACAAAGCATGGCGAAAGGTCCCCACCAGGAATCCTTGTTGTCTGAATACAACTTTCCATAAGAAGACTCCACCGTATCAAAGAAATTCTTCTGTTCGGTAGCCATCTCTCTTCTCTCGTCACTATCTTCCAAAGCTTTCATCTTAGCTTTATCCTTTGCCTGGTAAGCCTTGCTCTGTTCTGCAATCAATTTTTTATGCTTATCGTTTATATCCTTATACATCTTATCAAGCATATCCCTCACTGAACCGATTTTTGTCTGATATTCTTCGTTCATAGCACTGCCGAAAATCTTGACATTGCTGGTATTAAAACCAGTGGTTACCCCATCATTGATGGGTTTGGCATCGAGAGACACCTGTACTTTTTCGCCACCTTTGGTCATCAGACTAAAAGTGAAAACACCATTTCTTGGACCGACACCGATAAAACGAGCCTCTGTAACAGGGATGGTTAAAGTAAGTTTTCCACCCTTTACCACACCTTTAGCGAGAGGTTTCTCATTACGATGGGTAGCAGCCAGGACGGCTTCCATTTCCGTACCATCAGGCACACCATTCAAGATTGCATCAATGATACACTCGTCTGCATTCTGAGCATGAGCACTCATCACAGAGATGAGCGCCAATGCCAATGAGAAAATTGTTTTTTTAAACATCATATTTGTACAATTACTAGAAAGATTTATTTTAACGTTCATTACTTCTCCACATTCTGTACGAAACTTCCGTTGCCAGGATTATCAATGGCTCCCTTAGGGAATGGGAAGGTCCAGAGATGAGAGGATGGAGCAAGACTTATCTGCTTGCCATCTATCTCTTTTGTCAGCGTGCGGGCATAGGTACCTTCAGCATTTAAGCGACGAGCATCGCCAAACGGCACGATAGAGAAGATAAGTTGATTATCCTTAGCTTGACGTATATACCGGATAGCTTCTGCCACAGAGGACGCCGATAGTGGCTGATATTTCTCTGGAAGGATATATGTCTTACGCACCTCATTGAGCACATCCATAGCATCTGTCAACTGATTCTTACGAGCCAAGCATTCAGCCTTGATAAGATACTGCTCCACGGTTCTCATTCCAGCAAGATTGATATAGCCATTGGTCAACCCCTGATAATAAGTTTCTGCACCCATCGTTCTTTGTTTCCAATTGCTCAAGAAATAAGCATCTCCCTCTTCGAATCCGGCAGCACGATTTACCGGTATCTTGAATATCGCAGATGCAGAGTTGGAACTATTATCGGCATAATTGAAATTATAACAGTCCTGGCTATCAAATCCCAATGGCGTTTTCAAAGAAGGATAAACACCCTCTTGGGCTATCACACCCTTATTATCATTATAGAATCCAACCCAATCAACCAACTTATCATTAATGGCAAGAGCCTTATCAGCAAACTCCAACGCCTTTTCATAGTTCATCATCTGAAGATAGGTACGTGCCAACATAGCATAGGCAGCTCCCTTGCCCGGTTGGAGGAGCGTGGTACCCATATCTGGAAGATCAGCTACCGACGTGTTCAAATCATTCAAAATAAATTCATAGATTTCCTGAATGGTGGCCTGATGATAAGGAGCATTCTGAAGACTGCTTGTAATCAGAGGCACACTCAACTTACTGGCAGCATTTGAAGGCTCGTAGGTATCAGCATAATAATTAGCGAGATTGAAATAGTTCATCGCACGCAACACTCTGGCATATGCCATCACCTCAGCCTTTTCTTTCTCAGTACCTTCTGTTGTATTAGGCACATCTTCCAATATCAGATTGCAGGTATTGATAGTGCCATAAGCCACATAATAAGTACTCTCATCTGCAGAGTTCCAATAGGCACGATCGGTTTCCTCCTCCCAATTGTAGTTAGCCTTATACATCGGATAATAACTGGCATACGAATTGGTGAGATATTCATCATTAAGCAAATAGCACGTTTGCAAAACCGGCATGCGATGAGTACCATACTCGTAACGGAGAAAAGCCTCATAGTCGGCGAGCGACTTAGGGATGCGTTTGCCCTTTGGTTCTATATTGAGATAGTTATCGCAAGAGGCAAGTCCCATAACCATGCCCAGCAACAACACCATATATACTAATTTCTGTTTCATTTTCTTCATTATTTAAAAGTTGAGATAAATGCCTAACACATAGTTGGTGGCATTATAACCACCCAGCTGGTACTTAGCCTGTTTGGTCTTTGCCCAGAAGAACGGATTCTCCACATTAGCCTGAACACGGGCACTCTGCATATAGAGCGAACGGCACAGCGACTTTGGCAAATGATAAGCCAGAGAAATGTTGTTCAGACGAATATAACTGGCATCAAGGATATTGATATCAGAATAAAAATAAGTACTATACAAAGAAGATGCTGACAAACCACTTTCGGCAAAAACAGCCTTTGGCACATTGGTATAAGCCTCATCACCTGGTTTCTGCCAACGATTAGCAAGTCCGGCACTAGCTCCCGCAATATTGGAGATATATCCTACGCTGGAATAACTGCAAGTGAGGAAAGCAGGATTGGCATTGCGCATCTTATGACCACCCGCAAAAAGGAACTGCATACTGAAATCGAAATCCTTGTAGCTGATACTGGTTCCGAAAGATCCACTATACTTAGGAGTGGTAGTACCCATGTAAGAGATGGCATCCAATGTCGTTGGCTGATTAGTTACCTTCTCACCATTCTCGTTATACACCTGTGGCAATCCTTCTTCACTCAATCCAGCCCACTTATAGCCATAGATTGCATTATATTCGTTGCCGATAATAGGATAAGCCGAAGGGTAATCCAACTGAAGAATATAAACCGGCGCCTTTACATTTACATAAGTCACCTCATTCTTATTATAAGCATAAGTCATATTGGCTCTCCATGAGAAATCCCTGGTACGCAGAACCTCACCACTCAGGGAAATTTCTACACCACGATTGTACATCTCGCCATTGTTGATGGTATAGGTGCTGTAGCCCCAACCTTCAGTAGGTACACCCATGGAAGAAGCCAGGAGGTCGGTACCCTTCTTGTCGTAATACTCTACAGTACCATTGAGTCGGTTCTTAAAGAGCGAGAAATCGATACCTATATTAAAGGTATTGGTTTTCTCCCAGCTCAGCATCGGATTGGCACGCGACTGCACATATCCCTGTGTACCTCCCACATGCCCGTTATTATTATAGCTTGCCACCATATAAGGGGCAGAATTCTTAGATACGTTTCCGGCAATACCATCAGAAACACGGAGTTTCAAATAATTGACCCAATCTGCGTGGAAGAACTTCTCCTTACTGATAATCCAACTGGCACCTACCGACCAGATAGGCTTGTTCTGAAACTTCGAACTGGTTCCCCAGAGATTAGAGCGGTCCCATCGTAAACTACCAGTCAAGCTATAACGGTCATCGTAAGTATAAGCAGCATTACCATATACCGAAACATAACGATTTACATTCTCATAAGAAGCAGACAAATCAGTCGCGGTCATAGATTTATATCCCAGCACACCCGCTATACCTTTCAACAAACCAGCATTATTCACCATACTGGATGTTAACATCTGAGAATCATAGTTAAACAGTTTGTCTCGATGCAATTCCTGCTTGTTCTGGATGGTTTCCGTGCCCAGAATTGCAGTTACGCTGTGAACATCCTTGAAAGTCTGATCAAAACTCAACTGCTGACGGAAGTTATAAGCAGAGGTATATTGGTCTGAACGAACCAGGATATCCCCATAAGGAATCACATAATTGACAGAGCCATCACCATTATCGGTTGCATACCCGTTTACCACACCCCGAACCTGCGCAGAAGCTTTATCAGCCCAGTTTTCACCACGATATGAAGCTCGTTCGTACTGGAAGGAAGCAGCATACTTCAAACAAGGCAGAATCTGTACATTCAGACGGGCAAAAGTTCGTAAAGCCAACTCCTTGTTGGTGGTAATCTGACGATCCAGCTCTTCCAAAGGAGTGATATCCATATTATAAAGACCATACTTCTGATAGATAGCCAAAGTACTTGCATCATATCTCTCACTCATCGGCTTGGTATAACAAGAGCCATCAGCATTCACTAAATTATCGTATGGCAAAACAGAATATCCAGGAGAAAGGACATTGTAGTTCTGTGTCTGATCCTCACCCACCTTTAGGTAAGCACCTAAATCCAAAGAAAGCCATTTTGTGAAATGAGAAGTATTGGTAAGGTTGATACCTAAACTCTGATTATTGGAATACTTATCTTCAAGGGTATTATACTTATAAGTGACCGAAGCCTTGAAGAGATTATTCACCGAGTTGTTTACAATATTCATATTATACTGCTGATACAACGGATCGCGCTTAGCATACTTCTTCATCTGGTCATAGTAGTTATAACCTTTTCCAGCCAAATCAGTCAGTTTAGCATTCATTTCTGACTCAGAGATATTGCCTGCATAATAATTCAAGATATTGCAGATACCCGCGCTCGTATAGATTTTCTGATCCAACATATTCTGAGCGTATACCTTAGCTCCATTGCCTGCAAGATTCGGATTCTGCGCAGCCCACTCCTTCTCCAAGTCAATAACAAGAGAAGAATTGGCGAGATAATCTGTATAATAAGAATAAGGATGCCAGGTAAGAGAAGCATTGAAAGAGACATTGGTCTTACCCTTAGCTGCCGATTTCTTGGTAGTGATGACAATGACACCATTGGCAGCACGAGCACCATAGATGGAAGCAGCTGCAGCATCTTTAAGAACAGTAATACTCTCAATATCATCCATATTCAAATCAGGGATTTCCTCGGTAATATCACCAGTTCCATTGCCGGTCAACTTAGTTTTCTCTACTGGAAAGCCATCAATGACATAGAGAGGAGAAGCAGAGGCATTCATCGTGGTTACGCCACGAATCATGCCGTCATTATATCCGGCAACCTCGCCAGCCAGCACAGTAGAGAGATTACCCAACCTCTTGTCTTTCAGTTCATCAGCTGTTACCTTGGTAAAAGCACCGGTTGCACGCTCCTTAGAGATTGTCTGATAACCCGTTACAACCACTTCACCAAGTATGGTCTTATTTTCAGACATTACAATCTTCACATGATCCCTACCAGCCACCTTTACCTTCTGGTCATTCATACCGACATACGAAACCGTAACCTCATGACATCCTTTAGGAATATAAAACTCAAAATTACCATCCGTATTAGTCACGGTTCCAAAAGGACTGCCAGGCACTACAACAGAAGCGCCAATCATAGGTTCTCCATCCTCATCGGTAATTGTTCCTGAGAGGGGGCGGATGGCAGCTCCATTATCTGTAGCTTCAGCTGCAGTTTTATGTTGCAAAACCTTCTTGACGGTAATAAACTTACCACTTACTGAGTAAGTGAAAGGTTTACCCTGTAAAATCTGCTTTACGGCAGTTGAGGCAGAAGCATTCTTCAGATGAACCGTTGTGGTATAGGACTTTACGTCCTCTATTACAAAATTCACCTTATAATCCGACTCCTGCTGTACTTTTCTCAATGCAGAAGCCAAAGACTCATTAACGAGCGACATCGTGATGCCTCTCTTTGCATTCTGTGCTCCTACAGGCAATGCCATCCATAAAGTCAGGACAGCAAACATGAATACACATCTTACTTCTTTCATATTTTTCTTTTTTTCGTTAATACTATAATAAAAATACGTTTCTGACAGCGAATCGGTAACATCTACTTTCAAAAAATAATGAAAAAAGTTTGTTTTCTTACAAATAAAACTAAAACATCGGCATTTTCAGGAATTATAATTTCCCAGAAATGCCGATGTGACGATACATCAAGATTTACTTAAATACCTTATTCTATATATATAGTATTTCCCTTAAAACTAACCTTTGCAACTCCCAGATTATTCAAGAGTTCTATAGCATCCTCTATACTGCCACTCTTATCTGCGGAGAAATCGAGATGCTTGGTTTTGACTGCAGGATTTCTAAATACCACCTTACTCTGATAATATGCTGCAAGATTATCCAAGATGTATTCCAAAGTCTGGTCGTGATAATAGAGCACACCATCTGCCCATGCGGTAGTTTCATCCGTATTTACATTAATTATCTGCCCAGAAACAGTCTCCTTTGCACTTAAGGAATATTGCTGTCCCGGATTCAATGTCACAGGTTTATGCTGACTGTTCTTTGCCAGGACTTCCACCTTTCCCTCAACCAAAGTCACTTTACAGTCACTACCCTGATAAGCCTTGATATTAAAAGAAGTACCCAAGTCCTTGGTCAAGACACCACCTGCATCCACCACAAAAGGACGCTTACTGTCGTGCCTTACCTTGAAGAATGCTTCTCCTTCAAGATGCACCATACGCTCTGCTCCCTTAAAGCAGTGGGGATAAGTAATCTTACTATTACTATTGAGCTTTACTTCAGTGCCATCAGCCAGTGTCAGAGTAATCATCTCACCATCTGCAGTCTGAAGCATTGTCATACCTTGTTCAGAAGATACATTTTGCGTTATCCGATTTCCGGTAGCTCCATCAATAGTCTGCCTTGAGCTCACCCACTGCCATACAAAAACTATCGCCAACATAGCAGCAGCGCCCATCAGAGCACTCATCAGCATTCTCATCATCGGATATTGATGTTTCACAGGCTCTTCGGCATCCGAATTTTCTTTGCCTACTATCTTCTCCAACTCCTTGTCAAGGTTTGGCAGAGGATATGTTTTGCGTATCATAGCCTGTTCTATGGCAACCAAGTCTTGGATGTCATTCTGTAAACTCTCATCATTAAAAATATCTGTTTGCTTCATCATATTTCTATTTCTTTACTAAAAATAATACGTTTTATCTACCAAAATGGTAACATCCCCAATTGAGATTCTTTTGATTATTTTCAAGTTTTTATTTGATGATAATGTTCTCTTAACAGTTTCAAGGCCTTTATGATATGGCGCTTGACCGTTTCCTGACAGACATTCATCTCATCTGCCACTTCCCGATATTTCTTATGGTTAAGATAACATTCTTCCAAAACATGACGAGTAGTATCCGGTAACAAATCCAACATTTCTTCTACTTGCCGCTGACGTTCTTTCTGGATATCATTATCTTCATAGCATTGATCTACAGCATGAAGATAGTAATCGGCATATTGTGCATGAACAGCTGTATGCCGAAGATAGTCTAAACACTTATTTTTCACGGTTTTAAGCAAGAAGGCTGGCAAGGTTTGCATGTCATAGGAGTCGAAATTCTCCCATACGTGAGCAAAAACGCCACTCACGATATCTCGGCTTGCCTCCTCATCTTTCAGGAGTTGCAGCGCATAATAATATAATCGACCATAATATGATTTGAAAAAATGCCCAAAAACTTCCCGCTTATTCATCTATACCTAATTCTATGTTGATTACTAGAAACAATATGCCATATATGGCGCATGATACACCATATATGGCTTTGAATATTCTTATTATTAGTCTTCCAACTGGAACAGAGGATCATCTGGAGTCAGCATGGTTGGCTTCTGATCGAATTCCTTCAAGAGCTGCTCAGAAGCATACTTCTTATTTACTACCAGGCGGAACATGTACTCGTTGAACCAATCGTTAGTCATGATGAAGCAACCGGCAAAACCATTGTCGGCACCCCAACTGTTCTCCACCTTCCATTTTACAGGCTTGCCATTGGCGTCGAGATCTACAGCTGTCAGCGTCATGGCATGAGTAGAACCGCTATCGAAAGTAGCGATGCGGTCAGCCTTGTTCATTGGAAATGAGGTATTGAAGAGGCTTCCATAGTCGAAGTTGTCGAGTGCCAGATAGCCGCGCTTGCGGTCGAGCTGCTTGCCCACATCATAGCTTGAATACATCTTATGACCATCCTTTAGAGAGGCGATGGCGAGCTGGGCAATCTCCTCCATAGGCAAGTTCAGATACTTCCAGTTATGACCATCGTAGGTGTGGCGGTCGTACTCTACCTCGTATGTCTTGTGGTAAGGACGGCGTGGATCGTTCATCACCATCAGGAAGGTACCGTTCAGGTCCTTGCCTACGGTTTCCTCATAGAAACTCTTAGGAGTATACTTCTTCGCCTCGCCAACCTGCTTGCCGTCCTTGTCGCGGAAAGCATAGGTAAATTCCTTTACCGGCTCGCCGAGAGTAAGACTCAGCATGTGATAAACCTGACCGAGCATCTCGTTCTTGCGAGCCTGGATAGCTGCCGACTTCTTACCCTGAGCCACCATCTTGCGGAGTTCCAGACCATACTCGCGGAGCTTGCTGCTTACGAGACGGCTCATCTTGGAAGTATTGTTGCTTGAGTAAGTCTCAGGCTGGGCACTCATAGGTACGAGACCATACTTGCTTGCCAAATCGGCAACACCACAGAAAGTACCGCCATCATTGAGCGGATTCTTGAAGAAGAACTGCACCTGAGGATCCTCGATGCTCTTCTTGCCAAGGTCGATAACACCCTGAAGCATCAGGTTAGCCTTCTCCAGCTGGTCATAGAAGAAGAGATAATCCTGAGAATACTCCACCACTCTACCCTGCTTGTCGTTGACAGCAAAGTTGGAACGGAGCACGTTGAAACCGCTGAACATCCAGCAACGGCCCGAACTCTTCTGGTTGTGAATGCTCTGCGAAGGAGTCTCGATGCTGAAATGAGTATCAACAGGGGCCTCGTTGGCATGATTCTTCACAAGGTCATCAATGTTGTTGTTGGCAATCGCATTGAAGAGTGCCTTGTTGGCTACACCTGCCTGCTGATTTTTCTCCATCTGCTGGAGAGCAGACTGACTGATGCCGCCACCCTTGGTCTGCGCCATCAGAGACATGGAAGCCATCATCATGGCTCCCAAAAGTAATACGTTTTTTCTCATCACGATAAAGGTATTTATTTGCTTATTGTTATATAACTAATTCCGGATTTCATTCCTTTTTCAGAAATTTCCTTTGCAAAAATACAAAGAATAATCGGAAAAAGCGAAAATATTGCCTCAAAAGTGCTTTATATAGGAAAAAAGCATTATCTTTGCACAAGATTTTCACGAAGAAAACATGGACAAGAACAAGTTTAGTCTATTAAATAGTATAAAATACCCGGAAGATTTGAGACGGCTGAGCATTGACCAGCTGCCACAAGTCTGCAAAGAGTTAAGAGAAGACATTATCGACGAGGTTGCCGTCAACCCCGGTCATTTTGCCTCCTCTCTTGGCGTGGTGGAAATAACCGTAGCCCTACATTATATTTACAACACCCCATACGACCGTATTGTATGGGATGTGGGACACCAGGCCTACGGACATAAGATATTAACAGGACGCCGCGACAACTTCTGCACCAACCGCAAGTTGCACGGCATCCGTCCATTCCCTACACCTTTAGAAAGCGAATATGATACCTTCGCCTGCGGACATGCGAGCAATTCCATCTCCGCTGCACTCGGTATGGCCGTTGCCGCACGCGAAAACGGAGATACCAACAGGCACGTGGTAGCCGTCATTGGCGATGGAGCCATGAGCGGCGGACTGGCTTTCGAGGGACTGAACAACGTATCAAGTACACCTAACGACATGCTCATCATCCTGAACGACAACGATATGAGCATCGACCGGGCAGTGGGAGGTATGGAGAAATATCTCCTGAACCTCGATACCAATGAGACCTACAACCGCCTCCGTTTCAAGGCATCGCAGTGGCTGCACTCTAAAGGCTATCTCAACGATGACCGCAAGAAGGGAATCCTGCGCCTGAACAATGCACTGAAGTCGGCACTGAGTCATCAGCAGAACATCTTCGAGGGTATGAATATCCGCTACTTCGGACCTTTCGACGGTCATGACGTGAAGGAAGTGGCGAGAGTGCTCAAACAGCTTAAGAACATGAAGGGTCCTAAGCTGCTGCACCTGCATACCACCAAGGGAAAGGGTTACGAACCAGCCGAGAAGAGTGCTACCATCTGGCACGCTCCAGGCAAGTTCGATCCGGAAACGGGTGAGAGAATCATTGCCGATACCAGCAACCAGCCTCCTAAATATCAGGATGTTTTCGGTGAGACGCTGCTGGAACTGGCTCAAAAGAACCCGAAGATTGTAGGTGTGACGCCAGCCATGCCTACAGGATGTTCCATGAACATCATGATGAAGGCGATGCCAAACCGTACCTTCGATGTAGGTATTGCCGAGGGGCATGCCGTCACCTTCTCAGGAGGTATGGCGAAAGACGGTCTCATCCCATTCTGCAATATCTACAGTTCGTTTGCACAGCGTGCCTACGATAACATCATCCACGACATGGCACTGCTCAACCTGCCGGTTATCATGTGTCTTGACCGTGCCGGACTGGTAGGTGAAGACGGACCAACCCATCATGGTGCCTTCGATATGGCGGCTCTCCGTCCGATTCCGCATCTCACCATCGCATCTCCGATGAACGAACATGAGTTACGCAACCTGATGTATTCAGCCCAGTTGCCAGGTCATGGCAGCTATGTAATCCGTTATCCGAGAGGCAAGGGTGTGCTCGTAGACTGGCGCAACCCGATGGAGGAAATCAAGACCGGTACCGGCAGAAAGCTGAAAGACGGCACCGATGTAGCCGTTCTCACCATCGGTCCTATCGGAAACGATGCAGCCCAGGCTATCGCTGAGGTAGAAGCCGAAACCGGAATGAGCATCGCCCACTACGATATGCGATTCCTCAAGCCACTCGATGAAGACATTCTGAAAGAGGTGGGCGAAAAGTTCAGCCGCATCATCACCATCGAAGACGGCGTTCGTATGGGCGGTATGGGCTCAGCCGTACTGGAATGGATGAACGACCATGACTATCAGCCAAAGATGACCCGAATGGGATTGCCAGATGAGTTTGTGGAACACGGAACCGTGGCACAGCTTAGAGAAATCGTGCATCTCGATAAAGAATCAATCAAAGAAGCAATTAAGAAATGAAAATAATCATAGCTGGCGCATATGCCATAGGTACTCATCTGGCGAGACTCCTGTCACGCAGCAATGAAGAGATTACGCTCATCGATGAAAGCGAAGAGCGCCTGGCAAGCATTGGCTCCGACTGCGACCTGCTCACCATGCTGGGCAAGCCTACCAGTCTTCACATCTTACGCGATGCGGGGGTAGCAGATGCCGACCTCTTCATCGCCGTTACTCCGGTAGAAAGTACCAACATCACAGCTAGCATCCTTGCCAAGAACCTGGGTGCCAAAAGAACGGTGGCCCGTGTGGATAACCCGGAGTATATGGATCAGCAGGCTCAGGAATTCTTCAAAGGATTAGGTATCAGCAAACTGATTTATCCGGAGATGCTCGCAGCCGTAGATATCAATAACGGACTGAAAATGAGTTGGGTACGCCAACGCTGGGATGTGCACGACGGCGCACTCGTCATGCTCGGCATCAAACTGCGCGAAGGATGCGAGATACTGAACGAACCGCTCAAGAACATCAGCGGTCCTAACGACCCATACCACGTGGTAGCCATCAAGCGAGGCAGCGATACCATCATCCCTGGCGGTAACGACGAGCTGAAACTCTACGACCTCGCCTACTTCATGACCACCCGCAACTATATCCCATATATCCGCAAGATTGTAGGCAAGGAGCACTATGTGGATGTGAAGAACGTGATGATTATGGGTGGCGGACGCACAGCCGTAAGAGCCGTAAAGAAGATGCCGGAATATATGGAATGCAAGATTATCGAGATGAGCGAGGAGCGCTGCGAATATCTCAACGATATTCTCGATGAGAACAAGACGCTCATCATTCATGGTGACGGACGCGACATTCCGCTGCTCGTAGAAGAAGGTATCCGCAGTACTCAGGCCTTCGTGGCACTGACCGGTAACGCCGAAACCAATATCCTGGCCTGTCTTACCGCCAAGAGAATGGGTGTGCGCAAGACGGTGGCTGCCGTAGAAAACGTAGACTACGTGAGCATGGCAGAGAGTCTGGATATCGGTACCATTATCAACAAGAAGATGATTGCCGCCAGCTACATCTACCAGATGATGCTCGATGCCGACGTGATGAACGTGAGATTCCTGATGAGCGCTAACGCCGATGTGGCTGAGTTTATAGCCAAAGAAGGTTCGAAGGTAACCAAGAAACCGGTGAAGGAACTCGGCATGCCTATCGGTGTAACCATCGGTGGACTGGTTCGCGGTGAAGAAGGAATGCTCGTTTCGGGTAATACACAGATAGAACCGGGCGACTCAGTGATGGTTTTCTGCCACAACATCAACATGAAGAAAATTGAGAAATACTTCATCTAAGCGTGAAGGAGATAGAGAAATACTTCATATATGATAAACAGAAAATTAATATATAAGGTTTTAGGGCAACTGCTTTTCATAGAAGCATTCCTGCTCTTCGTCAGTCTGCTGGTAGCTTTCTATTACCAGCAGGACGACATCTTTGCCTTCATTGTGGCAACACTTACCACCATCGGAGGCGGACTGGTGCTGAAATGGCGAGGACACGGAGCAGATAACTCAATGTCGCGCCGTGATGCCTATCTCGTGGTAACGCTCTCATGGATTGTATTCAGTTTCTTCGGAACCCTCCCCTTCATGATAAGTGGATACATCAACAACTTTACCGATGCCTACTTTGAAACCATGTCGGGATTTACGACAACGGGAGCTACAATATTAGACGATGTAGAATGCTTCCCCCACGGACTGCTCTTCTGGCGTTCGCTCACCCAATGGATAGGCGGTCTGGGAATCGTGTTCTTCACCATCGCCCTGCTGCCATCGCTTGTAGGAGGACAGACCAAGGTGTTTGCTGCCGAGGCTACAGGACCTATCAAAACGAAACTGCATCCCCGGCTTTCCACTTCGGCTAAATGGATATGGAGTATCTATCTGATGCTCACCATTGCCTGCATCGCATCCTACTATGTGGCAGGAATGAATCTCTTCGACAGTTTCAACTATGCGATGACCACTACGGCTACAGGAGGTTTCTCTACTCATAACAGTAGTACCTCGTTTTTCCATTCGCCAGCGCTGGAATACATCTGTGCCTTCTTCTGCTTCCTGTCGGGTGTTAACTTCACCCTGCTCTATGCAGCCGTCATCAAGTTCAAGATCAAGGATCTGTTCAAGAATTCAGAGTTTAAGTTCTATATGCTCCTCGTTACAGCCTTCACGGCTTTCATCATGGTAGAGCTGATAGCGATGCGCAACTACGATGTGGAACATGCCTTCCGCAGCGCCATCTTTCAGGTGGTATCATTCATCACCACCACGGGATTATTTAACGACGATGCTGCTGTGTGGCCTCACGTTACCTGGGTGGTATTGGCAGCCTGCATGTTCTTCGGAGCCTGCTCGGGCAGTACGAGTGGAGGTTTGAAATGTATCCGTGGCGTGATGCTGGTAAGAATGGTGAAGAATGAATTCCGCCAGATTCTGCATCCTAACGCCGTGCTGCCATTGAAGATTGATGGTGTGAACGTACCGATGCAGAAGCGTGTTACGCTGCTTGCCTTCCTCACCACTTATCTCATCATCTGTCTGGTGATATCGTTCACGATGATAGCCATGGGCATCGACAATACCAATGCCATCACCATCACCCTGAGTTGTGTGGGTAATGTGGGACCTACGCTGGGTACGGAAATCGGACCAACCATGTCGTGGAGCGAACTGCCGGATGTGGCAAAATGGTTCTGCTCGCTGATGATGCTCATCGGTCGTCTGGAAATATTCAGTGTGCTGGTTATCTTAACGCCAGCATTCTGGAGAGAGAACTAACATACCCAGAGGGGGAGTTAGAAAATAAAAGAGAAGTTGACATTTGAAGTAAGAAATACGCTTACTAGACTAAGTATATTTCGCACAAAAAGCGTTATATCTAATAAGGTATAGGTTCAGCAAGAGCCTTACCCGAGAGTAAGAAACCGTACTTATGAGTACATTTATAAACTAAATACAGGTAAAAATGAAACCATTAAAATTTCAACCGCTATTAAAATCCACCATCTGGGGTGGCAGTAAGATTATCACTTTCAAACATCTCGACGTAAAGCAAGAGAATGTGGGAGAAAGCTGGGAAATCTCTGGAGTACCAGGAAATGAAAGCATCGTAGCCGATGGCGAGATGCAGGGCAAGAGCCTCAACGAGGTTGTTGCAGAACGGAAGGGAAGCTTCCTCGGAGAAGAGAACTACAAGCGTTTCGGCAATGAGTTTCCACTGCTCATCAAGTTTATCGATGCCAACCGAGACCTCTCTATCCAGGTGCATCCTAATGATGAAATTGCCAAGAAGCAAGGTAAGGAACGCGGCAAGACCGAGATGTGGTATGCGCTGCCATGCGAGCCGGATGCCAAGCTCTACAACGGTTTGAAGATGCAGATTACTCCTGAGCAGTACAAGGAGATGGTGGAGAATGATACCATCACTGATGCCCTGGCTCAGTATAACGTGAAGGAAGGTGACTGTTTCTTTATCCCAGCCGGCAGAATCCACACCATCGGAACAGGCTGTTTCGTTGTTGAGATTCAGCAGACCAGCGATGTTACCTATCGCATCTACGACTTCAAGCGCAAGGACAAGGATGGCAACTATCGCCAGCTCCACACCAAGGAAGCTGCCGAGTGCATTGACTACACCGTATTGCCAGACTATCGCCAGCACTACACTCCTGCCAAGAACCAGGGTGTAAGCATGGTGCAGTGCCCTTACTTCACCACAGCCGTTTATGATCTCGATGAGCCAATGACACAGGATTATTCAGAGTTGGACAGCTTCGTGATTCTGATTGGCTTGAAGGGTGAGGCTAAGATTATCGACAACGAGGGTAACGAGATTACGCTCCAGGGCGGCGAGAGCATCGTTGTTCCTGCCAGCACCAAGACATTGAAGATAGAAGGAACCCTGAAGTTCCTGGAGGTTTTTTAAAGGTAAAAAAGTAAAAGGGTAAAAAGGTAAAAAGAGCCTGGCGGGATGTCATCTGCCTGCTTTCTTTTTACCCTTTTACTTTTTTACCTTTTTACTTTTTTACCTTTTTACTTTTTTACCTTTTTACTTTTTTACTTTTCCAAATACTTTTCCACATCCGCCTGTATCTTCTGGAATTCGGGAGAGAACTGATAGAAGGTGTTCTTCTTCATCATCATCTTCACCTTGCCCAGACTATTCTCATAACATGCCATTTCGGTGCGAGCCTGCTCGGAATGGAGGGCACGGTCGCGGATTTCATTCTCCCTATCGTTGCGCAAAGCATCGCAAACGCTCTGGACGATAGGACTAACTACCAGGTCGAAGAGATGATGACCCTGTATATATAAATAGGTATTGCTCTCGTTTACACCCAGATTGTTGAGGTAAAGAGCCATTTCATCCAACTCATCCTTAAACTTCTTAAAGCGGCGCTCCAGCTGGAACAGCTTTGCCCGCACCTTCTTTCCCAAATAATCTATCGCCCATTTAGGATCCTGGATTCGGACAGAAGGCAGCATGATGACCTTATCAAACTCTGCCATATCAAAATGCATCGACATCTTGCGATGACGCACATAGAACAGCATGTGCCATAAGAAGAGGGGCCAGATGGTACGGGAATAGGACTCAAGAAAACGCTCGAAATCGAAGATGCGACGGTCGTTGAGCGTCACCATCACACAGGTTTCGTGCAATCCTCTGGCATAACATTGGAAGTTTTCAATGGCATAGGCATAGGTATGGAAGATGTAAGGATTCTCCAACATCTGCTGGGAAGACTCGGTTGAGCCCTGACGCAGATAATCGTAATCGGCATCTACACAGGCTATCATATCCCTACCTACTCCCTTCAGCATACTGGAGATAGCAGCCTTCTTGCCTCGGTCTAAATGCTGGTTACGGGTAGGCAGCATGATATCAAAATAGCGTTTTTCATTCTCAAACTTTCCCAGTACAGAACGCCAGAAGAAGACATCATCATAGCTCTCGACGTAAGCCACAATCTTGCGCCGAGCCTTCTTCGAGGTCATCCTGTTGGCTGCCTCGAAGAACTGGGAATTGATATTATCGGTTAAACGTTTAGCCATAAGCTGAAAAAATCAACATTCAACACTTAACATTCAACATTACGAAATCGTAATATCATTCACATCCGTCACCCTATCGGTCCATCCATCCATGACCACAGCAGGACTGTGGGTGGTCATGATGATCTGGATATTCGGATTAAGCTGCAGCACCAGACCGATGAGCTGCTTCTGCCATTCGAAGTGAAGACTGATTTCCGGCTCATCCATAAAGAGGACGTATGACTGGTTATCTTCCACCAATACCGTGAGGAGGATGGCGAGAATCTGCTTCTCACCAGCCGAGAGCTGATAAGGCGAGAGCTGCTCGCCTATCTGGTTGAAGCGGATTTCGTTGGCTGTACGGATGATGGTCTTGCCGGTATCCTTGAAAAGATTATCTACCATATCCTGGAACATCTTCTTCGGTTCACTCAGTTTCTGAGCCTTGAAGGCTGCATCCGGTTCGCCACTCTGCAAGACGGCGATGATGCGGTTGCCGATGTTCACCTGGTAATCCAGATACTTACGCTGCAGCTGGAAGAGCTGCCAGTCGAGTTCGGTAACCAGAGTGAGGTCTATCTTGTTGATCATCTCGGCATTCATCAGCGGCCTATCCACCGATCGGATCACGTCATAGCGAATCCACTTAGCCTCCTCCGGCTCCACCTGCAGGTGCACGCCCTTGATCATGTGACTAGGGAATTCACCGCCAGCCGCCAGGCCCTTTATCACCTTATTTAATATAGTACTCTTGCCCACGCCGTTTACACCACTCAGGATATTGACACGGCGGTCGAGGTTCCAAAGAATATGTTTGGTACCGCTCCAGAGAGATTCAATCTCTATCTGTTTGATATAATCAGCATATTTCTGCATAAGAATAGTCTCCTATCTTTAATAGTCAAGAACGGAAAAAGACTATTGTCTTAACTTCTTAACTCCTTTAACTTCTAAAAAATATACCGCAAATATAGCAAAATTCCTCTAATTTTTGTACCTTTGCACCCGATTTTATTCAAAATAAAGAAGATTTAAATAGAAATAAGGAAAAAATGGATAACAAACGACCTCTTATCGCCCACCTGTGCCTCTTCTGTTCCGGCGCATTCTGGGGACTGATGGCTCCCGTAGGCAAGGATGCCATGCTTCACGGCATCGACGGCATCGACCTGGTGAGCTTCCGTGTATTGGGTGGTGCCCTCCTCTTCTGGATAGCATCATTCTTCACCAAAAGAGAACATATCCCTACCAAGGACATCATCAAGATGGCAGGTGCCGGCATATTCGGACTGGTATGCAACCAATGCTGCTATACCATCGGTCTGAGTCTCACCTCGCCAAGCAACTCCAGCATCATGACTACTTCGATGCCTATCTTCGCCATGATTCTCTCGTTCCTGATTCTGAAGGAACCTATCACCTGGAAGAAGGCTATCGGCGTGCTGATGGGATGCAGCGGAGCCTGTATCATCATCCTGACGAGTGCTACGGCTGGCAATGCCAAGGTAGGAAATATCTGGGGCGACCTGCTCTGCATCTCGGCACAGCTTTCGTTCGCTCTCTATCTGGCACTCTTCAAGCCGCTGGTTCAGAAGTATTCGCTCTTCACGGTGAACAAGTGGATGTTTACCTGGGCAACCATCTTCATCTGGCCTTTCACGATAGGACACGTATCGGACATTCCTTTCGCCCAGGTTCCGATGAGCACCTGGTGGGAAACGGGCTACGTCATCTTCTTCGGCACTTTCCTGGGTTACATCTGCATGATGATTGGTCAGAAGACGTTGCGCCCTACCGTGGTGAGTGTATATAATTATGTGCAGCCGCTGGTATCGGTTACCGTGAGTGTTATCGTGGGTCTCGCCGTATTCAAGGGTATGCAGGCGATTGCGGCCATCCTCATCTTCTCCGGTGTATGGCTTGTGGTAAAGAGCAAATCAAAAAATGATATCGACAAGCACGACCACAGTCTGGCTTACGAGAAAAGACATGCTTAAAAGATATAATGTCGATTTATAAAACTGAAAGAGGGTGTGTCATAAGTCTATGGCGCACCCTCTTTTATGTTATTTATTGCATAAT
>ENA-OVGB01000200-OVGB01000200.1-human-gut-metagenome-genome-assembly--contig:-NODE-200-length-73731-cov-7.282073_pt1 | contig 73731 bp, 56 predicted proteins | sample MGYA00237767_ERZ505413 | MGnify/ENA primary metagenome ERZ505413 (study PRJEB26158, sample SAMN06016410) | human gut metagenome | biome: human gut; feature: ankylosing spondylitis patient; material...
AAGAATACGGTATTGAACCTGCTGCTGCAGCTGTAGCTGTTGCTGCTGGTCCTGCAGCTGGTGCTGCTGCCGCAGAAGAAAAAACTTCTTTCGACGTAGTATTGAAGAGCGCTGGTGCAGCTAAACTTCAGGTTGTTAAGGCCGTTAAGGAAGCTTGTGGTCTTGGCTTGAAAGAAGCTAAGGACATGGTAGACGGTGCTCCTAGCGTATTGAAAGAAGGCATGGCTAAGGCTGACGCTGAAGGCTTGAAGAAGCAACTCGAAGAAGCTGGCGCTGAAGTTGAACTTAAATAATATTGCCTGAATTTCAGGTAATTAGGTTAAGAATCCTCTCTTACGTCGATTCTTAACCTTTTTGTGTTATTTTCAATTTCGGGTTCAATTAATATTAATTTTCATGTTAGTTTCAACAGCAAAACCACGCGTAAATTTCGCATCCGTAAAGAATCCGTTGCCATATCCTGACTTCTTGGAAGTCCAGCTTAAGTCGTTCCGCGACTTCCTTCAGTTGGACACAGCTCTCGAGAGCCGTAAGAACGAAGGTTTGTACAAGGTTTTTGCGGAAAATTTTCCAATTGCCGACACAAGAAACAATTTTGTGCTCGAGTTCTTAGATTATTATATCGATCCGCCACGCTATACTATTGACGAATGTCTTGAAAGAGGGCTTACTTACAGCGTGCCTTTAAAGGCGAAGCTGAAGCTTTATTGTACTGACCCGGACCACGAGGACTTCGACACGGTTATTCAAGACGTATATCTGGGCCCTATCCCGTATATGACTGAAAAGGGTACTTTCGTCATCAACGGTGCAGAACGTGTAGTTGTTTCCCAGCTTCACCGTTCTCCGGGTGTGTTCTTCGGACAAAGCACTCACGCTAACGGAACAAAGCTGTATTCCGCACGTATCATTCCGTTCAGAGGTTCCTGGATTGAATTTGCTACAGACATCAACAACGTGATGTATGCTTACATCGACCGTAAGAAAAAATTGCCCGTAACTACATTGTTGCGTGCTATCGGTCTTGACAGCGATAAGGACATCATCGAAATTTTCGGACTGGCAGAGGAAATTAAGGTTAACAAGACGAACCTGAAAAAAATTGTCGGTAGAAAACTCGCTGCCCGTGTTTTGAGAACATGGGTTGAAGACTTTGTAGACGAGGATACTGGCGAAGTTGTGTCAATCGAGCGTAACGACGTAGTTATCGACCGTGAAACCATCATCGAGGAAGAACACATTCAGGAAATCCTTGATTCCGGCGTAGCTACAGTGCTTCTGCACAAGGAAGATGTGAATACGAGCGATTACACAATCATTTTCAATACTCTCCAAAAAGATACAAGTAACTCTGAAAAGGAGGCAATCCACTATATCTATCGTCAGTTGCGTAACGCAGAACCACCTGATGATGCGAGCGCACGCGAAGTAATCACTAACTTGTTCTTCTCGGAAAAACGTTACGACCTCGGTGAGGTAGGACGTTACCGTATCAACAAGAAATTGTCGCTCGACGTGCCTGAAGAGGTGAAGGTGTTGACGAAGGAGGATATCATTGCCATCATCAGATACTTGATTGAACTTATCAACTCCAAATCGGATGTTGACGATATCGACCACTTGAGCAACCGTCGTGTACGTACGGTAGGCGAGCAGCTCTACAACCAGTTCGGCATCGGTCTGGCTCGTATGGCCCGCACTATCCGTGAACGTATGAATGTCCGCGACAACGAAGTGTTTACTCCGATTGACTTGATCAACGCGAAGACTATATCTTCAGTTATCAACACATTCTTCGGAACTAACGCACTTTCTCAGTTCATGGACCAGACTAACCCGCTTGCCGAAATCACTCACAAGCGAAGAATGTCTGCCCTTGGTCCTGGCGGTCTTTCCCGTGACCGTGCTGGTTTCGAGGTTCGTGACGTGCACTATACTCACTACGGTCGTCTTTGTCCGATTGAAACACCGGAAGGTCCGAACATCGGTTTGATTTCTTCTCTGTGTGTTTATGCTAAAATCAACAATCTCGGATTTATCGAGACTCCATATAGAAAGGTTGAGAACGGTAAGGTTGACCTTGACAACAGCCATGTGACTTACCTCACTGCTGAAATCGAAGAAGGCCAGATTATCGCTCAGGGTAACGCTCCGTTGAACGACGACGGTACGTTTATCCGCAACAAGGTTAAATCGCGTCTTGACGCCGACTTCCCTGTAGTTGCACCTGAAGAAGTACAGTTGATGGACGTATCGCCTATGCAGATTGCATCTATAGCGGCATCTTTGATTCCGTTCTTGGAGCACGACGACGCCAACCGTGCGTTGATGGGTTCTAACATGATGCGCCAGGCAGTTCCATTGCTTCGTAGCGAGGCTCCGATTGTGGGTACCGGTATTGAAGCTCAACTTGTACACGATTCACGTACTCAGATTATGGCCGAAGGTGCCGGCGTTATCGAATTTGTCGATGCAAGCGTCATCCGCATCCGCTACGACCGTACTGAAGACGAAGAATTCGTAAGCTTTGAAGATTCAGTTAAAGAATATAGAATTCCTAAGTTCCGCAAGACGAACCAGAGCACAACTATCGACTTGCGCCCGATCTGCTCAAAAGGTCAGCGCGTAGAGAAAGGCGATATCCTGACAGAAGGTTATGCAACCGAACAGGGTGAGCTTGCTCTCGGACGTAACTTGAAAGTGGCGTTCATGCCGTGGAAGGGTTACAACTACGAGGATGCTATCGTGCTCAACGAACGTATGGTTCGTGAAGATATCCTTACTTCTGTTCACGTTGACGAGTACACGCTCGAAGTTCGTGAAACAAAACGTGGTATGGAGGAACTTACTTCCGATATTCCTAACGTCAGCGAAGACGCAACGAAGGATTTGGACGAACGTGGTATCATCCGCGTAGGAGCACACGTAGTTCCGGGCGATATCCTTATCGGTAAGATTACTCCGAAGGGTGAATCTGATCCGACTCCGGAAGAAAAACTGCTCCGTGCCATCTTCGGTGACAAGGCTGGCGACGTTAAGGACGCTTCCTTGAAGGCTTCTCCGTCATTGAAGGGTGTTATTATCGGAACAAACTTGTTCTCTCGTGCTGTCAAGAAAAAAGGCAAAGCAGCCAATGCAATGCTTCCGAAGCTTGATGAAGAATATGAGTTGAAGCAAGTAGAATTGAAATCACGCATGATTGAAAAACTTCTTGTTCTTACTCAAGGCAAGACTTCACAGGGCGTGAAGGACTTCTTGGGAACAGAAGTTATTCCGAAGGGCGTTAAATTCTCGGTTTCTGTATTGAAGGCAATCGAGGAATACGATACAATCAACTTGAGCAAGTGGACAACCGACGCTCACAAGAACGAGATGATTCACGACACGATTGTGAACTATCTCCGCAAGTCGAAAGAAATCGACGCTGAACTCCGCCGCAAGAAATTCGACCTTTCTATCGGTGACGAACTCCCTTCTGGCATCATGCAGATGGCGAAGGTTTACGTTGCCAAGAAGCGTAAGATCGGTGTGGGTGACAAGATGGCCGGTCGTCACGGTAACAAGGGTATCGTATCGCGCGTAGTGCGTCAGGAAGACATGCCGTTCCTTGCCGACGGTACTCCGGTTGATATCGTGTTGAACCCGCTGGGTGTGCCTTCACGTATGAACCTTGGTCAGATTTTCGAAACCGTGCTTGGTTGGGCAGGTCGTGAGTTGGGTGAAAAATTCGCTACTCCGATTTTCGACGGTGCAAGCCTCGACGATTTGAACGAATGGACCGACAAGGCAGGCCTTCCGCGCTACGGTAAGACTTATCTGTACGACGGTGGTACCGGCGAACGCTTCGACCAGCCTGCAACAGTAGGTGTCATCTACATGCTGAAGCTCGGCCACATGGTTGAAGACAAGATGCACGCTCGTAGTATCGGTCCGTACTCATTGATTACGCAACAGCCTCTTGGTGGTAAAGCCCAGTTCGGTGGTCAGCGTTTCGGAGAAATGGAAGTTTGGGCGCTTGAAGCATTCGGCGCATCCCACATTCTCCAGGAAATCCTGACAATCAAGAGTGATGATGTTGTCGGACGTAGCAAGGCTTATGAAGCCATCGTCAAGGGCGAGCCTATGCCGACACCGGGTATTCCTGAGTCGCTCAACGTGCTTCTGCACGAGTTGCGCGGTCTTGGACTTAGCATCAACTTAGAATAAAAAAACTATGGTGTGTCGCCATATTCCGCAAAATAGGGCGGCACATCTAACTCTTTATACAAGCAATAAAATAATATGGCATTTAAAAAAGACAATAAAATAAAGAGTAGCTTTTCGAAGATAACTATTGGATTGGCATCACCGGAAGAAATTCATTCAAGATCTTGCGGTGAGGTGCTCAAGCCCGAGACAATCAACTATCGTACATACAAGCCAGAACGCGACGGTTTGTTCTGCGAGCGCATTTTCGGTCCTGTGAAGGACTATGAATGTCATTGCGGTAAATACAAGCGTATCCGTTACAAAGGCATTGTCTGCGACCGTTGCGGTGTTGAAGTTACCGAAAAGAAAGTGCGTCGTGAGCGTTCAGGTCACATCGCGCTTGTTGTGCCTGTTGCACACATTTGGTATTTCCGTTCATTGCCAAATAAAATCGGTTATCTTCTTGGCTTGCCATCGAAGAAACTCGATGCCGTTATCTACTATGAAAGATATATCGTAATCCAACCGGGTGCTGCCAACTCATTGGAAGGTCAGGAGGATTTGAGCCGTCTTGACTTGCTTACAGAAGACGAATACCTCGAAATTCTCGACCGTCTTCCTGTAGAAAACCAGTATTTGGAAGATTCCGATCCTAATAAATTCATCTGTAAGATGGGTGCTGAGGCCATCTACGACTTGTTGAAGGATCTTGACTTGGATTCTTTGTCGTACGAATTGCGCCATCGCGCCGATACAGATTCTTCACAACAACGCAAGACAGAAGCGTTGAAGCGTTTGCAGGTGGTTGAGTCATTCCGTGCGTCGAAAGGCCGCAACAAACCGGAATGGATGATCCTCAAGATGATTCCGGTTATTCCGCCGGAACTTCGTCCGCTTGTTCCGCTTGACGGTGGCCGTTTCGCTACGAGCGACTTGAATGACCTTTACCGTCGTGTGATTATCCGCAACAACCGTTTGAAACGTTTGATTGAAATCAAGGCTCCGGAAGTGATTCTCCGTAACGAGAAACGTATGCTTCAGGAAGCTGTCGACTCTTTGCTCGACAACTCACGCAAATCAAGCGTTGTCAAGACCGAATCCAACCGTCCGTTGAAGTCACTTTCCGACAGCTTGAAAGGTAAGCAGGGACGTTTCCGTCAGAACTTGTTGGGTAAACGTGTTGACTATTCTGCACGTTCGGTAATCGTTGTTGGTCCGGAATTGAAGATGCATGAATGCGGTCTGCCGAAAGATATGGCAGCCGAACTTTTCAAGCCGTTCGTTATCCGTAAGCTCATCGAACGCGGTATTGTCAAGACAGTCAAGAGTGCGAAGAAAATCGTTGACCGCAAGGAACCGATCGTTTGGGACATTCTTGAATACGTGATGAAAGGTCACCCGGTATTGCTTAACCGTGCCCCGACACTTCACCGTCTTGGTATCCAGGCGTTCCAGCCTCGAATGATTGAAGGTAAGGCTATTCAGTTGCACCCGTTGGCTTGTACGGCGTTCAATGCCGACTTCGACGGTGACCAGATGGCCGTTCACTTGCCACTTGGTAACGAAGCAATCCTTGAGGCTCAGATGTTGATGCTCGGTGCACACAACATCCTTAACCCGGCTAACGGCGCGCCTATCACCGTGCCTTCTCAGGACATGGTGCTCGGTCTTTACTATATCACCAAGCTGCGTAGCGGCGACAAGGGTGAAGGTCTTGTATTCTACGGACCGGAAGAGGCCGAAATCGCATACAACGAAGGAAAATGTACGCTCCACGCCATTATTTCAGTAATCGTTGACGACCTCGACGAAAACGGAAATCTGGTGAAGAAGATGGTGAAAGAAACATCTGTCGGACGTATTCTTTTCAACCAGTATGTGCCGAAAGAAATCGGATATGTGAACCAGTTGATTTCCAAGAAGTCATTGCGCGACATCATCGGTGTCGTAATCAAGGCTTGCGGTGTGGTTCGCTCAGCACAGTTCCTTGATGATATCAAGAACCTGGGTTACAAGATGGCATTCCGTGGCGGTCTGTCGTTCAACTTGGGTGACGTGCTGATTCCGGAAGAAAAGGAACAGTATGTAAAAGAAGGTTACGAGCAGGTTGAAGAAGTGATGAACAACTACAACATGGGTTTCATCACCAACAACGAACGCTACAACCAGATTATTGATATTTGGACACACGTCAACTCCCGTTTGTCAAATACGCTGATGAAGCAGCTTACTGCTGCCAACCAGGGCTTCAACCCAATCTTCATGATGCTTGACTCTGGTGCCCGTGGTTCTAAGGACCAGATTCGTCAGCTCTCCGGTATGCGTGGTTTGATGGCCAAGCCGCAAAAGAGTGGTGCTGAAGGCGGTCAGATTATCGAGAACCCGATTTTGGCGAACTTTAAGGAAGGTCTGTCAGTGTTGGAGTACTTTATCTCTACTCACGGTGCGCGTAAAGGTCTTGCCGATACTGCGTTGAAGACAGCCGACGCCGGTTATTTGACTCGTCGTCTTGTTGACGTTGCTCACGACGTTATCATTACAGAAGAGGACTGCGGCACATTGCGTGGTCTTGTATGTACAGAGTTGAAGAACAACGAGGACGTTGTCGCTACATTGGGCGAACGTATTCTCGGCCGTGTTTCTGTTCACGATATCGTTGACCCGCTTACGGGTGAAGTTATCGTAGCAGCCGGTGAAGAAATCAACGACGAAGCAGCCGACAGAATTCAGAAGTCGCCGATCGAATCGGTTGAAATCCGTTCGGTATTGACTTGTGAATCCAAGAAGGGTGTATGTGCCAAGTGTTATGGCCGTAACCTTGCTACCAACCGCATGGTACAGAAAGGTGAGGCAGTCGGTGTCATCGCTGCACAGTCAATCGGTGAGCCGGGTACACAGTTGACACTTCGTACATTCCACGTCGGTGGTGTTGCTTCCAACATTGCAGCCGTATCTTCTGTAACTTCACGCTACGACGGTATCCTTGAAATCGACGAATTGCGTACGGTTAAGACTGAAGCTTGCGACGTTGTTGTAGGTCGTCTTGCTGAAATGCGTATCGTTGATCCGCATACAAATATGATTCTTACGAATACGAACATCCCTTACGGTTCTAAACTGTACTTCCAGAACGGTGCTACAGTCAAGAAGGGTGACGTAATTTGTGAATGGGACCCGTTCAACGCCGTAATCGTCAGCGAAGTTTCCGGTAAGGTGAACTTCGAAAACGTCATCGAAGGTGTCACATTCCGCAAGGAAACTGACGAAACTTCTGGTTTGCACGAAAAGATTATCACTGAGTCGAAAGACCGTACAAAGGTTCCGGAAGCTCATATCGTAAGCCCGAACGGCGATATTCTCAAGACTTATTCATTGCCGGTAGGCGCTCACCTCATGATTGAGGACGGCGACGAAATCAAGGCCGGTGATGTGTTCATCAAGACTCCGCGCGCATCCGGTAACGCCGGCGATATCACGGGTGGTCTCCCACGTGTGACCGAGTTGTTTGAAGCGCGTAACCCGTCGAACCCGGCTATCGTTTCAGAAGTCGACGGCGAGGTTATCTTCGGTAAGGTGAAACGCGGTAACCGTGAAATCACTGTACAGCCGAAGATTGGTGAAGTCAAGAAATATCTTGTTCCACTGTCAAAACAGATCCTTGTACAGGAAAACGACTATGTGCGTGCCGGTACACCGCTGTCCGATGGTGCTATCACTCCGTCTGACATCTTGAACATCAAGGGTCCGACAGCCGTTCAGGAATATATCGTGAATGAAGTTCAGGACGTTTACCGTATGCAGGGTGTGAAGATCAACGACAAGCACTTTGAAGTAATTGTTCGTCAGATGATGCGTAAGGTAACTATCCTTGATCCGGGTGACACTCGCTTTCTCGAACAGCAGGTTGTTGACAAGCGCGAATTCATGGATGAAAACGACCGCATCTGGGGTAAGAAGGTGGTTGTTGACGCCGGCGATTCTCAGAACTTGAAACCGGGTCAGATGATTACTGCCCGCAAGCTCCGCGATGAAAACTCTGCTTTGAAGCGTAAGGACTTGAAGACTGTACAGGTACGCGATGCAGTTCCTGCCACTTCCGACCAGATGTTGCAAGGTATCACTCGCGCCGCTCTTCAAACTTCAAGCTTCATGTCGGCTGCTTCCTTCCAGGAAACAACCAAGGTGCTCAACGAAGCCGCTATCAACGGTAAGGTTGACTACTTGGAAGGTATGAAGGAAAACGTAATCTGCGGTCACTTGATTCCGGCCGGTACAGGTTTGCGTGAATACGCTTCCCTGATTGTCGGCAGCAAGGAAGAAATGGCACGTCTGAACAAGAGCCTTGATGCTCGTCTTGAAGAAGAAGCTGCAGCTGATGCCGCTGTCATCAAGAACGCTGAAGGAAACTAAGCTATTATTTGAACCTGAAATATTAAGTCGGTCATTGCCTTGGGGGCAGTGACCGATTTTTTTGTCTGTATCTGTTTGTTTAGTCGGTAAAGTTGGGTAAATTTGTAGAATTCAAGACATTTCCCGCAAGGAAGACGTATATAAACCTAACAACCCTTAAAACCTTTAACTTCTATGAAAACGAAACTGATTGCAATGTTCCTGACATTGGCTTCCGTATTGCCGGCGTGGGCAGCACCTGCGCTGATCGGACACCGTGGAAGCCTCTGGGGTGTAGAAAATTCGCGCGAGGCGTTTATTGCCGGTGCGGAAATGGGATACCTTTATCTGGAAACGGATGTGAAAGTGGCAGGCGACGGAACGTTTATCCTCATTCATGACGATACGACCGACCGCCTGGGTGGAAATCTTGACATTACGAAAGCGACAATCGACGAACTCAAGGCTGAAACTTACACGCAGACCCGCAGTGGAGTGACCTATACCGGAAAACTGTGTACGTTGGAGGAATATCTGCAAATATGCAAGGACTATAATGTTTATCCTTTCATCGAACTGAAATGGGCTACAGGAATCAACACCAACGACTGTAGCAATCTGACGCGAATGGTGGAGACGGTGATTGAATACGGATTCGGCGAAACGGCCATTATCAATACGTCTATGAAAAAGTGTCTGGAGTATATCCGCGAGCGTTATCCGAATTTCAAACTCATGTTTCTTTGTAATTCCAATTGGGAATCGAATTTCGACTGGTGTGTGGAGCAGAACATCGGAGCCTACATTCAGACGGGCTGTTTCGACAAGAACACCGTGACACGTTTCCATGAGAAAGATTTGAAAGTTGGTGTATGGACGCTGAATACGGATGCCCTCTATAAGGTTTACGGCAACTATGGTTGTGATTTCATAGCCGTCGACTATCTGGATACGGTCGATCTTCCCGAACTCGACCCGTTCAGTGGTCTTGTACCGAATGTTGTCGACTATCCGGCCTATCGTGGAACCGTGCAGGAATCCTATACGTTTGAAGATGCTTTCGTGGCCGATGTTGCGTTTGCCAATGTCCGCAGGGCGGTGACCGGCGGTTCGCTGCTTTATGTGCTCGACGATGCCGGTGTTCGCGCTTTCGACATGAAGACCGGCGAAAAGCGTGCCGACATGAATCTGACAGGCATTGCTAATGTGGCCGATTTGTCGGTGGCAGCCGACGGTACGCTGATGGCGCTTGCCGAAGGTTCACTCTATGCTTGGGCTGACCTCACTGCGGCACCGCAGTTGCAGATGACTTTGCCCGAAGCCGACAATGTTTCTTTCTGTGTCAGTGGCAGCGGAGACGATTTGCGTGTCTATTATACGACGGCGACCGGAATTTCGGGCATTGCCTTGAAGAAAGGTTCGTTGCCCGTGCGGAATCTCGTGTCACTGCCCGAAAACGCCCTTCTGACGGTGTCGCCCTTCAGCCGCGACCATGTGGTGGTCGACACGCGTGCGACACTTCCTGTGGAATATGCCTTCAACTGGGAGACCGACGGCGAAGCGATGAAGCAGTTTATGGCCACGCCGGCCGGAAACCTTTGGGAAGGAATGGCCGGATTTACTCCGTTCCGCTATGGTAGCAACCTGTACCTGTTTGCTACCGGCAGCGAGTCGGGACCGTTTGGCCTTTACAATGTGACATCCGGGCTGCAATCCGTAGAAGCCGTTCCCGATGGCATTGACGGCTTCGAGAATGCTTTGACAGGCTATGCGGGAGGCTTTGCCTGGGTGGAAAAAGGCTATATCTATCTTATGGCTGTAGCCGAAGGACAAGGACTGTTGCGTTGCGTGTTCAAGGGAGAAGAGCCGGAAGGTAATACCGGCGAGGTGGATTTCCGCTTTGAAAAGGTTTGGAGCTTTACCGACCGCGAAGGCAATGCGCCGGAGCATATCGACGGTACAAACGCACAGCAGGGCGGAGCTTATAAAGGATATTTCTATATCAACGACTGTAGCGACAAGCTGATTTATGTCTATGGCAAGGACGGCCTCGTTGGAACGCTTCCGGGCGGTGCCGGCTGGGGAACTGCCTGCGACGATGCCGGAAACATTATTGTGAGAAACGACAAGCAGACGGCGTTGGAACATTCCCTACTGATTTATCCGAGCGGAACGATGCCGGGCAGCGGCGTAGAACCGTTGGAAGTCAGCTTTGAGACGCTGGACATCGGCCAGACCAACTTTATTTCGGCCAGTGGTGATGTGCTGGGCGAGGGCGGCTATGTGTATATGTTCCCTAATGGCCAGACGGTGGTGAATATCATTGAATTCAAGAACGGCGAGTTTGTGCAGACGCACCGCAGCGGTGGACTCTCCATCCAGTCGTCGACAGCCGGATACGTTGTGCCTATCAAGAACAATAAGGAACACTGGCTGTATATGGTGCGCAATAACGGCATTTATGAGTATAACGGCGCAGACGAAGGCGTAGTGCTTTCAGGTTCGTCCACTCGTCCGCCGGCACGAAACAGCACTTGCGGCGCCGAGTATTTTACGCTGAGCAGCCATAATATTCTTGTCTATAATTCGGGAACAAACTATACGGGAGGCTTTACTGTAAAGGACCAGACCGACAACAAATACATCGAAACTGTCAATCCGATTGGCGACAAGGGCTATACAGCCGGTGGCAACTATTCCGTTTCCAACTGGATTTTTGCCGAGAAGATTGATGCCGGAAGCTATTATCTGTACCAGTATTGTCCGGCTAACGGTATTGCCGTCTATCGCCTGTGGGATGCCAACTATGTGCCGGAATCTTCGGTAGGAGAGGTGGGTGTTGCTGCCGGGCAGCGTGTCTACCCGAATCCTGCTGCCGACAAGGTGAATTTGGCAGTGCCTTCGTCAACGGTGACGGTCTACACATTGGCAGGAGTGCCTGTCCTCCAATTGACGGGTGAAAGAATCAGCAGCGTACAGATCGGGGAACTGTCGCCCGGAATGTACCTGATGACAACCGACAGCGGCACGGTACGCTTCTTGAAGAAGTAGGCGGTTGCCGCAACGAAATGACCTATTATTTAATCCAACAATACAAAACGAAATGACAATGAAAAAAATCTTTTGGTGTATGTCGGCCTTCGGCTGCTTGCCGGGGCTGGCATTCGCCGCTGAAAAACCGAACGTGATTGTAATTCTTGCCGACGACCTCGGTTTCGGCGATGTGAGTGCCTATGGCTCAACAACCATCAGCACGCCGAACATCGACCGTCTGGCAAACGGAGGCGTATGCTTCACAAACGGCTATGCCACTTCTGCTACATCGACTCCCAGCCGCTACGGGCTGCTGACGGGACAGTATCCGTGGAAGAACAAGAATGCGAAAATCCTGCCGGGCGACGCTCCGCTGCTCATTCAGGAATCGCAGTTCACGCTGCCGCGGATGATGCAGGAATGTGGCTACACGACGGGAGCCATCGGCAAATGGCATTTGGGCATGGGCAACGGCAACGTTGACTGGAACAAGACTGTCAAGCCGGGTGCACGCGAGATAGGCTTTGACTACTCCTGCTTGATTGCCGCCACGAACGACCGTGTGCCGACAGTCTATGTCGAAAACGGCGATGTGGTGGGCCTTGACCCGAACGATCCTATAGAAGTGAGCTATAAAAAGAATTTTGAGGGCGAACCTACGGCACTGACTAATCCGGAAATGCTGAAAATGGAGTGGTCGCACGGACATAACCAGTCCATCGTCAACGGCATTCCCCGTATCGGCTTTATGCGTGGCGGAGAAAAGGCCCGTTGGGTGGACGAGGACATGGCGGACTATTTCGTGAACAAGGTGAAGGATTTTGTGAGCGAACACAAGGGCGAGCCGTTCTTCCTCTACTATGGACTCCATCAGCCGCATGTGCCGCGTGCTCCTCACAGCCGCTTTGTGGGTGCCACGACAATGGGTCCGCGTGGCGACGCTATCGTCGAGGCTGACTGGTGTGTGGGCGAACTGCTCAAGCATTTGGAAAAAGAGGGTATTCTTGAAAATACGATTATCGTATTCTCGAGCGACAACGGTCCGGTGCTCGATGACGGCTATAAGGACGAAGCTGTGGAGAAAGTAGGTAAGCACTCTCCGACGGGCGGACTTCGCGGCGGCAAGTATAGCCTGTTCGATGGCGGCGCGCATGTGCCTTTCTTCGTCTATTGGAAAGATACGGTGAAGCCGGTGGTTTCCGATGCGCTGGTTTGCCAGATTGACCTGATGGCTTCGCTGGCTTCCATGCTCGGCTATCGTGTTCCCGACGGACTGGATACGCAGAATCAGCTTGACGCGCTGCTCGGACGCAGCTTTCAGGGGCGTAAAGACCTCGTTTTGGAAGCCGACGGGCGTTTGGCTTACCGTACAGCCGATTGGGCGTTGATAATGCCTTACAAGGGAAAAGAACGCAATTTGACGGGCAACGAACTCGGCAATATCGGCGAATACGGACTGTTTGACCTCAAGAACGACCGCACGCAGCAGGAAAACCTTGCCAAGCAGCGTCCGGAAGTGGTCGACGAACTGTTGGAGCAATTCCTCCCGATTGTGGAAGGCTACTATCCTCCTGCAGTGAAGAAATAAGTCGGTAGATACAAAAAATAAGGCTGTCCGGTCAAATCCGCCTTTCGCGTGATTTGACCGGACAGCGGTGTTTTGGGGGTTAATGTCAGTGGTAGATTATTCCTTAATGATGACTACCCGGCTGTTGGGCAGGTCGGGGATGTAGATGTTTCCGTGGGCGACGGATATGTCGGCGGGGCCGATGAGCGGCGTTTTCAGGTCAAGCGCAAGTTCCGTCACCTTTCGGGTTTTCAGGTTCATTTTGCTGATGCCTGCCGGCTGCCAGTTGGTGAAGTAGACATATTCTCCGTCGGCCGAGAAGCTGATGCCGTCGTATTGTCCCGGAATGTTGATGTAGGCTTCCGGTTGCGGATTCTTCAGGTCGGCAATGCGGTAAATCACGTTGTTGGCTTTCGTCGTGCCGTCGGCAGGATAAGAGGCAACATACATGGCCCCGTCCTTGATGACGATTCCGTTCGGTCCCGGTACGCTGGTCCATTCCTTCAGATGGCTTTCGGCTGTATTGAGGTCTATGCTGTAGATGCGGTCGGTGTTCGTCACGGAAATATAGAGCGTGCCATCGACGGCTGCCATATCGTTGACAAACAGGTCGCCTTCCGGCATTTGGAGAGTCTGCGGTTGTGTCGGCGCGTTGAGGTCGTAAACCACCACTTTGTTTACGTCGGCAATGAAGAGGAAATCGTCGCCGTCGAGATACATTCCCTTCGGAGCATTCAGATGGCCGTCGGCGGGAATGACGGTTTTCGTTGTTTTTCCGTCGAAATACAGGATGTAGCCTTTGCCTTCTGTGTTGAGCGGATTGAGCTGTTCCGTGCCGAAGTTGGCAATCAGTACACCGTCGCGATAGGGCAGCGTGCTTTCACAATAGCGGATATTGCTGTCAACGACGGTGGTCGGTAGTTGTGCCTGTGCCAGCAGCGGAAGTGCGGCAAGAGCCAGTAGGGTTGTTCGTTTCATAGTCAAAATAGTTTTTATTGTTATTGATTCGTTTTAGCGATGATGAAGACGGAGGCGAGCGGCTACGGCATGCAGCGCCGGGCTGTGGGCGGCGGAGGTGGCGAACGCAAGGGCTGTCAGCCCAAGCAGAACCGCGAGAAACACATTCCAGTCAAAGCGGGAAAGCACCAATCCCGTCAGCGTGCCTACGATTCCCGAACCAGCATAGTAGAACAGCCAGTAGAGGCTCGTTGCGCTGCTTTTGGCTTCCGAAGCGTTGACCGACACGATGCGGCTGGCTACGGTGTGGGCGGCGAAAAAGGCGAAAGTGAATACCCCCAGTCCGCCGACAATACTCCACAGGCGAAGATGGAAAAGCATCAGCAGTCCTGCGCCCATCAGCAGCAGAAAGCCTTGCAGCAGTTTTTCCGGGGCATGTCGGTCCGACAGGCTTCCGGCTACGAACGAACCCGCCACGCCGGTGGTGTACATCAGAAACACCATAGCAATGAGATGATGGGGCAGATGGAAGGCCGGAGAGCTGAGAATAAAGGAAATATAGTTGTACACGCTCACGAAGGTGCCCATGATGAGCGTGGCAATCAGAAACATGCTCAGAAACGTGTGTTGCGAGAGCAAGCGGTGCATCTGTCGACTTTTGGTGCGGAAACTGACCGGCACAGGGCGGAAATTCGTTGAGCGGGGTATCAGTCGGAAGAACAGCACGCCGAGCAGCAGACTGGCGATGCCGATGCCCACGGCGGCCGCCTGCCAGCCGTGCCATCCGGCAATAAGTGTACCTGCCACGCGTCCCGACATGCCTCCGATGGTGTTGCCGCTCAGGTAGAGGCTGATGGCGGCACCGATGACTGTCTTGTCGATTTCTTCCGTCAGATAGGCGAGTGCCACTGCACTAACGCCGGCAAGCGTCGCCCCTTTCAGGAAGCTGAGCGCGAGCAGCAGCGGAAAACTCACGGCGAAGGCCGTTGCCAGTGTCAACAGCGACGAGACGATGAGCGCCATGCCCATCAGCCGTTCGCGGGCAATCGAGTCGGCGGTAAAGGCAAAGAACAGCAGGCCGGCAGCCATGCCGATGGTCGACAGCGACACTGCAAGACTGCTTGCCGCCATTTCCACGCCGAAGAATTGGCACAGTTCCGGCAGCAGCGGCTGGAACAGATAGAGCTGTGCAAATACCGACAGCCCGGAAGCAAACATACAGAGCCGTATCCGTCGGTTGCGTTTCGCTGTTGGGGTGCTATTCTTTTGTTTCATATCCATCGTCGTTTATCGTTTCCGAAAGCAAAATTACAGCATCGCCCCGAAATTTTCCTTATCCAAAAAACGCTTAATTTCGATAAAATCCATCGGTAAAAACGATAAGAATATTTGTATAATTAATATTCTATATAAAACAAGCAAGGTCAATTCTGTTTATTGCAGAATCGGCCTTGCTTTAAATTGTGTAGAAATACACTATTGACAATACATGTTTTATGTTATGGGTGAAATTATGCTATTTGGTTAGTCCGTTGTAGACTTCTCCTATAATCCAAATGATACATGCAATGAAGAATAACATAGAGAAATAATATTATGGTTCTGTACTTCCAACTCTGATTTCACCGTTAATATCGATGTCTGTGTTGTTTCCTTTGTTTAAATAATAGACTTGTTGTACCCAAGCCGGAAATGACTGTCCATTGAATTCTGAAACCATATAAACTTTTACTTTTTCACTTTTGGGTGATGCTGTAAATTGTTCAGAAACGCCATAAGTACAGTTCTTTAGATGGTTTTGACCAATTTTCTCTCCTGATGAATTGTATTCGAATAACGTGAGGTTGATAGTGAAACCTTTAGGCGGAGTAGTTAGGAAATTGACAGTATACTGTGTGTTTGTTGGTGGTAATTCGGGTTCTTCTTTTGAACAAGAACAAAAAGCGAACACGAGCATCATCAAAAATGGAACGATAAGAATAAGTGTTTTTTTCATTTTGATTTATTTATAGTTAAACATAAAATAGTTGCTGCTTTGGAGTTATTCTACGTTTTACTATAAAAAATAAGACGCAGACATTCGCCATACGCCTTCTTGGCTCACCACAAGCCACAATACATTATGGGAAGTCTGCGCCCGTATAGGGTCAGTTCCCCAATATGTATTGGTTTTAAGCTCATGTTCTTTTGAGGTGGTGATTCAGAAGGCGACTGAGCTAATATGTCTGCATAATTTTCATTATGCATTGCAAAGGTGCTGAAAAATTGTGATTAAGCAATTGAATAAGATAATTTTTATGCGATCTGTTTTATCGTGATTAACTTATTAGTTGTAGTCTATTTGAATTTGAGTAAATATTGATAGTTTTATATTGTTAATGTAAATAAAAAATGGTATATTTGTTGTGAATTTTAAATTAAAAAATATGAATATATTGTACCACTATACCTCGGTAGAGGCTTTCTTCAATATGTTAGAAAAGTCTGTTTTTGTTGATCAAGAAACAGGTGTCCGATATTTTAATATGTGGGCAACCCATGTTAAATATTTAAATGATGAAACAGAGCGAAAGTTGTATGTGGATATGTTTCTTGAAAAAGGTTCTGAATATTTTAAGATGAAAGGCTCTTCCTTAAGTGAGGAACAGCAAAAAGATTTAAAAACTTTTTGCGATGAAGATTTGTATATAATATCTCTGTCTGAAAACCAAGATGACTTAGATATGTGGCGTTGTTATGGAGGTGATGGGATTGGTGTTAATATTGGATTTGATTTTTCGAATAGAACTGTATACAATTGTGCACCAAAAGCGTCCGCGTTTAAAATGGAACAAGTATACAATGTTTGTAAATGTGATTATTTTCGAGAGGGAGATTGTTGTGTTGATAACTCGTTGGTTGAAAAAATTTATAATCATTATACTGATAAATCGAATGGTTTGATACAACCTAAGGTAAAGGTAAGTCTTGATATTATGCGTGAAATACAAGATAGAGGTGTATTGTTAAAGCATTGTGCATATAAAGAAGAAAGAGAGTGGCGTATTGTGTGTAAATCAAGTTATTTTCAGCCCAAGCATGCCTATAAAAATGGTATAATCAAACCCTATATCGAATTTAAAATACCGTTGAGTACAATAACATCTATAACGATTGGACCTTGTATTAAAGATGAATATGCAGTTATGAGTATTGAAGACTTTGTTAGACGGAGATTATGTGGTGTCTCTGTGAATTTTTCGGAAATTCCATATAGACGTTGATTAAAATAATAGGTAGATATTAAAAAACAAAAACACCCCCTGTCCCGGTGGGGAAGGGGGTGTGGTGGGATTGTAATCGCGGGTGGGATTACATATTCTTCAAAGCGGCGATGCTTTCCTTGAGGGTAGCGATTTTCGCTTCGGCATCGGCCTGCTTCTTGCGTTCCATTTCGATAACTTTTGCAGGAGCGTTGTTGACGAATTTTTCGTTGCTCAACTTCTTCAGTACGCTCTGGAGGAATCCTTCGTTGTACTTGAGGTCGGCTTCGAGTTTCTTCAACTCTTCTTCCACGTTGATGTTGTTGCCGAGAGGTACGGCGTATTCCGTTGTGCCAACGAGGAATGAAGCGGCTGTAGCGTCCTTTTCAGTCACGTTGTTGACGGCTGAAAGGTTGGCGAGCTTCATGACAATCGGCAATACCGGAACTTCGGCTGTGGCTACCTGTTGCAGTTCGAGAGCTTCCTTGTTCGGGATGTTCTTCTGCAAGCGGACTGTACGCACACCGGCGATGATTTCCTTCGCCGTGTTGACTGCGGCGATAGTGGCTTCGTCGATTTCTCCGGCCTTAGGCAGCTGGGCAGTCATGATGCTTTCGCCGTCCTTGCGTTCGGCGATGTGCTGCCAGAGTTCTTCCGTAATGAACGGCATGAACGGGTGGAGCAGACGGAGCAGCGTGTCGAAGAATCCGAGTGTAGCTTCGTAGGTAGCGCGGTCGATAGGCTGACCGTAGGCCGGTTTCACCATTTCGAGGTACCAGGATGAGAATTCGTCCCAGAACAGCTTGTAGACAGCCATCAAGGCTTCCGACAAACGGAACTTGCCAAAGAGGTCGTCGACTTCCGCCAATGTCTTGTTGAGTACGGCATCGAACCACTTAACGGCGATTTTTGCATATTCAGGCTGTTCGCAGTCGGCCACTTCCCAGCCTTTCACGAGGCGGAAGGCGTTCCAAATCTTGTTGTTGAAGTTACGGCCCTGTTCGCAGAGAGAATCATCGTAAAGGATGTCGTTACCGGCAGGAGCAGCGAGCATCAAGCCCATGCGCACGCCGTCGGCACCGTATTTCTCGATGAGCTGCAACGGGTCGGGCGAGTTGCCGAGCGATTTCGACATCTTGCGGCCGAGCTTGTCGCGCACGATACCGGTGAAATATACGTTGCGGAACGGCATTTCGTGCATATATTCATAGCCGGCGATAATCATACGTGCCACCCAGAAGAAGATGATGTCTGGACCGGTTACGAGGTCGGCAGTCGGGTAGTAGTATTTGATTTCTTCGTTGTTCGGGTCGAGAATACCGTTGAACAGCGAGATAGGCCACAACCAGGAAGAGAACCATGTGTCAAGGCAGTCGTCGTCCTGACGGAGGTCGGCGAGCGTAAGGCTGCTGTCGCCGGTCTTTTCCTGTGCGAGCTTCAATGCTTCTTCGGCAGTTTCAGCTACAACGTATCCGCCCTGCGGGAGGAAGTAGGCAGGAATGCGGTGTCCCCACCAGAGCTGGCGTGAGATACACCAGTCCTTGATGTTGGTCATCCAGTGACGGTAAGTGTTCTTGAACTTAGCCGGGTGGAACTTGATATGGTCGTCCATAACGGCATCGAGCGCCGGAATGGTGATTTTGTCCATCTTGAGGAACCATTGCATGGAGAGCTTCGGCTCGATAACGGCATCGGTGCGTTCGGAGTGGCCCACTTTGTTGGTGTAGGCTTCCGTCTTTTCGAGCAATCCGGCAGCTTCGAGATCCTTTTCGATTTGCTTGCGCACTTCGAAACGGTCCATACCCACATACATGCCGGCAGCTTCGCTCAGCGTACCGTTGTCGTTGAAGATGTCGATGCTCGGAAGATTGTATTTTTCGCCGAGCATATAGTCGTTCACGTCGTGAGCCGGAGTGACTTTCAGACAGCCTGTACCGAATTCGATGTCAACATATTCGTCCTCGATAACCGGAATTTCGCGGCCAACGAGCGGAACGATAACCTTTTTGCCCTTGAGGTGAGCGTTTTTCGGGTCGTTCGGGTTGATGCACATGGCCGTGTCGCCCATGATGGTTTCCGGACGTGTAGTGGCAACGATGGCGTAAGTGTCTTCGCCCACCACTTTATAGCGGAGATAGTAGAGCTTGCCGTGTTCTTCCTTGTAGACTACTTCCTCGTCGCTGAGGGCAGTGAGCGCAGCCGGGTCCCAGTTCACCATGCGGACACCGCGGTAGATGAGGCCCTTGTTGAACAAATCGACAAACACACGGATAACGCTCTTAGAGCGGATTTCGTCCATTGTGAACGATGTGCGGCTCCAGTCGCAGGAAGCACCCAGCTTTTTCAGCTGTTCGAGGATGATGCCACCGTGTTCTTCCTTCCATTCCCATGCGTGTTTGAGGAACTCCTCGCGGGTAAGGTCGGTTTTCTTGATACCCTTTTGAGCCAGACGTGCCACCACTTTCGCTTCAGTAGCGATAGAAGCGTGGTCGGTACCCGGTACCCACAGCGCATTTTTGCCTTCCATGCGGGCACGGCGGATAAGAATGTCCTGAATCGTATTGTTGAGCATATGTCCCATATGCAGAACGCCGGTCACGTTTGGCGGCGGAATGACAATAGTGTAAGGTTCACGTTTGTCGGGTACTGACTTGAACAGTTCGTGACGAAGCCAGTATTCGTACCATTTTCCTTCAACCTCTTCCGGGTTGTACTTGGTAGCTAACTCGTTCATAAGTAATATGTTTTTTACGCTAATTATTTCAAAAATCAATTTTCGCCACTTCGGCAAAAAATCATTTTGCAAAGATAGTGCAAGCCGAGAGAAGAAAAAAGAGCTTGCTCGATTTTTTCTGCCGAGGCGCCGCCTATCTTATGGAAAGATAGTGCAAACATTTTAACAGATGTATTGCCTGGTCTATAAAAAGCTGTTGTAAGCAGAGAGAATGGAGCATTTATTTCCTGTTTTGCTCCACAGTGTTTCCTGTATTTTTGCTTTTTTCAATGGAAAAAGTTATCTTTGTAAAGATACGGTGTTCCGTTCTTCAACTTAAAAACAGGGTGTGGGGCAGGATATCCGAAAATAGATGAATTAAAAAGGAAAAGACAATGAAAACGTTAAAACTTATTGTGTTTGGTATTGTTGCGATGATGGCAGGCACGAGTAGTGTGTATGCCGATTCACTGAAAGACTTGTTTGGAAACAAAGGTTTGGGCGACTTGGTTAATGCCGTGACCGGAAACGGCGACATTCAGCTCAATTCGCTGGAAGGAACGTGGAAAGCCACAGGACCGGCAGTAGTGCTTCGCTCGGGCGACGCATTGGAGCAGGCGGGAGGTTCGGCAGTGGCAAGCCTGGCCGAAAACAAGCTGATGCCATATTATGAAAAATTAGGTCTGGAAGGTTCGACAGTTACATTCGACGCGTCGGGCAACTATACGATGACCGTAAAAGGCAAAACCATTAAAGGCCGCCTGATAAAGAATGACGACGGCACATTCACGCTGTCGCTGACGCAGAACGAGAAACTCAAGCTCGGCAAGTTGAATTCGTTTACCACCTATGTGCAGAAAACGAGCAACACATTGGCACTGACAGTCGACGTGAAGAAACTGCTCGAAGTGCTGAAACTCGTTGCAAATACCGCCGACCTCGAAACCATCAACACCGCCATCAAGCTGCTCGAAAGCTACGACAACGTATGCCTCGGCCTCCGTTTTTCGAAATAACCGATAACTGTGGTGTAGAAATAATGAAAGCCTGATTCCAAATGGAGCCAGGCTTTCATCGTTATTAAGCATTCTTTATTTCCTATTTCTATATGAGTGACATGCCTTTTTGGATGGCTTGTTCGTTCATTGGAATCAGGTGGTGGTGGCGTTCGGGCAGGGATTTTTTCAAGCCAGCGATGACGCTTTCCATTGTGACAACGGGGCGGATTTTCAACATTGCGCCGAGCACAACCATGTTGTAGGCCTTTGAGTTGTTGAGCTCAATGGAGGCTTCCATGGCGTTGATGCTGTAGATTTCAATGTCGGTTCTTTCCGGATTGCGGTGAATGCCGTAATTGTCGTAGAGCAGTACGCCGCCCGGTTTCACCTTGCTTTCGAACTTGTCAAGGCTCTGTTGGTTGAGAGCTACCACGATGTCGTATTTGTTGAGGATCGGTGAGCTTATCTGCTCGTCGCTGATGATGACTGTCACGTTGGCTGTACCTCCGCGCTGTTCCGGACCGTAGGCCGGCATCCAGGTCACTTCCTTGTCCTCCATCAATCCGGCATAGGCAAGAATCTTACCCATTGACAGTACACCCTGTCCGCCGAAACCTGCTATTACTATTTCTGTTTTCATAAATTACTCATTCTTTAAGTCGCCCATTGGGTATTTTTCAAACATGTGTTCTGCCATCCATTTGTTGGATTCAGCAGGAGTGAGTTTCCAGCCTGAGTTGCAAGTGCTGACGATTTCCACAACGGATGTGCCTTTCTTGTCAAGGGTGTTCTGGAAAGCCTTCTTGATGGCTGCCTTAGTCTTGCGGACAGCAGCGGCTGTGTGTACGCTCTGGCGTGTCACGTAGCAAGTGCCGTCGAGTTCGGCAAGCAGGTTGGAAATTTTCAGCGGATATCCGTTCAGGTCGGCGCGGCGTCCGTAAGGAGTAGTGGCTGTTTTCATTCCGAGCAGTGTGGTCGGAGCCATTTGTCCGCCAGTCATACCGTAGATAGCGTTGTTGATGAAAATGATGGTGATGTTTTCACCGCGGTTGGCTGCATGGATGGTTTCGCAAGTACCGATGGCTGCCAAGTCGCCGTCGCCCTGATAGGTGAACACCACGTTGTCAGGATTGAGTCGGCTGAGGGCAGTAGCAATGGCAGGTGCACGTCCGTGCGCAGCTTCTACCCAGTCAACGTCGATATAGTTGTAGGCAAACACGGCACAACCCACAGGCGCAACGCCTACAGCTCTGTCCTGCAAGCCCATTTCTTCAATAAGTTCTGCCACGATTTTATGTACCACTCCGTGGCTACAGCCCGGACAGTAGTGCATGTGAGTGTCGTTGAGCAACGCCGGTTTCTTATACACCCGGTTCTCAGGTTTGATAATATCGTTGATATCCATAGTGGAGTTTGTTTTTTTACTTGATGAAACAATAAGGCTTGGAAGCGCTATTTGTTGATGAATTTTTGCTTGAAGGCTTCCAGAATTTCGTCGGGCGACGGAACGATACCGCCAAGACGTCCGAAGTGTTCAACAGGGATGTCATTGCCGACAGCCAGTTTAACGTCTTCAATCATCTGTCCGGCGTTCATTTCTACCACCAGCACGCCTTTTGATTTCTGTCCGAGGCGTTTCACTTCGTCCTTCGGGAACGGCCAGAGAGTAATCGGGCGAAGAATACCGATTTTGAGGCCTTCCTTGCGCGCCATTTCCACGGCTTTCTGGCTGATACGTGCTACGGAACCGAATGCAACAATCAGGTAGTCGCAGTCGTCGGTATAGATTTCCTCAAAGCGCACTTCGTTTTCTTCAATCAGACGGTAGGTGCGTTGGAAGCGTTCGTTGTTGACTTCCATTTTGTCGGAATCCAGTTCGAGCGAAGTCACTACGTTGCGAGTGCTGCGTCCGTGACGTCCTGTCGTTGCCCAAGGGCAGCGTTCGCGCACTTCCTCGTCGGTAAGGCGTTTGCGTTGCGGAGGCAATACGACCTTTTCCATCATCTGTCCAACAACGCCGTCGGCAAGGATGATGGCCGGTGTGCGGTATTTGAAAGCCAAATCCCAACCAAGTCCTACGAAGTCGCACATTTCCTGAACGGATGACGGAGCCAGCGTGATAAGGTGATAGTCGCCGTGACCGCCGCCTTTAGTTGCCTGGAAATAGTCGGCCTGTGACGGTTGGATGGTACCCAAACCCGGTCCGCCGCGCATGACATTGATAATCAATGCAGGCAGTTCGCTTGCTGCCAAATAGGAAACGCCTTCCTGCATAAGGCTGACACCCGGACTTGACGATGACGTGAACACTACTTTTCCGGCAGCCGCACCGCCATACACCATATTGATAGCCGCCACTTCACTTTCTGCCTGAAGGACAACCATTCCGGTTTTTTCCCACGGCTGTTCTGCCATTAGGGTTTCGAGAACTTCCGATTGTGGAGTGATCGGGTAGCCGAAATATCCGTCAGCACCGTAACGAATGGCAGCGTGTGCCAGAGCTTCGTTACCTTTCATCAGTCGTATTTCTTCTTTCATACTGCTCAATGTCTTTAAATGTTAAACGTTAATCTACGCGCACTTTATAAACTTCAATGCACGCGTCGGGACAAACGAGTGCGCAACTTGCACAGCCAATGCAGGCTTCCGCATTCTTCATAAAAGCGTAGTGGTAACCTCGATTGTTTACTTCGTTGGGTTGTAGAGCCAGCGTGTCGGTAGGGCAGGCAACCACGCACAGGTTGCAGCCTTTGCATCTTTCCTCGTTCACTACAACGGCACCTTGTATTTTTGCCATAGCTGATATCTGTTTGTTAATTAATTTGTCAATACAAAAATAACGTAAAAAATTGAGCCTGCTAAACGTATTTTAGCTTTTTACAACTATTTAAATTTTGGCACATTAGCACAAAATCTGTGTAATGAAAAACTGCTCAGCAAGCTAAAATCTGTGCATTAATTCTGTCGGATTCTGCGCAGAATATTCTCCACTGTGCAACTCCTCGAAGGCGTAATTCAGAAAATCGAGGAACGGCTGCATGACTTGCATGTCGGCAATCAGCATGTCTATCCAGTTTTTCTGCCTGAAAAAGCTGTCAGGATAGGGTTTTTGTACCAAAAATTCCTTTTTCCGAAGAATGTCTCCGTAGGGGGAATCTTTCGGGAAGCCTTTAGGCATTGTCTTCAGTTCGTCGCCGGTCAGTGTCGGAAAAGCTGCCTTGAATTCCGGCTGGTTTAAAATTTCTTCAAATTCTTCAATGTTCTCGAATATATTGCGTCGGAGAAATTTCAATATAGGTGGCTCCGGGAACCATACACCTCCATAGAGAGCGCATTCGCCCGGAGCAATGTGGATGTAGCGTCCTGCCTGTTTGCATTTTCTCCCGTTTTGGGCGATGACAATGCCGAAGTGGGTTTTGTACGGCGATTTGTCGGCGGAAAATCGGATGTCGCGATAGATTCTGTATGTACAATCCTTTGCGGTAACTCCGATAAGGCTTTTGTCGGTAGCGGAAAGCCGGTTTAGTAAGGTTTCAATTTCAGCGTAACATTCGTTTCTGGTCGTTTCGTATGTCAATTTGTTTTCCGCAAACCAGTCTCTGTTGTTGTTTGCTTTCAAATCAGAGATGAAATTTAGCATTTTGCTTAATCCACTCATTGTATTCTTCATTTATTGCATAGCGAATGTAGCAAAATACTATAAAATGTGCAAATTTCAGGATGTGTTTTTGAGCAGATATTTTCGGGGCGTGATAGTTGGGTTTGCGTGGGTAAATGAGTACATTTGCAAATAAAATCGGTTGCGTATGGAAACGGAGGAGAATTGGACACATTATAAAAATACGGCATACACTCAAGACACGTTGGACGGGGAGTATGCCGACTGTGTGTTTGAAAGCTGCAATTTCTATCAGTTGCATTTCGGAAAGGTGGCACTGAGCAACTGTGTGTTCCGAAACTGCAATTTTTCATTGGCTGTATTTGCCGGAAAGGCATGCCACGACGTGAAGTTTGAGGGCTGTAAAATGACCGGTTGCGATTTCACCAACACCAATTCATTTTCCCATTACCGTTTTGAGGAATGCCTGTTGGACTATTCCATTTTCCGAAATGTAAGAATGCAGAAAACTCCGTTTGTGAAATGCAATCTGACTGAAGCCGATTTTGCAGAGGCACAACTGAAAGGCAGCAGTTTTGCATATTGTGACCTTGAAAGAGCCTTTTTCTCGAATACCGATTTGACAGAGGTGGATTTTTCGACGGCAATGAACGTGACAATCAATCCTCAGTTCAACAAAATGAGGAAAGCCAAATTTTCACGTACTAACCTTGAAGGCTTGGTGGCGCATTTGGGACTTCAGCTGTTGCCATAAAATCAGAATCAAATAAAAAAACATATATGGATATGAATTTGGATACGACAACTTTGGTGTTTTTTTCTCCTACTCATACAACGGAGAAAGTGGTGAAGGCGATAGGGTCGGGCATTGGTTTTCCCCGACGCGAATATGTAGACCTTACTCTTGAAGTGGAAGGGCCGGAACGCATATTGACCGACAGACTGACCGTCATTGGTGTTCCTGTTTATGCCGGACGTGTGGCTCCGTTGGCAGTAGAAAGGCTGAAGCGCATCAAAGGCAACGGTTGTCCGGCTGTGTTGGTTGCGGTTTATGGTAATCGTGATTATGAAGATGCTTTGGTGGAATTGTACGATTTGGCGGTTGAGGCGGGATTCCGTCCGTTTGCCGCTGCGGCTTTTGTTGGCGAACACAGTTATAGCCGTAAAGGAATGCCGATTGCCGAAGGACGTCCGGATGAGGCGGATTTGAAACAGGCGAAAGAGTTCGGCCACAAGTGTCTGGAAAAAATGCAGCAGCCGGATTGCTTTGAGCCGTTCTTTATAAAAGGTAATCGCCCGTACCGTAGCGTAGCTCCGTCAACCCCGCAGGCACCTGTGTGCAATGAAAACTGTTTTGGCTGTGGCGAATGTCTGACCGTTTGCCCGACAGCAGCCATGAGCCGTGATGCAGAAGGGAAAATAGTGACTGATGCAGAAAAATGTATCAAATGCTGCGCTTGTGTCAAGGCTTGTCCAAACGAAGCCCGCATATTCGATACTCCCTACACAGCGATGCTTCACACTAAATTCAGCACACCGCGTCAACCTGAAATGTTTTTATAAATAATATGGAAAAGATGAAAAAGACACATTTTACGCATGGCACATGCTGTTAGGCATTTGATATAGAAATAGAAGACGGCAGAATCCGGAATGTGGATTTTTACGGTGGATGCAACGGAAACCTGCAAGGCATCTGTTCCCTGATAAAAGGGATGAAAATAGACGATGTTGTAGCTCGTCTCAAAGGTATCCGCTGCGGCGGAAAACCCACATCCTGCCCCGACCAACTCTCACAGGCTTTACTCGAAATGAAGAAAGATCTGGAATAAAAAGATATAGTTTAAATATTTTTTATAAATTTGCCCGAGTTTTGAATTTGACAATTCTTTCTTTTGATATAATAATTAGGGTATTAATGAATAAAATAGAGTTATGAGTATGTTGAAAAAAATAGGGTTGAGTATCATAAGCGGTGCGCTGTGCTGTTCAGCTTTGATGGGCCAAGAAAACAATGTAAGCGAAAAACCGTTTTGGAAACAAAATATGTATGCTACGTTTGGAATGGGAAACCAATGGATGTGGCAAGGTAATTCAAACAAAGGTATGGGATATGTTTTCAGATTGTCTTCCGGTACCTGGTTTAATGATTATTCCGGTTTGAGAATTGTAGCTTCGACGGGTATTCGTAAAACTGATGGAGAATATTGTAATTCCTATTACATGGCTGGTTTGGATTATACGTTCAATGCATTGGCTCTTTGTCGGGACTATGATGTGACAAATCGTTTTTCTTTGTCTCTTTCTGCAGGTGTTGGATGTTATAACTTTTTGCATACGAATAAATGGCACGTTCGTCCTGGAATAAATCTTGGTGCCAATTGGGGCTATAGTATTAGTGAACGTTGCGGTTTGTTTACTGAATTGATGTTTAGCGGTGTTGAAGCCTATTATTCCAATAATGGAGGCATTTCAGTAGAGTGTGACCTCTTATTCGGATTCCGCTATTATTTCAAATCTCATAATTATGAGAAAAAACCAGATTTGTCTAGAGTAAACGCGTTGGAATCGGAAGTCCAAACATTACGCGGAAGTGTTAAGGAACTGAATGACGAGATTAACCGTATGAGATTGGAAATGCAGAAAATGCAGGAAAAGGTTGATACGGAAAACAAGAATGTAATATATACACCGAAAAACGACATTAGCTCTATCGATATATTTTTTGATAAATTCAGCACATACCTTGGTGATGCTCAACTTCAGAAAATTGATGCAATTGGAGAATGGATGAAAAATAATGATTTTGATATCCATATTGTAGCGTTTAGCGACAATGTTGCAGATAAGGATGTCGATGAGCGCTTGCGCAAAGGACGTACTGAGGTTATTAAAGAATTATTGGTTGAAAAGTATAGCATTTTACCGGAGCGTATTTCCATTGTCAAGGCGGAAGAATTGGGATATGTGAATTTGACTGGTTGTAATGCGAAAATCATGTTTGTCGAAAAAAGTAAATAATACAATCTAAAATAAAAACGAAATGGGACTGAGAAATTTTCTATCAAGTAAAAACGGAAAACGTTTTTATAATGTGGCATATTGTTGGGGTGCCTGTTTGGTAATTTTGGGTGCCGTATTCAAAATTGCCCACATGCCCTATGATAATATATTGTTGATGGTAGGTTTGTTTACGGAAGTATTTATTTTCTTCATCTCGGGTTTTGATGAACCTCCCACAGAATACAAATGGGAACGAGTGTTTCCTGAGTTGAAAGAAGGTAAGTCTGTCGCAAATTCTCGAAAAATAAGCGTAGATGAAGAATTGTCCGCTCGTTATACAGCGCAAATGCAGCGATTAGAAGAAAATGTAGCCCAACTGAATGCTGCGTATGAAAAGCAGTTGAAACAAGTGCAAAATTGTACGGATGCGGTTAAGCCGGAAGCATTTACTACCTTGCAAGATGAAACAGCGGAATTGGCAGCTCAAATTAAGAAAATGAATGAGCAGTACGAGCGCTTGTTGTCGGCCATGAACGTGAAAAAATAAAGGTTGGGGGATTAAAAGATGGGAAAATATACATTGCCTCCCCGCCAGAAAATGATCAATCTGCTGTATGTGATTCTTATTGCAATGCTGGCAATCAATATTTCTGCGGATGTATTGGAGGGATATAAACTATTAAATAAGGAGTCCGCTGTCCGTTTTCAAAAAGCGGTAGCATATAATGATTCATTACGTACGCGTGTGATGACAATATTTTCCGACAGTACTCGTCTTGTGGCAAAACGGTTGGATAGTCTTTCTGTTGATTGCAGAGGAATGCTGGCTCAGCTTCGTGAAGAAATTGCAGCGCAGGCCGATAAGGAAAAATATGTGCCGGGAAAACTTTCTGCTGCCGATGATTTGAATGCCGTTCCGCGAGTTATGCTGTCGGCAACCGATGGTAAGGGTGATTTGTTAAGGGAAAAGTTATCGGCTTTCAAAGAGCAGGCTTTGGCTTGTATTTCAGATTCTACGCGACGGGATTATGCCGAATCTTTTTTGCCGTTGGAAAGTTTCACGCGTGGAATGTCATGGGAACGTGAATTGTTTTCATATCTCCCGGCTATTGGTGGATTTGTGGCGCTTGACCGGTTGGAACAGGATGTATTGGCATTGGAAGCAGAAGTCTATAATTCAATGATGCATGATAGAGAAAGTGACGGTTATCGTTATGTTATCATTAATGAAGGGCAGCGTGTGGTAAATAGCGATGGTACAGTCGATCTTCCTGCTGTAACCATGTCGCCCGTTGGTGGTATGACTCTGTACAGAAATTTTCAAAACAAGTTATCGTTGTTCTGTGCCGGTATTCCTTTGAATGATTTGCGTGTGACTATATCTGATGGTTTTATTCGTAGAAACGGAGACTATTATGTTGCTGTGCCTGGCAAATCGAAGGAAGTGACTATTGCAGTATACAGTAATCGAAATGGTGGACAGCAACCGTTATATTCTATGAAATGTCACGTAAAGGCTTTGCCGAATCCCACTCCCTATATTGCTTACAAAAAGGGTAGTGCAGTTTTGAAGTACTACGGAAATGTGCCTATCCGGAAAGAAGATTTGCGGAATGCGGTCTCTTTAGGCGCCAATTTGAGTGAAGGTTTGGAAGTGGCCTATTCTGTTCAGAGTTTCGAAATGGTTGTCATCGGTGCAGGCAATAATGTTGAGTCATTGCGTTCGTCAAACGGGCAATTTACGGAGGCTCAAAAGCAAAGATTTCGTAGTCTTTCCCGTGGAGACAAATGCTACATAACGTCAATTATAGTAAAAGGTGCTACGGGTGTTGAACAGACAGCTCCGATTAATGTGGTTGTGATGTAACTGATTTTATTTTGATGGAATAAAAAACAGGTGGCTCAACAAGCCACCTGTTTTTTGTTGAATTAGACAGTTTGTGTTTATTATCCGATTTTGATGCCGGAGAAGCCCATGAATGCCATGGCGAGGAGGCCGGCGGAAATGAGGGCGATGGGCACGCCGCGCATGGCTTTCGGCACGTTGGTCAGTTCGAGCTGTTCGCGGATGCCGGCAAAGATGACCAGTGCGAGGGCGAAACCGATGGCCGTCGAGATGCTGTAGGTGATGGATTCCAGTAGCGAATACTGCCGTTGTACGACGGTGATGGCTACGCCCAACACGGCACAGTTGGTGGTGATGAGCGGTAGGAATACGCCTAAAGCCTGATAGAGCGACGGCATGACCTTTTTCATGATGATTTCCAGCATTTGTACAAGAAAGGCAATGACGAGGATAAACACGATGGTTTGCATGTACTGCAATTCAAGCGGTACGAGCAGGTATTCCTGAAGCAGCCATGTAGCCACGGTTGCAAGGGCAATGACAAATGTTACGGCTGCTCCCATTCCAGTTGCGGAAGATATTCGCTTCGACACGCCGATGAACGGACAGATGCCAAGGAATTGGGAGAATACGATATTGTTGACAAATATTGCCGTGATAATAATTGAAATGTAGGTAAGCATGGCTGTTATTTGGATTTCAATTTATTGACTAATGCGATAAGGAGTCCGAGTACGATGAACGCTCCCGGCGCAAGCACGAAAAGAATAGAACCGAAACTTTCCGGATAGATTTCGAAACCGAACAGTTTGCCGGTGCCTAAAAATTCGCGTACGGCTCCAAGTAGGGTAAGGGCAACGGTAAAGCCGAGTCCTATACCGATACCGTCGAAAAGCGAGTCGGCTACACTATTTTTGGAAGCAAAGGCTTCGGCGCGTCCCAGCAGAATGCAGTTCACAACAATCAGCGGGATGAAGATGCCGAGCGTTGCATACAGTTCCGGCAGGTAGGCCTGCATCAGCATCTGAAGCAGCGTTACAAACGATGCGATGACGACAATGTAGGCCGGAATACGCACTTTGTCGGGAATGAAGTTTCGAATACCGGCAATCACCATGTTCGACATCATCAGCACTGCCATCGTGGCAATGCCCATGCTCATACCGTTCAGCGCACTGCTGGTTGTTCCCAGCGTAGGACACATTCCAAGCAACAGAACGAATGTCGGGTTTTCCTTAATCAGTCCGTTGATGACGATTGAAAGCTTTTTCATTGTTGACCTCCTTTCTCTTCAGCCTGAATATTTTGGTATGCTGTGAAAGCATCGTTAAGTGTCTTGAGGAAAGTGCGTGAAGAAATGGTTGCGGCCGTGATGGCATCAACTGTTCCGCCGTCCTTTGTCACGGTCAAGTCTTCCGAGCCCGGATTACGTCCGATGACGCTCCGTTTGCCGGTCGGGTTGCGGAACCAGTCCTGCATTTTAGCACCCAGTCCCGGTGTCTCCATCTGTTTCATGACGGCATAGTTGCGCACCGTTCCGTCCTGTTCAAATCCATAAATGACGGTCACCTTGTCGGCATAGCCGTCAGCCGTCGATTCCACTGCCGCTCCCACCAGTTTGCCGTTCATTTTAGCCGGATAAATTGTCACCAGTACGCTGTCGGCCGTTCCTTCGTTTATCGTTACGCAGAACTTCTCTTCCAGCGGCTGGTTGTCGTGTTCGGGGAGAACGGCGGCGAGTGCTTTGCTTTGCGTGGCTAATTCAGCCTGCTTTATGGGTTCTTTGGTGATGCCGTTTACCCACGACAAAAGCAGAGCTGCAATCAGCGTAACGCTGCCGAGCGACAAGGTCATGTTTCGCAATGACGATTCCAACTTTTTCATATCATTCTCCTTTCTCCGAATCTTCTCGGCTTGAAATATCGGTTGATGAGCGGCGTGAGGCTGTTCATGATGAGGATGGCGAATGAAATGCCTTCAGGGTAGGCACTCCATTTGCGGATAATCACAGTGAGGATGCCAATCATAATGCCGTAGACAATCATACCGCGATGGGACATCGGCGAAGTTACATAGTCGGTGGCCATGAATATGGCACCCAAAAGCAGACCTCCGGAAAGAACCGGCATCAATGGATTCTCGCCTAATAGCGTATAGAAAACGGCTACCGTAGCAATGATGGAAACCGGAATATGCCAGCTGATGACTTTCTTGTAAAGCAGGAAGGCAAAGCCGATAAGCAGGGCAATGGCCGAAACTTCACCCATACTGCCTCCCATGTTTCCCAAAAAGGCGTTGAGCGGTGTGAGGGTATGTTCTGCGCCTTCTTTTAGTGAAGTAAGTACCGTAGCGCCGGTTGTCACATCGAAATACTGCCAGCGGTTTTCGATAGGCAGCGGCCATGTGGTCATTTGTGCAGGGAAAGAAAGCAGCAGGAATATACGTCCGGCTATGGCCGGGTTGAAAATGTTGTTTCCGAGTCCGCCGAATGCCATTTTAGTAATGCCAATTGCTACAACTGAGCCGATGAGCACAATAAATACCGGCAAGTTGGACGGCAGGTTGAGTGCGAGCAGGATACCTGTAAGCAAGGCAGAACAGTTGCCGAGAGTGTTTTTCCCTTTCATCAGGAATCGCTGTATCAGGTATTCCGTGGCCATACAGCCGACAATGGCTGTAACCAGCACCACCAATGCACCCACGCCAAAGTAGTAGAGTGAGCAGGCTACGGCAGGAAGCAGGGCAATGATTACAGCCAGCATGCTTTTTCTTACGCTGCCCGAAGTGTGGATGTGGGGTGACGATGATATGATGAGTTCTCTGTCCATTATTTTTTGTTGTTATCGGATTTTCGTGATTTGATAATGGCTCCCGTCCGCATTTTTCCTATTCTGATGTAGTCGAGAATCGGTCGGTGGGAGATGCAGATGAAAGAGCAGGAACCGCATTCAATGCAGTCCATGACATGTTCTTGTTCCAGACGTTCGTAGTTTTTCAGTTCCGAAAGGCGTGCAAGGAGATAGGGTTCCAGTCCCATCGGACATACGGACACGCACGATGCGCAGCGGACACAGTTTTCGGGTTCTTCACGCTTCGACATGGTGTCGGGAAGAATCAGAATACCTGATACGCCTTTGGTTGTCGGTGCGTTCAGGTTGGATGCGGCTTTTCCCATCATAGGTCCGCCCAAAATTACTTTTGCCGTATTGTCGGGAATGCCGCCTGCGGCTTCGATAACGGTCGACAGGGGTGTGCCTATCGGAACCATGTAATTTCCCGGTTGGCTGACATTCGGACCGGTAACGGTGACAATGCGTTCCGTCAGCGGAATGTCGTTGACAACGGCATTCCATACTGCATAGGCAGTTGCAACGTTCTGTACCACTACTCCCACCGAGGCAGGCAGTCCGCCGGATGGTATCTGTCGGTTGAGCGTAGCGTCAATCAACTGTTTCTCGCCGCCTTGCGGATATTTCGTTTTAAGAGTAGCAATTTCAACATCCTCGTATCCGGAAGCCGCTTCAGTCAAAGCCTTGATGGCATCGCGTTTGTTCTCTTCGATGGCGATGACCGCTTTTTGTGCGTTGATGGCCCGTTGCAGCAGCCGGGTGCCTTCGATGACCTGTTCCGGATATGTCAGCATCAGTTCGTGGTCATTCGTCAGGAACGGTTCGCATTCCGCACCGTTGATGACCAGCGTATCGACTTCCGTACCTTTTGGCGGCAGCAGCTTGACACGGGTTGGAAATGTAGCACCACCCAACCCGACGATACCGGCAGCATCGATGATTTTCACAATTTCGTCGGCCGTCAGTTGTGCTACCGTTTCTTGTGTGCGCGGATTTCGGGGCGCAATGTCGTCGCCCTCCCGGCGAATAATGACGGCAGTGGTTTCAAATCCGAAAGCAGTCTTTATTTTCTCGATTTTTTTTACGGTTCCGCTGACCGGGGAATGGACGTTGGCGGAAACGAAGCCTTGTTCCGTTCCGATGAGTTGATATTTTGCCACATGGTCGCCGACATTGACGCAGCAGGTTGCCGGAGCACCAATGTGTTGCGACAGGGCAACCATATACTCTTCCGATGCCGGAATGCTTTTAATGGGAAATCCGGCTGTAAGCTTGTATTCGGGGGGATGAATGCCTCCTTTATGAAATGTCTTTAGCATGATTGTTCCTTGGCAGTTTTAGGTTCTGGAAAATTGACAGCCGTGATGCAGTGAACGGGGCAAGCCTCGACACATTTTCTGCACAGGCGGCACTTTTCATAATCGATATAGGCAAGATTGTCGGAAACGGTGATGGCGTCAAACGGACAAACCTTGGCGCATTTTCCGCAACCGATACATGAAGCCTTACATTCTTTGATTGACAGGGCACCCCGGTCATGGTTGGAGCAGGCCACATAGACACGCCGTCCTTTCGGACCTTTTGCCCGCAGTTCAATCAGGTTACCCGGACAGGCTTCCACGCAGGCACCGCATGCCGTACACAGATTCTCGTCGATTTCTGGAATCTTAGTGGTATCATTGAGTTTGATAGCACCGAATTTGCAGGCCGAAATACAGTCGCCACAACCAAGGCAGCCATATTGGCATTCTGTTTCTCCGGCATAAATCAGGCGTTCGATGGCACAGGAGCGTGGTCCGTCGTAGAGAGTGGTATGTTTGCGCACAAGGCAAGAACCGTTGCATCGCAGAACAGCGATTTTTTGGACTGCCGATTCGGCTTTCAGTCCGAGCAGGCTGCCAATGGCATTCATCGCCTTGTCGCCTCCCACGGGGCAAAACTTGCCTGACAGCGAGTTTTCAGTGACGCATTTGACGGCAAAGTCGCGACAACCGCTATGGCCGCAGGCTCCGCAATTTGCACCCGGCAGAAGTTCTTCCACCTGGTCGATGCGAGGGTCTTCATGAACGGCAAACTTTTTGGCAACCAAATACAAAAAAGCTGCACACAACAAACCAATCCCGCCCAAAACAATAACAGCTAATAAAATGGGACTCATATTTGTGTTGTTCAGTTGTATAAATTTGTAAAATTAGATTGTTGCAAATGTACATTAATGTGTCGAAAAAAACTATTTATACAAGGGATATTTTTTGAGGAATTTTATGGAAAACAGGTGAAGAACTATACTTTTGCCAATTTCGTTGTCCTATGGCTTTTATGAGAAAAAAGGCGGTTAAAATTTTGGAAACATCAGAATTGTAGATATATTTGTAAATACTAATTTGTAAATTTTGTTGAATATGAAAAAACAATTGTTTTTGCTGCTGGCTTTTGTCATGACAGGAGCTGTAGCTATGGCACAGAATGCCGGAGTATGGATGGTTGGGGGAACATTTGGAATATCAACTTCAAAAACCAGCTATACTCACGAAAATGTAACACAAGTACGCGAAAAACAGACGGACTTCAATATCATTCCGTCGCTTCATTACTTTGTAACAGATGAAATTGCAGTTGGTGCCGGCATCGGCTATGAGTTTAGCAAAGCGTTGACTGACGTGGAGGACGATCTTTACAATCGTACCGGATTGATGGTGTTCCGTCCTTCTATGTACTACTATGTGAAACTGTCGGATAAATTCTATTATAATCCGGAACTTTACATCGGTTTGAAATTTGGTAACGCTAAATCGGAAGTTGACGAGAATACCACTTATAAAATGGGATACAACCGTTTTGAAATTGGTGTGAACGTGTTGAACTTTGAGTTCCGTCCGACTGACCATGTTGGATTGGGCATTACTTGCGGAAACCTTTCGTATGTCAATGACAAGATGAAGGATGTGCCGACAGGTGCTGTGAAATACGATATCAAGACGAGTGAATTCCGTTTCCGTCTGCAAGATTCATTTGCCTTCACTTTCAGATATTTGTTTTAATTTTTAGATACAATCAAAATATAAAGGCCGGCTTCTCAGGAGTCGGTCTTTTTGTTTTATCAAGCTATCTTTGAAACGGTGACACTGTATCGGGCATGAGTGAAGAGCGACAGGCGGTAGGCCGCGAAGAAATAGAGTCCTACGGCGGTAAGGCCGGCAAGGCTTGCGATTCCGTCGTTGCCGGTCGTGACGGATACGGCTACAATGACAGCCAGCAGCAGAAAGAGCGGAACGGCGATACAGTAGAGAATCGCTTTCCATGTGAGGGCGGTTGATATGGAAATCCTCACGCGGTCGCCGGCGGCGAGAACAGGCATTTTCCGGTTGCGGGCTATCAGTTGGCGGTTGTCGTTATCGCGGTTGCAGAGGAATGCGGCGGCACAGCCTTCGCATTTCTGTTCGTTCTCAATGGCTACCAGATAGCTCTTGTCGGTCACTTTTACCACAACGCCTGTATGTTCGATGGATTGCTCTGTCATGATCGGCGGTTTTATTCGTACAATAAAATCAAATCGTCGACAGTCAGCTCGGCTCCCGTTGAGATGCCTTTTTCCAGATAGTTGGTCGTCTTGATGGCCTTCGTTTCTTCTTCCTGGTTTTCGGATGCGTAGCACGATGATGAAATAAGCAGCTTCATTTTCGTCGCATTCTTGTTACGGATGGAGTAGGTGATAGGCACAACAAATCGTGTGAACGACGTTGAGGGTTTCAGCAGTCCTTTTCCTTCACCGATGACATATTCCTGTCCGTATTCTTCCCGCAGCATTTGGATGATGACAAGCCCGTTTTCCGTAAGGTCCTGATTGTCCTGAATATAGGAGTACATGCCTTGAATGGCAGTCGGGCGGGATGTGAACGGATAGCCGATGTTGTATTCTTCTCGTCCGTCCGGGAAGAAAGTATAGCTTCCGAGGAAGAGCTTTCCGGCTGAGCGGTAGCCGAATTCCGGAGCATTACGGCTGTAATATTCCCGGTCGGTGCGTGCGTCGCGCGGTGGTTCCACGCCGTGGAGGTCCCAGGCGGCATTACGCAATTTGACGGCGAATGCACCTTCGTAGCCCTTGCGTACAATTTCTGCGGTAGGAACTTTGAACCATGTGTTTTCCGGCTGTGAATAGCTCGAGCAGGTCTTGGTGTTGACACTTGTCCATTCTTTCGGCTCGTTCACTTTGATGGATGCCGTGTTGTAGATAGGAATCCAGCTTGCCAGATTCGAGTATTTTCCGCCACAGTTGATGGTGGAAATGTCGATAGTGGTCTTGTTGTCTTCAAAACTTGGGTTTGGTAGCTGGAGAGCAGCTTCCGTTGTAATGTCGAATGTCTGTTCTTTCGACGTGCTTGAGCCGATTCCTGCCACGATTTTTATGGTGTAGGAAGTGGATGGCATGAGCGTTGAAACGGTGATGCGACCCTCGTCCGTGACACGTTCGACAACGGCGGGGTGGAATTCTCCGTCCTGTTCTTTTACATATACGGAAATGTAGGGTATTATCTTGCTGTTCTTTTCGCTCCAGATGAAGATGTCGGCTTTCGACGGCCAGATGTTTTCGCTGCCGCAATAGGCCGTATATTCGGGAATGATTCTTTGCTGGCTCACAATGTTCGATGTCTTTCGGCCGTTTTTATAGATGGCGCGGAGGTCGATGTGGTTGTCGCCTTCTGGGACAGGTATGGTGAGCGTATAGGAATCGCCTTCCTGTTTTATTGCAGTTGGCGTTGCTTCCAGCCATGTGCCGTCCTGGTTGACCTGATACTGTATTTTTACGAAACGTTCGAGATATGTTCCGTTGTATGACAGCTTGACGTCGGTTGTTGTGGCATCAAAGTCAATCGGAGCAGGAATATCCATTTGAAGTTTTACGGGATTTGTCGTGATGGCCAGTAATGTCGGCTCGTTGGCAAGCATGCCGTAGATGTCGGTTGCCTGCACAATAAAGTAGTGGGTGGCAGCTTCATCGGATTTGGCCGACAGTTCCGGAATCATTTCCGTGAAATCGATAAACGCACTTGTGGAGTTCTCCTCGTTACCCTCAATTACGAATCCGTGTTTTTTTAGTATGGACAAGTCGTTGCCTATCAGTTCAATTTCATGGCTCAACTCGTTTTTGTAAAGCGTTTCAGAAAGAGCTGTCAGACGGATGCTTTTCAGTCCGTTCGGTACTGAAATTTCGCATCTGACTGTCTGTTGCGGACGTTCGCTTTCCAATATCGTGATGGGTTCATTGTTGGAAAAGCCAATGGTCTTGATATTCGGCGGAACGGCATTGAACAGATTGTCGTTGAGAGGTATTGTCGCAGGTTTGAGCAGTGTCGCTTCGTCGTAGACAAATGTCAATGCTTTTCCTTCGGATGTTTCGGCAATGTCGGTTCTGACGCAATAGTGTTCGCTTACCTGCGCGTTGTTGATTTCTATCGGGCAAATTGTAACGGTCTTTCCTTCCTGATTGGTCAGTGTCACTTCTCCCTGAATGGTTCCCGGACGGATATAGGCCGCACGGTGTTCGTCGGGGTTGAATCCAATATAGATGCCCTTGGTAGATTTCATTCGCAGACTGATGTTCTTGAACTCTTTGGTTGCAGCCTCAGAGAATGAAGCGGAAACAAGGGCGTTGTGAACTTTACAGTCTAATGTGACGTCGGTCTGCATATCGTCGTAGACTATTGCGTTGTTTTCACCGTAGAACGACAGCATGTCAAAACCCTCTTCTTCCATTTTTCCCAATGATGCGGAGAAGAGATACGAACCTACGGGTACTTTCCGATGGGAGGCTTCGAATTCCTGCAACGTTTTCCATGTTTTGGAATAGCCAGTTTCGGAATTGGAGGCCGTGATTTCAAACTTTTCGATGTCGGGTAGCGGTATGCTCAGATTGTCGGCACCGGCAATACCCTTGACGGTAGTATCGGCATGGATAATGAAATTCAGGTCGCCGTAACCGGTTATCAGGATGTTGCGGTCGTTATGGCATCCGGTAGTTGTCAGAATCAGAGCTGCAAGGCTGAGTAATGTATATAAAAAGCGTGTCTGCATATAGGGTAGTATTGTGTTGCAAAATAAGTCATTTATTACTGGTATTGCAACTTTTAAAGAGGTAAAGATAGGCTCTTTTGTCGTCAATAGGTGCCTATTTCGCATTTGTTGTAGGGGTGTTCTTGATATAAGTAGATTTAAGATTAAAAATTAACAAAAGAATATTAAAAAATCCTTTTAAATTGGCGGGCTCTTGCCGAAAGTAGTAATTTAGCCCGCCGAATCAACTAAAACCATAAAACAAAATGATCAAGAAGAGTTTATTAGCCTCGATGCTGGCAATTACACTTGCCCTACCGTCGTTTGCTGCCAATCCGAAAAGAGAATTTCGTGGTGCGTGGGTGCATACTGTCCATCAGGGACAATATGCAAAAATGAATCCTGCTGAAACGCAGGCTTATTTGCGTGACCAGCTTGACAAACTGAAAGCTGCCGGCTGCAATGCCGTTGTGTTTCAGGTGCGTCCGAGTGCCGACGCTTTCTATGCTTCAGAGCTGGAACCGTGGAGCCGTTTCCTTACAGGTACAGCCGGTCAGGCTCCGTCGCCTTATTGGGACCCTTTGCAGTTTATGATTGAAGAATCGCATGCGCGCGGCATGGAACTGCATGCATGGCTGAATCCGTATCGCGTTACTACTTCCAAAAATGAAAAATTGCCTGCCAACCACATCTACTATAAGCACCCGGAACGCTTTGTCACTTATGCTGACGGAAAAATGTATTTTGACCCGGGATTGCCTGAAAACCGCAAGTTCATTGAAGATGTTGTGAAGGATATCGTTACCCGTTACGATGTCGATGCTATTCACATGGACGACTATTTTTACCCTTATCCGGTGACGGGAAAGGATTTTCCTGACGACAAATCGTATAAAAAATACGGAAAGGGCATGGACCGCGGCGACTGGCGTCGTCAGAACGTCGATTTGCTGATTGAAGGGCTTCATGAGGTGATTGCTTCAACGAAACCATGGGTGCGTTTGGGTATCAGTCCGTTCGGTATCTGGCGTAACAAGACGAGCGACCCTCGCGGTAGTGACACTAACGGTTTGCAGAACTACGATGCGCTTTATGCCGATGTGCTTCTTTGGACAGAACAGGGCTGGGTAGACTATATGTTGCCGCAGCTTTATTGGGAACTTGAAAAGAAAGTGGCTTCTTCCGAAAAACTGGCTTATTGGTGGAACGACAATGCCAACGGCCGACATATGTATATCGGTCAGGCAATCGAGAAAACAATGGATATGCCGGATTTGGCTCCGTCAAAGAATCCTACGCAGCTTGACCATAAAATCCGTTTGACCCGCGAATTGCCTAACATTCAAGGCAACTGCTGGTGGCCGGGTTATTCGTTGACAAAGAATTACAAAGGTATTGCCGATTCTTTGGCTACTCGTCAGCAGTCGACTATCGCACTTGTGCCAAACTATCCGTGGATCGACAATGTTGCTCCGGAAAAGGTACGTAACCTCAAAGCCGACGGTCGCACTTTGAACTGGTCAGCTCCGAAGGCCGACAGCCCGATGCAGGAAGCGCGCTCATACGTGGTCTATCGTTTTGCCAAAGGTGAAAAATGCGATTTGGAAAATGCCGCAGCTATTCAGTGCGTAACCTATAAGCCGGAATATGTAGTGCCGGCTGACGTGAAAGGTGAATATACCTATGTGGTGACAGCTCTCGACTGCGCCAACAATGAAAGCAAGGAAGGCGTTTCGTTGAAACTGAAACTGTAGTTATAGTAGTTTGAAAAAATATTAGGGAGGAAGGCTCTGCATGCCGAAAGCCGTTGGAGGCCGGGCGTGCAGAGTCTTGTTTTTTGGGATGAAACAAAAGTGCGGTTGTCGGTAGTCGGACACACCGGGGTGTGTCCCAACGTTTAGTGAAAATATCGTTTGGCAATGCCTTTGCTTCCGGCTTTTATTATCTGTCTTATAGAGGATAGTCTTTGAGAGCGTTCTCTAAATTTTGTCTTTATGTTCTTCTGTCGAAAATTAACTTTAGTGTATCTTGCTTGTGATAAGACAAGATGCAGTTCTGCACAGTCAAATTTGAAAACTCTGTTTTCATTTGCCTTTGCGCTCACTTTTTGCTATCTTTAGATAATATAAGATACGATTCGGAAGAAAAAATAATTGAAACAAGTTTCATTATTTTTTTCTCCGCTCACCTTTCACTATCTTTGCCCCGATGAAACGTTTGACATTATATATCATTTGTGTCGTGCTGGCTTCGCTCGCGGGAGCGTATGCCCAGAAAAAGCAACAGCTGGCTCCGTCGTATGCCTGGGTGGCAACACAGCCGCTCGGACTTCATGAGCCTTCTACTATCGACACGCTGCTCTATAACTACTGTCAGCAGTCTATTCCGGCGCTGACATCCGATGCCTATGCCACTACCGGAAATTTGGGCGCGTCGGGCATCAACAATATCTATTTCCAACGTCCCGAACGCACGGAATTCATGTTTACGGATGTGTTGGAGCCGTGGCTGTATACTCCAGAAAAGCAGGTGTACTATAATACCCGAATTCCGATGACATTGCTTTCCTACAATTTCGGCGGCGGTAACGATTCCAATCAGGACCGTCTGAAAGGCGTGTTTTCGGGTAATGCCGGGAAAAAACTCCAGTTTGGTGCGCTGCTCGACTATCTGTATTCAAAGGGCGGATACGACCGTCAGGCGTTGAAAAACTTTACATGGGGGGCTTCGGCATCCTATATCAGCGACCGCTATGAACTTCAGACCATGTTCAACAGCTTCAACTCGGTCAACATGGAAAACGGTGGTATTACCGACGACCTTTATATTCTCGACCCGGCAGAGGTGCAGGGTGGTGTATCGGAGATTGATGCCAAATCCATTCCTGTAAATCTGAACAGCGCGTTCTCCCGTGTGCGCGGAACGGAATTTTATATGAACCACCGTTATAAAGTGGGATTCTATGATGAAAAAATAACGGAAACCGACACGATTACCACTTATGTGCCGGTGATGAGTTTTATATGGACTTTCGATTATAAGGACAACAGGCATAAGTTTGTGGAAGAAGACGGCAGTTCGACGGAAAGCGGTTTCTTCGAAAACACCTATCTGTCGCTCGACCGTACGGAGGACGAAACGAAATACTGGCGCGTGCGGAACACCGTGGGTGTTTCCCTGCTCGAAGGTTTCAACAAATACGCCAAGTTCGGACTGTCGGGGTACGCCACTCACGAAGTGCGCCGCTACACGCAAACAACCGACACGATGCTTACTTCAGCCTACAAACCGGAAGGACTGACGCCGTTCCCTTCCATTTCGCTTGCGCCGGTTACGACACAGAACCTTGTGTGGGTTGGCGGACAACTTACGAAGCAACGCGGATCGCTGCTGACTTATTCGGCCACGGCACAGTTTGGCCTTATCGGACCTGTAGCCGGTGATTTGGACATTTCTGGAAAAGTGTCGACGCGTTTCAAACTTTTTGGCGACTCTGTGACGATTACCGGAGAGGGATTTTTCAAGAACATAGAAGCTCCATTCCTTTACAACAACTATATTTCCAACCACTTTGCCTGGAAAAACGATTTTGGCAAGGAACGCCGTCTGCGGTTGGGCGGTACGCTCGATGTGCCCCATACAGGTACAACTTTGACGGCGGGAGTGGAGAACATTCAGAACTATCTGTATTTCAATGATAAGGCTATGCCGACACAGGAAGGCGGAAATATTCAGGTGGTGAGTGCTGCTATCGACCAGAAACTGCAGTTCGGCATATTCAATTGGAACAACCGCGTGACCTATCAGACTTCGACAAACGAACGTGTGCTGTCGTTGCCAAAATTGGCGGTGTATTCCAATATGTTTGTGCTGTTCCGAATAGCAAAAGTGCTGCATGTGCAGTTGGGCGTGGACTGCAACTATTATACGAAATACTATGCGCCGGCCTATCAGCCCGCTACGATGATGTTCCACACGCAGCAGGAAAAGAAATTGGGCAACTATCCTATGATGAATGTCTATGCCAACATGAAGCTTTATAAAGCGCGCTTCTATGTGCTCTATTCGCATGCCAACCGCGGATTGTTTGGCGGCAACAGTTATTTTGGCGCGCTCCATTATCCAATCAATCCGAGCCGTTTCCAGTTAGGTGTGTCGGTGGATTTTGCCAACTAAGTTCGTTCTTTATCAAAACAGCCTGTTATGAAGAATCCGATGCTTTTAAAACCGAAAATGACGGTGTATGTGGGGCTGCTTGTGGTGGCAGTGGGCATGATGGTATGGCTGAACCGCTGTTCGCAGTCGGCTTCCGACGGCTTTGTGAAAAGTCAGGGCGACACGCTCGATGTGGCCATTGAATATTCGCCGCTTTCGCTCTACACCTACGACGACACGCTCGGAGGTTTTAATCACGATTTGCTTCAGCTCATCTCCCGTTATAAGGGTATCGATATCAAGTTGCATCCTGTTGTGTCGCTTGACGAGAGCCTGCGCATGCTCGACGAGGGCAATTATGACATTGTGGCGGCTCAAGTGCCTGCTACGACCGACTTCAAGGCGCGTTATCTGTCGTCCGACCCGATTTATCTCGACCGTCAGGTACTGGTGCAGAAAAAGGACTCTTTGGGCAACAAAACTGTACGTTCGCAGCTCGACATTGCCGGAAAGACATTGTGGGTGGTGAAAGGTTCGCCGGTGGCAACGCGTATCGACAATCTGGAGCGGGAAATCGGTGATTCGATTATCGTGAAAGAAGAGGCAACATATGGGCAGGAACAGCTGCTGATAATGGTGGCAACGGGCGAAATCGAGTATGCCGTAGTGAGCGACAAGATTGCCCGCTCGATGATTCCCAACTATCCGCAGCTCGATATTTCGACGGCTGTCAGCTTCAACCAGTTTCAGTCGTGGGTGCTGCGCAAGGACAATCAGACTTTGTGCGACAGCCTGAACAGTTGGCTCAAACAGCTCAAGGAAACCGAGGCCTATAAGCAGCTCTACAGCCGATATTTTTAGTTTCCAACAGGGGCAAGGTTTGTGCGTGTTTGTGTTAAAAATTAATATCGGAGCTTTAAATATCGATATAATGCGTAACTTTGCCGCGATTTTTCTTGAAATGTATTAACTTGAAAATAATAATTGTATGAAGAAAATTTACTCAATTCTTTTTATGTTGGTAGCCTTGGTGGCTACGGTGAATGCTCAGGAAACTCCTAAGGGCGATGCTTATAAGGGCGTGTTGACTATTCAGCTTGGAGAAGGTGAAACAGCAGGAGAACCGTTGGAATTGCCGGATCAGACAGTGTATATTGACATGAACGAAGACGGTACTTCTTGTACTTTTGGATTGTATAATTTTGCAATGGGTCCAGATGCTGTTTTGGGTGACATTATAGTTGAGAATGTTGCAGTAACTACTGAAGACAATGTTAAATCATATGCAGGTTCTAAAAAAGATATTCTTTTGCATTTGTATGAACAGCCAATCTATGCTGATGCTTCTGTAACCGGAACAGAAACACAAGACGGTACTTTGGATATGCATATTCCGGTAATTTGGAAAAAAGGTGCAGGTGAGTCTGCTGCTATTATGCCGATTCATGTTTGGTTTAAGGGTACAAAAGAGCAAGCCGGTATTGCAGATGTCGCTGTTCAGTCTTCTGTATATGGCGCAAATGGTGTGGTTGTAGTAAACGGTTTTGAAGGTGTAGTTGAAGTTTTCGATTTCACTGGCCGTTTGGTTAAGTCTGCTCAAGTAGCTGGAAATGCTGAGGTTGCATTGGCTAAGGGGCTTTACATTGTTCGTACAGGTGCTAAGGCAGCAAAAGTTGTAGTGAAATAACAATTGACTGAAAATATATGAATGACAGCAGATTGCCACTGGCAGTCTGCTGTTTTTTTGTTAGGATGTATTGATTAGTGGTTGCTCGGTAGACTGTGCGAATAGGCCAATTGGGGTTTTAGACAGAAGAACAAAAGGACAAAAATATATTGGAGAGTCTCTATTAGAATAAATCACTGGAAAACATTGCGTTAGCTTATGCTTACCTTAGAAAGGGGAGCTGCCGTTTGCGGCTCTGAGGGGTATGAACGCTGTCAATAGGGTTATGGGTTAGCGATTATAGGTTAGGGGGATGAGCGCCAACAAAGGGGTTTGGGTAGAATGTTATTTTTTAGCGTCTGTTGGGTGCTGAAAGTTTGAAATAGAATGTTTTTAACATTGCTTGCAATGTTGAAAAAATGTTTTATAACATAAGAATGGTTGGTGATATTAGGTTTTTTATTATATTTGCATCGTTTTTTAGGCTTTGTTTAATAAACTATACATAGAAAATAAACTATTAATATTAAAAACATTATGAAGAAAATTTTAAGCGCAACATGCGCAATGATGTTGGCATCTGCCGGAATGATGGCTAATGCCCAACAACTCCCGAATGGGAATTTTGATGGAACCTGGGTGGATTGTAAGCCGGATGGTTCTAATGTTGTAGGTGTTCAACCTGAGGGTTGGATGGCTTCGAACGTTTATAAGTATTTTCTTATGGCAGTAAAAGTTCCATTGGTATTTCAGGACGTAGACTACAACGCTGCTTCTGATAATTTGTTCTCTGTCAGAATGGAAAATCTTTTTGCAGGAGCTTTCGGTATTGGTGCGAATGCTCCGGGTTATATTACTTTAGGAACATCGTGGGCCTATGGTGATATTTCGAATGTCGGTGATCCTGAAAAGGACACGAGTGATGGTGGTTCTTATGGTAGTATTCCATTCGAATTTAGACCAGATGCACTTTCTTTGTGGGTAAAAAGAACTCATGGTAAGGAAAAACCAAGAGAAAAGGCATCTGTTATTTTATACTCATGGAAAGGACAAACATCTTCGCAAGTGACAACTGGTTTGAGTAATAAACCTGTTGTTATTGAAATGGTAGATCGTGAAAAAGATGTTTTGGGAATAATTCAAGACGGTGTTACTAAAACAAATTTTGAACTTATTTCTACATCTGAGAATTATATTGAGGGTGATATTACAGAATGGACTCAATTTACTTACCCGATTACATATGTTTCTGATGGAACACCTGAAAAAATCAATGTAATATTATCAAGTTCGGATTATTTTAATCGTGCTGAATTAGGTAAAGATAATAAATTCTGGGTTGATGATGTTAAGTTTATATATTACTCTCGTTTGGCTTCGATTTCTTTGAATAAAGAAGCTGTTACATTGGAAGAGGGTAAATATGATTATACTGTTAACAAAGTATTGAATTTCTCTGAAGATGATGTGGTTGCAACTGTAAAAGGGCAAACGGCTGAGGCTAAAGTTTCTGTGGAAGCAGAAAATGCTGTCGTTAAAGTGGTTGTATCAAACGTAGATGCTGATATAGATGGGAAAAAATCACATACCTATAGATTCCAATATCAGAAACCTGAGGTTGAGCCGGTCATTGAAGAGTATGAAGGCTATTTGAATGTAGAAATGAATGGTGGTCAAATTGAACAAAACACTCAATCAAAAATTGAAATTCATGACTATCAGAATGGCACTTGTACTTTCTTGCTGCCAAATTTGACAATTGGAGGAGAACTTGCACTTGGAGATATTCGTATTGACAATGTTGTAATTGTTCCAATTGAGGGTGGAAATTCTTATGCCGGAACTGTTGATGATATGGTTTTGCATAATGATTTGCTTGGAGATATTCATGCTAAAGTTGTATTGAATGGTACAATTATTAGTAGCGATGTAAAGATGGATGTTGATGTAATTTGGTATCAGGATTATCCAGCTAATACAATAGAAATTCCAATTAATGTTAGCTTTACAAGTGCACCGCTGTCAGGCGTTGAAAGCGTAGCCGGTGACGGTGTGAAGGTTTATGCTACTGCGGGATGTGTGGTAGTTGAGGGCGCTGAAGGTGTTGCTCAGGTTTACACAGCCGACGGTAAGCAGGTTGCTGCTGAAGCTGTGAACGGCAAGGCTGAAATCGCTTTGGCTAACGGTCTTTACATTGTTCGCGTAGGCAACAAAGTTCAGAAAGTAGTGGTGAAATAATCCGGTCTACACAGAAACAATACATACAGGGCAAGCTGTCGCGTAAGCGGCGGCTTGCTTTCTTTTTAGGTTAGGGGTTATTGGTTAGAGGTTATGGTTTTGATGTTTATGGTTTGCGGTTTACAGTTTACGGTTTACAGTTTACGGAAATACCCTAACCCCTTGACTGTGTTCATACCCCTTCGGCCTGCGGCCACTTTCCTTACCTTATGGGCAGAAAAGCTAACGCAGCGATTATCATATATTTATATTTCAGACAGAAGAACATAAGGATATAATTTGGGGGAAAGCATCAACCGGCTTAATCGGATGACATACGATTGAAAAAACAGTCTTTATGTTTTTGTGTTCTTCTGTCTAAAATAAATTATGTTAGCGTATAGAGCGGTCTGTAAACTATAATAACTCAAAGAATGAAAAAACGGATACAACCGCGTGGCTGTATCCGTTTTTGATATATCAATCTGGTTTTTATTGATGCTGGTAGAGATAACGCTTGATGGATCGTTTTGGTGTTTTCTCGAATTCTTCGCTGTACAGTTTCAGTCCTGCAATCTGCGAGTATGCCGGGAGTTCCTTGTTGAGGGCGGCAATGTTGTCGTTCATGATTTTAGGAATTTCACTGTCGGAAATATGTTGCGCCTGGGCATTCTCGAGGTCCGGATAAATCAAGGCTATCAGCTTGCCTCCCTGTTCTACCACGAGCGATTCGCAGACGTAAGGCATATTGTTGAGTTTCTGCTCGATTTCTTCCGGATAGATGTTCTGTCCTGACGGGCCGAGAATCATGTTTTTGTTGCGTCCGCGGATATAGATAAATCCGTCTTCGTCCACGTTGCAAAGGTCACCTGTGTAGAGCCAGCCGTCGCGCAAGGCTTCTTGTGTGGCTTCTTCATTCTTATAGTAACCGAGCATTACGTTCTCACCTGTGACAATCAACTCTCCGGCAATATTTTTCGGGTCAGGTGAGTTGACTTTCATCTGCATGCGGTCGACAATCTGTCCGCAGGAACCTGTGCGGTTCACTTCGTGGCCGGCGTATGAGATAAGCGGGGCACACTCCGTCATTCCGTAACCGACTGTGTAGGGGAATTCAATTTTACGGAGGAAGCGTTCCACATCTTTGTTCAATGCAGCTCCACCGATAATCATTTCATAAAGCTGTCCGCCGAATGTCTCGGTAAGTTTTGCCTTGATTTTTCCCAACAGATGGTCGTTGACAAACGGCATCGTCATCAGCAGGCGCATGTGAGGCTTTTCGAGCAGCGGGAATATCTTAGTCTTGATGATTTTCTCAATGATAAGCGGCACGGCGATGATGAGTCGTGGCTTGACGGTGGCAAAGGCATCGATGATAACCTTCGGCGACGGAACGCGGGTAAGGAAATATACATGGCAGCCTTTGGTGAGCGGGTGTATCATTTCCACAACAAGGCCGTACATGTGTGCCAGCGGAAGCATACAGATGATGCCGTCGCCCGGGCCCAGGAATGAAAGTTTGCTTAGAGCGAACTCGATATTTGACGTGATGGCACGGTAGGGAATCATTACCCCTTTTGAAAATCCTGTAGAACCGGATGTATAGTTGATAACGGCCAGTGATTCCGGATCTGGTTCGCAGTACACGACATCTTCGCGGGTGAAACGTTCCGGATATTTCATGCCGAAAATGGCGTTGAGGTTCTGGCGTGCATGTGTGATGCTTTCTTTTCTTGACAGCAATAGGCTGAAGTCGAAAATGTTGAAGAAAGCGTCGACCTCCGGCATGGTTTCAGCGTTGAGGTTTTCCCATATTGTAGTGTCGATGAACAACAGACGTGCATCGGAATGGTTTACGATGTGATGAATGTTGTCGGGTTTGAATTCATGAAGGATGGGAACAGGCACGGCTCCATAGGTGAGTGAAGCGAGAAACGCTACCGACCATTGGGTGCTGTTTTTACCGCAGAGGGCGATTTTGTCCCCTTTTTGAATGCCTGCATTTTCGAACAGAAGATGCAGTTTTGCAATTTTTCGTGCAATATCCCGATATTGCAGAGAGATTCCATTAAAATCCGTCAGAGCAAGTTCCTCCCAGTTCTTGCGGATGGAATTTTCAAGAATTTTATTAATGTGCATACTTGTCCAAGTTTAGAGTATACTGCAAATTTAACGAAATTTCTGCACAAATCGTAGAAATGTGTGGTAAAATGTTAGAAATTCGCAATGGTAGGACATAATGTTTTGAGGATTGGCAGATATTTTGTTTCTTTGTGTGCCGACAGTGCGCCAAAGGCGGGAAATACTGTTGGAAGCGATTTGTTAATTAAACTATTTAAGGATATGAAAAAACTACTTTTTGCATTTGGTGCATCGGCAATGCTTGTTGCTTGCGGTGGCGAAACGGGCAGTTATACTCTTACAGGTACGCTGCAGGATACTACCTTGAACGGCAAGACTGTTTATTTGAAGAATTTTGACAATGGAAACACTCTCGACAGTGCTGTGGTGACAAACGGTGTTGTTGAATTCAAAGGTGTTGCCGACACAATAGTCCCGGCTGTGTTGTCGATGGCCGACGGTCCGCGTTTGGCAAAATTCGTTCTCGAACCGGGTACACTGACGCTTGATGCTGAAAAAGGTGTGGTGAAGGGTTCTGCAACCAATGACAAATATACGGCATATGTGCTTGCCTACGACAGTATCGTGGCCGACTACCGTGCAAAGGCTGAGAAACTGACAGCTTCCGGTGTGGACGAAAAAGAGGCGGAAGCTCAAATGGAAGAGTTGATGTCAGCAACTGATTCGTCAATCAAGGATCTGGTGGTGGCAACGATGAATGCCAACAAGGATAATGGTGCCGGCTATTATGCTCTTCTTGAATATGCTTATGGATTGAGCAAGACTGAACTTGACAAGGCTCTTGAAGGTACTGCCGACTGGATTAAGAACTCTGAACGTGTAGGCAACTTCAAGAAGGCGGCTGAAAGCATTGAAAACACGGCTCCGGGCAAGATGTTTACCGATTTTACTGTTACGGATGAAACTGGAAAATCAACCAAATTGTCGGACTATGTAGGCAAAGGCGAATATGTTTTGGCTGACTTCTGGGCAAGCTGGTGCGGTCCGTGTATCCGTGAAATGGCAGGTTTGAAGGAAATCTATAAAAAGTACAACGGTAAGGGACTTAAGGTTATCGGTATTGCCGTTTGGGACGAACCGCAAAATACACGTGATGCCATCAAGCGTTTGGAATTGCCTTGGGACATTATGGTAAACGGCCAGAAGGAGCCGACTGAAATTTACGGTATCATGGGCATTCCTCACATCATCATGTTTGCACCGGACGGAACTATCGTATTCCGCGGCTTGCAGGGCGAAGAACTCCACAAGGAAGTGGATAAGGTGATGGCTAAGAAATAATTTAGTTCAACTTAATACAGAAAGCGGAAAATGCAGTTCCCCGTCGGATTGCTTTTCCGCTTTTTCTAAAAGCATAAACAGCATGACAGAGACAGGAAAACCGTTGGTGACGGTGGTGATACTCACCTATAACCAGGAGCGTTTTGTGGGGCAGGCCATAGAGAGTGCCGTCGGGCAGGAGTGTGATTTCCCGTTTGAAGTGCTGGTGGTGGACGACTGTTCGACTGACGGCACAGCCGACGTGTGCCGCCGCTACGCCGAACGCTATCCGCAAACGGTGAAATTCGTACGCAATGAAAAGAACAAGGGCTTGCTCGACAACTATTATGACACGCTTTTGAGCGTGGAGTCGCCCTATATTGCCGATTGTGCCGGCGATGACTACTGGTGTGACATGCACAAGCTCCAACGGCAGGTCGACATTTTGGAACGTAACCCGGAAGTGGTGCTTGTTCATGCTGATTTTTGTAGCTACAATGAGTGGACACGGCAGTGGGAGAAACGCGGGTGTCCTGTCGAAAAGCCACAACGGGCAACTTTTGACGACAATGTGTACGAACTGCTCAATCAGGCGGGCTGTCCTTTTGTTTTTGTCGGCGCTGCTTGTTTTCGCAATGACGCATTTCGTAGAGCCTATATGCAGAATGAACGCTTTTTCCGCAACAAGGAGTATGCCTGTGAGGATTTCCAATTGGTTTTTTTGTTGTTGCGTGAAGGTGAATTCCGTTATGAACGGCTTGAAACGGCTGTTTACCGTACCGGTGAATCAGTAAGTCACAGTGAGGATGATGGAAAAACCTTGAATTTCCTCTACCGTGTATATATGTTGAGAACCGATCTTATGCAGACGTTCGGTATGGATGCCAACCGTTGCAGCAATTTTATGGAAAGATATTTGCGCAGCATTCTGTCTCACTGCATTTGTCAGAAAAAAACGGATATTGCTGTCGATGTCGTCAGCCGTATGCGACGATTGCACTATCGAGGTTCATGGCGGTTGCGTCTGTATGCTGCAATAAGCAAAAACTCCTTGCTGTCAGCTCTGTTCTGTCAGTTAAAGGGAAAAAATAAGCGGAAGAATCCAAAGTAGGGTTCTTCCGCATCCGTATTCACAAGTAGGCATTAGATTCTCGGTCGCTATAAATCAAGTTTAGGGTTTGTGTCAGTTGATATTTGTTTTTTGTTTTGGTTTCTGTATTGTCGTGGGGAAATGCCCATTTGTTGCTTGAAAAATTTTCCGAAAAACGAAATGTTGGGAAAATCGTATTCGTTGGCAATTTCCTTGATGGATTTTTCGGAATACAAAAGGTCCTGCTTTATATTCTTTACCGTAACTTCACGAATGATATCCAATGCCGTCCGTCCCGTTGACTTCTTCATGAGTGATGACAGATATTTCGGTGAAATGAACAGCTGTTCTGCGTAATAGGTTACGGAACGGTTGCGCCCTCCATCATTAATAAGAAGAGACATGAATTTTTTCAGCGTGATTTCACTTTGTTTCAGGCCTTGGAATTGGCTTTGTGTGTCTTGCTTTATCCTGTCTCTTGTCAGGGAAAAGAATTCATAGATAACCGACTGCAAAAAAGCGTGAAGTATGGTTTCTTCATATTCGACTCTTTGTGAGTTGTCACGGCTTAAAAGCATTGTCAGCAGTTGGCAGTAGCTGTCAATGATTCTTTTTTCATTGGGACTCAATGAAATGACAGGATGGCTTTTAATGGCGAGGGCAATATCGAGGATTCCAAGATTCGCTATCAGCAACTCCTTGGTCAGAGATTCGGAAAGTCCGAGTATTTTTCCCGAAAAGTCTTCGGACATGTGGCAATTGTCGAAAACGCAATTGGGAAGACAATGGAACATATCTCCACTTTTTAAATTGAAAAATTGTTCGTTTGCTGTGAATTGGCACATGCCTGTTTCGCAGATAAGAAGGCAGAACATCTTTTTCACTTTTATGACGTTGGGAAATATCTGTTGGGAATTATAGTTCAGATTGTCAATATAAACGACGTCTTCCTTTATTTGCAGATTGTTTCCCGGTTCAAAAAGTGGTAAGTTGTCAATGTTGTCAAAATCAATTTCTATCAAATGTGTTGTATTATTCTTATCCATTGAATTTGTTTTTTGCAAAATTGGAAATTTAATTCCAATGCTGACAGAGCGAAATGGTGAAATAAGTGTTCTGTTTTTCCATAGAAAAGACTGAAATGGATAAAAATGCGTATTGAAATATTGTTGAGTGTTGAAATCTAAACGAGAAACGCTAACAACCTTATCACAAGTTGTTAGCGTTTTTTCTTCGTACACCCATGGGGAGTCGAACCCCAATCGTCGGAACCGGAATCCGATATTCTATCCATTGAACTATGGGTGCTTTTTTCAAAATGCGTTGGCAAAAGTAATAAAGATTTGTTAGTTTTGCAAAATAACATGATAGAATAATTTTATGGATGTAAAGATTGAACCGAGCTGGAAAGCGGTGCTTGCCGAGGAGTTTGAAAAGGACTATTTTTCGAATCTGACGAAATTCGTGCATGAGGAATACCGCACTGCACAGATATTTCCTCCGGGCCGACAGATATTTGCGGCGTTCGACGCCACACCGTTTAACGATGTGAAGGTGGTGATTCTGGGACAGGACCCGTATCATGACGTAAATCAGGCGAACGGACTGTGCTTTTCGGTGAACAACGGAGTGGCTTTTCCGCCGTCGCTGCTCAATATTTTCAAGGAAATCAAGAGTGACATAGGTACTGAAATACCGCAAAGCGGCGACTTGTCGCGCTGGGCGCGTCAGGGCGTGCTGCTGTTGAACGCAACGCTTACGGTGCGTGCCCATATGGCCGGATCGCATCAGGGCCGCGGTTGGGAAACATTTACCGATGCCGTTATCGCACATTTGGCGCGTGAACGCGAACACCTCGTGTTCCTTCTTTGGGGGTCGTATGCCATCAAGAAGGGGGCTTTCATCGACCGTACGCGGCATTTGGTGCTGACATCGCCGCACCCGTCGCCACTGTCGGCACATCGCGGATTTTTCGGCAATCATCATTTTTCGCGCGCCAACGAATATCTGACGGCGCACGGAAAAACTCCGATAGTGTGGTAACCATTTGAACAGCAGGAAACATGTTACGGATAAAAACAATATTATGTATGCTTGCCGTTGTGTCGTCAGCGGCATTTGCCCAACAGACGGACACGCGTACCCGTGTATTCGACTCGAATTTCAAGTCGCTGCGTGCGTATGTGGCGGGCAACTATTATGCTCCGCCGGTGATAGAGCTGGGCGGTACCGACCAGGTAGTCATATCGTTCGACGAACTGTCGGCTGAAATGCAGTATCTGCGTTATTCGCTGGTCCATTGTGATGCCGACTGGCAGCCTTCGCAACTGGTGGAGTCGGAGTATGTGGACGGTTTTAACGAGGCGCAGGTCGATACCTATGACTATTCGCAGGCTACGCTGGCCAATTATGTGAACTACAAGATAACTGTTCCGAATGCGGACATGCAGTTCAAACTTTCGGGAAACTATCTGCTGAAAGTATATCCGGAATACAATCCTGACCGCGTTTGCCTTCAGGTGCGTTTTTCGGTGGTGGAAAATCAGGTAAAAGTGGAGTCGGAGGTTACTTCGCGGACTGATTTGGACTACAACGACAAGCATCAGCAGCTGTCGGTTGCGGTCGATGTGCTCGACTATCCTGTTGAAAATATCTATGGGGATTTGAAGGTTCGTATCGTGCAGAATTCGCGCCATGACAATGTGGCGGCTGTCAGCCGTCCGTTGCGGGTGTCGGGGAAAACGGCTTTTTTTGAGCATGACCGAAATCTGATTTTTCCGGCTGCCAACGAATTCCGCCGTTTTGAAATGGTGACTACCAATTATAACGGTATGGGAATTGAGCAATATTCCTTCCATGAGCCTTATTATCACGCAACGCTGAAGACCGACCGTCCGCGTTCCTTCCTCGACTATATTTATGACCGCACGCAGTACGGACGTTTTACGGTCCGTGGCAGCGATGTCTATGATTCGGAAACCGGTGCTGACTATATGGTTGTGCATTTTGCCCTCCAGTCGCCGCCTTTGTCGGGAGGAAAGCTCTATGTGGACGGCGAGTTCACGCAACATAATTTTACTGGTTCCAATCAAATGCACTACAACAGTCAGACGGGCTGCTATGAGGCGAGTTTGATGCTGAAGCAGGGTGCTTACAATTATCAGTATCTTTGGGTGCCCGACGGAAGCCAGGTTGGCAGAACCGACGAAATGGAAGGAAATTATTATCAGACTGTAAACGAATACCAGATACTCGTCTACAACCGCAAGCGTGGCGAACGCTACGACCGTCTGATAGGCTATAATATCATATACTCAGGTATTTAGCCTTGTCGTGATGTCCGTATTCGCAGAAAAATGCGGGCGATATGTTTTAAAACATAATTTTACATTATTGTTAAAAAGATGTAATGTAGAAAATATTTTTCGAAAAACACTTGCAGGATGAGAAATTATGCCTACCTTTGCAATGTGTTTTTCATGGTATTAGATTTAAGGTTAATTAAGATTGGTTGTCGGGAGACAATCAATTTTTTTTTTACGGTAAAGTGGCATGACATTTTGATTCGCTGAATCGGGTGTTATGCCAATTTTTTTTCGTAGCTTTGTAAAAGCCCTGCAGTGGGGTGTGATGGTGGTCGGAGCATGATTTTCGGCTGACCATTTTAAAGCAATAGAAAACAAAACGAAGCCATACAGATGCCATATTTTTCAATCATCGTACCGGTTTACAATCGCCTCGGTGAGGTGAGGGACCTGCTGGAAAGTTTGTCGAAGCAGACTGACAAGGATTTTGAAACAGTTTTAGTGGAGGACGGTTCGACGGAACGTTGCGAACCTGCCGTCAGAGAATTTGAGTCGCAGGTCGATGTCAAGTATTTTTATAAGGAAAACGAAGGCCGCAGCATTGCCCGTAACTATGGCATGGAGCGCGCCTCGGGAGAATATTTTCTGTTCTTTGACTCCGACTGTGTGATTCCGGAACACTACATAGCAACGCTGAAAGCTGCTTTGAAAGCCAACTATACCGACTGTTTTGGGGGGCCGGATGCGGCTCACAGTTCTTTCTCCGACATTCAGAAAGCCATCAACTATTCGATGACCTCATTTCTGACCACCGGCGGTATCCGTGGCGGAAAGGTGCAGTTGGAGAAATTTGTACCCCGCACATTTAATATGGGATTTTCACGTCGTGTTTGGGAAAAGGTGGGCGGTTTCCGTGAAATGTTTTCCGAAGACATCGACATGAGTACCCGCATCCGTCAGGCAGGTTTCTCGATTTCCCTGATTCGTGATGCTTTTGTCTATCACAAGCGCCGTGTCAATCTGCGTCTGTTCTGCCGTCAGATTTATGTGTTCGGAATGTCGCGTATCACGCTTTATATACTGTATCCCGATTCTCTAAAACTGGTTCACTGGCTGCCGGCTGTGTTCGTTATGGGCTGTACGGCGATGATATTGCTGTCGCTGTTGTGGTCGTGGTGGTTCATTACGCCGCTGGTGTTCTATCTGCTTGCCGTGTTTGTCTGTGCGCTGTTCTCAACGAAGAATCTGAAAATATCGCTGATGTCGATTGTCACCAGTGTCGTGCAGCTGGGAGGCTACGGCATTGGTTTCCTGAAGGCTTACTTCTGGAAAATTCTGTTGCGGCACGGCCGAAATGAAAAGGAAGAGGTGGAAATCCGCCGTGGAAAATAATCTGGCTGTATGGAACCGACCGACAACAATGGCATTAACGAATACACGCGCCGAATAGCCGACATCCTTAAAGAGGACCGTCCGCGTGAAAAGGCTCTTGCCCACGGCATGAGCGCACTTTCTACGGCCGAACTTATTGCCATTCTGTTGGGGAGCGGAACCCGCGGGGAATCGGTGGTCGATTTGTCGCAGCGCATTCTTCGCGAATCGGGCAACCGCCTGTCGGAACTGTCGCGCCGTTCGGTAAGGAATCTCGTCAAGTCGTTTCGCGGTATCGGCGAGGCAAAGGCGATAACCCTGCTTGCCGCCATTGAGTTGGGAAAGCGTTTCCGTGAGGAGGAAATCATACAGGCTCCGCTCATCAATACGCCTGACAAGGCTTATGAACTGATGCGCTATCAGCTTGCCGGACTTGACCATGAGGAATTTTGGGTAATTTTCCTGAACAATTCCAAGCGTGTCATTACGAAAAAGCAGGTCAGTGTGGGAGGTGTAGCCTCGACGATTGTCGATGTAAAGATAATTTTAAAGCACGCCGTCGAGTGCCTTGCAACGGCGATGATTCTGGTGCACAATCATCCTTCCAGTGCCCTTCGTCCCAGCACGCAGGACGACCGGCAGACGGAAAAACTGAAAGCGGCGGCGAAACTGTTGGATATAGATGTGGTCGACCATATTATTGTCGGCGACAGCGGCTATTACAGCTATGCCGGTGAAGGCCGGTTGTGACAGGGTAATAGTGGAGGATTGTTAATTAAAAGGTTTGAAAAATGAAAGATTTAAAACGATTCGTATATAGTGTCTTGTTTTTGGGGGCTGTGCTGTTTGGCACTCCTCTGTTGTTGAATGCCATTTACGGAAACAGCGGAAAAACCGTGTCTTTCGGTTTTGAGCATACGGGGCACTCTTCTGTCAAAGAACCCGTGCAGGAAGTGGTGAAAACGGATACGGTCAAGGCTGATACGGTCGTTGTCTGTCCGCCTTCGGCTTGCCAGACTTGTCCGGGGCATTGTCCGTTGTAACCCAAAACGGTTATTGGACCGCCAAACGGTAGTCTGTTTGGTTGGTTCTCCGAAATCCACCATATTGTCTAATGGTTGATTGGGGTTAAATGTCAGATGAAAAAATAGTGAAAGCCCTCACGTTGTCGCTAATGGCGGCAGGTGAGGGCTTTTTACTGTATTGTCGTACTGATTTCTCAGTCAGAAAGGAAGCCTGCGTTCGGGTTAATCTGGTTGTTGCCGTTGCCGAACGAGTCGAGGTTGATGCCTCCGCTTTGCGGCAGGGAGAAACTGTCGCCATTGTCAAGGCTGGAAGCGTTGAGCTTGGAGTCGACGGTTTCCTGCACGAAGCTATAGTTGTCGTCCCAGTTCTGGAACTTGGCGTATTTGCCGATAAAGCGCATTTCCACATCGTCGACCGAACCGCTACGGTGCTTGGCCACGATAAATTCGGCAAGTCCCTTGATGGAACGTCCGCTGGCATCTTCGCTTGAGCGTGTGTAGTATTCCGGACGGTGGATGAAACAGACGATGTCGGCGTCCTGCTCGATGGCTCCCGATTCACGGAGGTCGGACAGCTGCGGACGCTTGTTGTTGTCGTTGCGGTCTTCCACCTTACGGCTCAACTGCGACAGGGCAATGATTGGAATGTTCAGCTCCTTGGCCAATTGCTTGAGCGAGCGGGAAATCATACTTACTTCCTGTTCGCGGCTACCGAATTTCATGCCGCTGGCGTTCATCAGCTGGAGGTAGTCGATGATGATGATTTTTACGTTGTGTTCCCTTACTAGTCGGCGTGCTTTCGTACGGAGCTCGAAGATGGAAAGGCTCGGGGTATCGTCGATATACAGCGGTGTGCCGTAAAGTTTGCGCACACGTGAATGGAGCTGTTCCCATTCCTGCTGTTGCAGACGGCCGCTCTTGATTTTTTCACTTTCGATTTCGCAAACGTTGGAAACCAGACGGTTGACCAGCTGCAGGTTGGACATTTCAAGCGAGAAGATGGCAACAGGAGTGTTGTAGTCCACGGCCATGTTCTTTGCCATGGAAAGCACGAACGCCGTCTTACCCATGGCCGGACGTGCGGCGATGATGATAAGGTCGGAATTCTGCCATCCCGAAGTCAGTTTGTCGAGGTTGTGGAATCCGGTTTCGATACCGCTCAAACCGTTTTCCCGTTTTGCGGCGGCTTCAATCTGTTCGATGGCGTTGTTGATGACTGGGTCGATTTGCGTGAAGTCTTTCTTCAGGTTGCCCTGTGAAATTTCAAACAGCTTGCCTTCGGCCTCCTGCAAAAGGTCGTCGACATCGTAGGATTCGTCGAATGCCTTTTCCTGTATGTGGGCACAGAACGAAATGAGCTGCCGTGCAAGATATTTTTGGGCAATGATACGGGCGTGGTATTCAATGTGTGCAGCCGAAGCCACGTTGCTGGTCAGCTCCGAAATGTGCATCGGGCCGCCCACATCGTTAAGTGTGCCGTCGACACGCAGTTGCTGTGTGACGGTCAGCATGTCGATAGGCTGCTGCTGCATACCCAGCTGGCGGATGGCTTCGAAAATCTTCTGGTTGGCAGGGTCGTAGAACGATTCCGGCTTCAGGATGTCGCACACAATGGAGTAGGCATCCTTTTCGAGCATCAGTGCGCCGAGCACCGCTTCTTCCAGCTCCTTGTCCTGCGGAAGCAGTTTGCCACCTTCGCCGAACTGCGATTTATGGATGGGTTTGTTTCTTCTATTTTCGTAGTTGTTGTTCTCCATTTGAAATCTTTTTTGCAAAATTAGAAAGAAATGGGGAATATCTGTGTCGAATAGGGTTGGAATTATCAACAGCTTATTCGTAAATTTGCAATCCTAATGATGATAAACCGATGATACAATTTCCTAATGCAAAGATTAATTTGGGATTATATGTGGAAAGCAAGCGTAGCGACAGCTACCATAACATTTCCACCGTGTTCTATCCGATTCCTCTGACTGATGTCGTTGAGGTGGTGGAAGCGGACGAAACCGTGTTGCGTACCTATGGCAATCCGGTGTCTTGCGAGCCGGAGAAAAATCTGGTGATGAAGGCCTATCGCCTGCTGGAAAAGGAATTCCGGTTGCCTCCGGTGGAGATTTGTCTTTACAAGCATGTGCCCGACGGAGCCGGATTGGGAGGCGGTTCGTCGGATGCGTCTTCGGTTTTGAAAATATTAAATACGATGTTCCGTCTGGAACTTTCCGACAGCGAACTCGCAGCAAGAGCTGCACGGTTGGGAGCCGACTGTCCGTTCTTTATCTACAACCGTCCGATGGCGGCACGCGGTATCGGTGACGAGTTCTCGGAAGTGGCAGTGGATTTGCGTGGCTATGTGATGGCGCTTGTGAAGCCCGATGTTTCGGTGCCCACGGCAATGGCCTATTCGCAGGTGGTTCCCCGTGTGCCGGAACGCCGTGTTGAAGAGATTCTTCAGAAGCCCCTTGCTGAATGGAAAGGCCTGTTGGAGAACGATTTCGAAAAGAGCGTGTTTGCCAACTATCCCGAGTTGGCAGGGTTGAAGCAGTCGATGTATGATGCCGGTGCAGTCTATGCGTCCATGTCCGGTTCCGGCTCTGCCATTTATGCGCTGTTTGAAACTGACAATATGGCAGACAAGTTTCTTTCCGACTGTGCATATCGGCGGACATACAAACTGAAACTCTGAAAAAAGCTGCCTTTTTGAAAAGATTGAGGTGTCGACAGCTCGACACCCGGTTTTTTCTGTCAGTTTGGCAGGCTTTTTGATAATGGATTGTTGATAATTACACTATGAAAATATTTAAAAAACGAAATAAAATGTCAGAAAAAGAAGAAATCAAGCCTGAATTGGAAAACGAAGAGTTGGAAAATGCGACGGCACAGGAAAAAGAGCCGGAAGCGGAACAACCCGAATTGACAGCCGAAGAGAAAATGGCGAAAGAAATTGACGAGTTGAAACTGCAACTGGAAAAAGTGAAGAAAGAATACTTGTTTCTGGCAGCAGAATTCGATAACTATAAAAAGCGCACGCTGAAAGAAAAGGCAGAACTGATAAAGACTGCCGCTGAATCATCGATGAAGGGCATCCTTCCGGTGGTTGACGATTTCGAACGTGCACTGCAGGCAATGCGTGATAGCGAAGATGTGGCAAGCGTCCGTGAAGGCGTCGATTTGATTTACAACAAGTTTGTAAAATATCTAGAACAGAATGGCGTGAAGGCCATTGATTCGACGAATGCCGACTTCAACACTGAATATCACGAAGCAGTTTCGATTTTCCCGGCTCCGGAAGAAAGCATGAAGGGCAAGGTAATCGACACGGTTGAAAAGGGATACACGTTGAACGACAAGGTGATTCGTCACAGCAAGGTGGTTGTAGGACAATAATTTGAAGGAATTGTAAGATTATGAGCGAGAAGAGAGATTACTACGAAGTCCTCGGTGTGTCGAAAACAGCGACTGCCGATGAGATTAAAAAAGCATATAGAAAAAAAGCCATCCAATATCACCCTGACCGTAATCCGGGCGACAAGGAGGCTGAAGAAAAATTCAAGGAGGCTGCTGAGGCCTACGATGTGCTGAGCAACCCGGACAAGCGTAGCCGTTATGACCAGTACGGCCACAACATGGGTCCGCAAGGTTTCGGAGGCGGCGGTTTTGGCGGCGGCTTCGGAGGTGGTATGTCAATGGAGGATATCTTCTCCCAATTCGGCGACATCTTTGGCGGCGGTTTTGGCGGTTTCAGCGGTGATGGCCGTGCCCGTCGTAATGTGAACCGCGGAAGCGATTTGCGTATCAATGTGAAGGTTACGTTGAAGGATGTGGTTCATGGCGTTACGAAGAAGTTCAAAATCAACCGTTATGTGGCTTGTGAACACTGTAAAGGTACGGGTGCAAAGGACGGAACAGCGTTCAAGACCTGTAACACCTGTCACGGTACGGGTATGATTACACGTGTTCAGCAGACTTTCCTCGGACAAATGCAGTCCACATCGCCATGTCCTGACTGTGGCGGTGAAGGTAAGATTATTTCCGAACAGTGTCCGCACTGTCATGGTGAAGGCGTAACCCGTAAGGAAGAAATCATTGAAGTCAACATTCCGGCCGGCGTTAGCGACGGCATGACATTGAACATGAACGGCAAGGGTAATGCTGCACGCCGTGGCGGTATCAGCGGAAACCTGTTGATTCAGATTTCCGAAGAGCGTGATCCGGAACTGGTTCGTGACGAAAACGATATCATCTATAACCTGATGTTGGATTTCCCGACAGCCGTTTTGGGCGGTAAGGTCGAAATACCTACGGTCGACGGCCGTGCGCGTCTGACCATCGAGCCGGGTACGCAGTCAGGCAAGATATTGCGTTTGCGTGGAAAGGGTATACCGTCGATCAATCGAGGAGGCGGTGTCGGCGACTTGTTGGTAAATGTGATGATTTACACCCCGGAACATTTGAGTGCCGACGAGCGTAAGGCTATTGAGAAAATGCGGGATTCTGAAAACTTCAAACCATCGCCCGACGTTAAATCTCGAATTTTCAGCCGTCTGAACCATATTTTTGACTAATAGAAATATTGCATAAATGGCAAAAAGTCCCTGTCGAGAAAATCGGGAGGGACTTTTTTGTTTAGGAGCAGCAGGTTAAAAACTTTTTATTCTCTGCCGAAATTCGTATTTTTGTATCCTGCCGTGTTGGTGAAAATTGTGCCAATTCGGATTATACTTATAATAAGACTCTGCAATTATGACAAAAGCAAAACCTTTTATCAAGTGGGTTGGGGGTAAAACTCAGCTCATTGAACAACTGGATGCCCAACTTCCAGCTGACTTTGATAAATGGGAGAATGTGACATATATTGAGCCGTTTGTTGGCGGAGGTGCCATGCTGTTTTATATGTTGCAGAAATATCCTAATATCCATCGTGTGGTCATCAATGACATTAATCGGGATTTGACAACCTGTTATGAGACGGTACGGGATCAGCCTGATGAACTTATTGCGTCGCTGAAGAAATTGGAAGGATCCTATTTGGCATTAAATATGGACGAAAGAGAAAAGTTCTTTTTGTCGTCAAGAGCACGCTACAATGAAAAGAATTTGGATGCTGTAAACAACACGGCTTTATTCTTTTTCTTAAATAGAACTTGTTTTAATGGCCTGTATCGGGTGAATAAATCAGGCTCCTTCAATGTGCCTTTCGGGAAATATGTTAATCCGACTATTTGTGATCCTGCCACGATTCGTAAGGACAGTACGTTTCTCAAACGAGTGGAAATATTGACCGGTGATTTTGAAAATACTTTTAAGTATGCATCGGGTAATACGTTGTTTTATTTTGATCCCCCTTATCGTCCGTTAAGCGGTACTTCCAGTTTCAAGGATTACACAAAAGAAGTGTTTAATGACGAAGAGCAGATACGTCTGAAACTCTTTTGTGACCGTATTGATAAGGCAGGTTTTCATTTTATGCTCAGTAATTCTGACGGAAAAGGAAAAGATGCCTCCGATGATTTTTTTGACCGGTTGTATGTTGATTATCCGATTGAACGGGTTTGGGCTGCAAGAAGTGTCAATTCCAATCCACAAAAGCGAGGAAAACTAACGGAAATTCTTGTACATAACTATCAGAATACAAAGGTCAAATCGGAAACAAACACAGATTTACATGATTCCTTGTTTGTGGCTGAGGAGAAAGCTGCGTATGTAGTATAAAATATATTAGTGCTATGAATGGTGGACTTTTTGTTGCTCTATACGATGAGGATTCTTTGAAATTATATTTGAATCGGGGACTTTATGGTTTCCTGATGCCGCCCGTATTGGCAAACAGGCCTTCGTCGAGAAGCCGTCATTATAATGTGCTTGCCGACTATGCTTGTAGCAGAGAAGGTTCGGCCGTCTTTTTCTTTTTAAAACGGAAAATCGTATATGGAGGTCGAATTTATGGAAATGAGACAGCCGCTTCTTTTTTCTTGAATGGAAAAACCAGTCCATTGGGAATCCGTGCGGATGCTGATTTGTTTTGGGATGAGTCGGTACGAAAAAGATATATCCCAACTGAAACTCCGGGCATTTTCCGGATTCAAAAGGATGGAGGGCTCAAAGCTCAGCCGTTCCTGTTTCAATTTCTTCCGGATGAAGACACAGGCAAAAGCATTTCGTCGGATGAACTGTATTTTGAATTGGGTAAATATCCTTATCCGCTTCCTTCCAACAGTATGCAGGGGATGGGTTTCTGTACTTTAACACCGGGTGAGGTGGAAACTTTGTTCGCTTTAATAAAAAGCAGTGAAATCAAAATTGATTTTCAGGGCTACAATGAGGTTGAGAAGTCCGGAAAAGAACAAGTGTTTGACAGTGACTTGGTTTCTACTAAAGATGAAATGGTGAATGAAGCGCAGTTGGAATTCACGATTCTTTCTTCCTTGAAGCCTTTTGCTGAATTCTTGAATGATGAATATGTTTTATGTCGGCAAGTGCCGCTTTCGCCATTTAAGCCCAGCGATATGGATAGAGCGGACATCTGTCTGTACAGTGTGACAACACCGTTAAAAAATGGCACTGTGCCTAATGTCATTATTGAATTGAAAAAGACAAAGGCTAAAAAGGAAGCCTACAATCAAGTTGTGCGTTATTTGCGATGGATTGAGAATATCACAACTCCGGATGAATTTAAAGAAGTTAAAGCCTATATCATCGCTCCTGAAATAGGTAGGATAAAGAAGGCAAAAGTAGATATAAAATATAGCGATAAGATACAGATGTATGCATTGGGCAACTCTGAATTTGTTTCATTAGTAGATTAATAGAAGGCCATGAATAAGGATTTTGATAAATTTATGTCTCAACTGCAAGAGACGAACCAAACGTTGGATTTTTTCTGTGATTTTGGGAAGATATCTCAAAACGTTGACAATATAAAATTGAGTCTGTGTATGCTGAACAGCCTGATTGGTGCCACAGATATGCGTAAAGCTGTCGAGGTGGTATGGAATCGGGATAAAACGGCATTCAGCGTAATGGACATACTTATTGCTGTTCGGAGTGAAGGAAAGAAGAAAGTGCTTAACGGTTTGGGACAATGTGTTGTGATGGATACCTTGTTTACTTCTGTCGACGGGGTTTTGGAATTTTTGGAAAGTACCGGTCTACAGACCTTGTTCCAGTCGAAACGAATAAATAATCTGGTGGATTATGTGTTTGGTATCGAAACAGGATTGGATTCGAACGCACGGAAAAACCGTAGTGGACATGTAATGGAGCACAGAGTTGCTGAAATGTTCTCTCAACAGGGTGTTAATTTCCGTCGGGAAGTCTATTCAAGTGAATGGCCTGAAATATCTGTTGTATTGGGAGATGATGAGAAACGTTTTGATTTTGTTGTTGAAACGGCAGAGAGGATATTTCTTGTTGAGGTGAATTTTTATAGCAGTGGCGGTTCTAAACTGAATGAAGTAGCGCGTTCTTATTCTGATATTGCTCCAAAGATTAATTCCGTGCCGGGTTTTGAATTTGTTTGGATTACGGACGGGATTGGTTGGAAATCGGCAAAAAACAAGTTGCAGGAGGCCTATAACATTACTCCCCATATTTATAATCTGACGAACTTAGAAGAGTTTTTACAACAAGTGACGGAGAAATGATACCATCATTCTATAAATCGTCAAATAAGGATTTTACACTGATTCAGGGTGATTGTGTGGAAATTTTGTCAAGATTCAGATTTGAATTTGACATGATTTTCGCAGATCCTCCTTATTTTCTTTCCGGAGGTGGGATAACTTGTAAAAGCGGAAAGGTGGCTTGTGTGGACAAAGGTGAATGGGACAGACCAATGGAACAGGAGGAATTGGATGCCTATAACTACCGTTGGCTGTCGGCATGCAGGGAGCATATGAAAGACAATGCTACAATCTGGATATCCGGAACTCATCACAACATATTCAGCGTTCAGCCGCAATTAATAAAGTTGGGATTTAAGATTCTCAATGTGATAACTTGGGCTAAGACGAATCCGCCACCTAACATTACGTGCCGTTATTTTACGCATTCTACGGAATTTATTATTTGGGCTCGAAAGTCTCCGAAGGTTCCTCATTACTATAATTACGAATTGATGAAAGAGCTGAATGGTAATAAACAAATGACGGATGTTTGGCATCTTCCTGCCATTGGGCGTTGGGAAAAAAGTTGCGGAAAGCATCCCACACAGAAACCTTTGGCTGTACTTTCACGCCTGATTCTTGCCAGTACCAGACCCGGTGCTTGGATTCTGGACCCGTTTAGCGGCAGTGCTACCACCGGGATTGCTGCCAATTTGCTTGAACGTCGTTATCTTGGGTTGGAAATTGAGGAAGAGTTTTTGTGGTTAGGTAAAGCACGGCGGGAAGAAATTGATAGTTTTGATATTCGCAACTCTTATGTTGCCAGACTTGTAAAGTCGGGCGTTATTCCTTTGCCAAATGCTTCAATAGTTAATGAGGATAGCGAGGTATATAATGGTGTCCCCTGGTAAGAGTATCAGCTGGTTTTTTATTGTATTAAATGTAGATTCTTTGTAAATTTGTAGAAATCATTTTTACAAACCTCGATTAAACCTTTCTATGAAAATATCACATCGTTTGCTGGCCGGTTGTGTCGTGTCGGCTTTGTGCTGTCCTTTGTTTACTGTGTTTGCCAACAACTCTGAGAAAAAGGGTACTTTGTTTGAATATCTTTCCAAAAAGGACAAGCCTGAAAATATCAATATAAACTTGAGTCTCCGTTCCTGCGTGGCTATGCCTTTTAACGATGGTAAGGCTGACGAACTGACGTTCAATATGGATTATGTCATGTTGGGTATTCATGGAAACGTGACGGACAAGCTGTCGTATCGTTTTTTGCAACGTTTCAATAAGACTTCGGACTATGAAAACCTCGAATCGCTTGCCAATGCCATCGACTATGCGTTTCTGAAATATTGGATAACTCCCAAGATGTCGGTTACGGCAGGAAAACAGGCGCTCTTTTTCGGTGGCTTTGAGTATGATTATTCCCGTCTGGAAATCTATGAATACAGCGGGATGGGGGATGATATTTCAAGCAGCGTGACGGGTGTGAACATGCACTATCATTTCCGGCCGAATCAGGAAGTGGCCTGGCAGATAGCCAATAACCGAAGTTCGACGATGGAAGAGACGTATGGCGTACTTCCCGACAATATAGAGAAACCGTTTGCTCCGTTGCAGTATTCACTGATGTGGAACGGGCGGTTTGCCGACGATTTTGTTTCTTTCCGCTATGCCGCTACGGCGAGTGAACAGGCGCGCGGACGGTGGGGCGTGATGCTTACCGGCGGACAGTTGTTCGATTGGGGGAAATGTAATGTATATGTCGACGTGCTTTACAATCGGGCTGCACTTGACGGTATGGGAACGTTGCGGCGAATGGGAGTGGATGAAGCCGGAAATCCGTTGAACAGGGCAGTGCAGAATGTGGAATACCTTACCTGCATTTCCGAACTGAACTATCGTTTCCATTCGAAATGGAACGCTTTCGTGAAGGGATATTATGACCGGGCTTCCGTCTATGAGGATAATGGTCCGTTTCAGTCCGGCACATGGCTTTCGGCGTGGGGTTATCAGGGAGGAATAGAGTTTTATCCGATGACCGACGATAATCTGCATATCTTTGCGAATGCCCTTGGCAAGACTTTCCGGGAAGTGGATATCCCTTCCGTGGCCGTACCTGCCGACCGTTTTCGCGTATCAGTCGGATTTATCTATCGCATACCGGTGTTATAATAACCGGAATACAATAAAAACAGAAAAGACTACGGAATCCCGTAGTCTTTTCTGCTTTTATATGCCTTGTTCTGGAGTTTATACAATTCCCTTTCCGTGGCAGTTCTTGTATTTCTTGCCGCTTCCGCAAGGACATGGGTCATTACGTCCCACTTTCGGGTCTGCCTTTACCGGTTCTACCACATGGCGTTGGCCTTGCGGAGAACGTGCAGCCTGGCGTTGTGCATCCTGTCCCGGATATTCTTCCTTGTGGGCAGTGTACTTGCTGTAGTCCTGCTTGCGTTCAGGCATTGCCGGTTGAACAGGAATCGGCGACGGCATCGGCGGTGTGATAGACACGTTGCCTGCCTGGTGCTGCGGTGCCTGTTGCGGAGCCTGCTGTGGCTGTTGTGGGGCAGCCGGAACTACCTGTACAGGAATAATGCCTCGCATAAGGATAGAAACAGCCTTGGCGTTCATTGTGTTGAGCATTGTCTTGAACAGGTTGAACGATTCAATCTTGTAGATCAACAGCGGATCTTTCTGTTCGTAGCTTGCATTCTGTACAGACTGACGGAGTTGGTCGAGTTCACGGAGGTGTTCCTTCCATGCTTCGTCAATCGACATAAGCAGGATAGCTTTCTGCCAAGCCTTGGCAATGTTCGTACAGTTGCTGTTGTAGGATTCTTCCAAGTCAACAGTGATGCCGTAGACACGTTTTCCGTCGGCCACCGGAACACGGATAAGGCCTTTGCCACCGCGGTTTTCCACGATGTCCTTGATAATCGGCATTGCCACTTCCGCCATCTTCTCGCTCTTGCGCTTGAATGTTTCGACAGCGGCGTCGAAAATTGCCTGTGTCTGCTTTTCGGCAGAGAGTTTCTTGTATTCTTCTTCGTTGAACGGCAGTTCGATGGCAAGAGTCTTGAGGATATCCATCTTCAGTTCCTCATAGTCGGCCTGTCCGCCGTAAGAGTTGACGATGTTTTCAATCGTATCGTAAATCATGTTCATGATATCGATACCGATACGTTCGCCCATCAACGCGTGGTGGCGGCGTGAGTAGATAACCTTACGCTGTGCATTCATCACGTCGTCGTATTCCAACAGACGCTTACGGATACCGAAGTTGTTTTCTTCCACACGTTTCTGTGCGTTTTCGATGGACTTCGTTACCATGCCGTGTTCGATAGGTTCGCCTTCTTTCAGTCCGAGGTGGTCAAGCATCTTCACTACGCGGTCGGTAGCGAACAGACGCATAACCGTATCTTCAAATGAAACGAAGAACAGAGAAGAACCCGGGTCGCCCTGACGTCCGGCACGACCGCGAAGCTGACGGTCGACACGGCGTGATTCGTGGCGTTCGGTACCGATGATGGCCAAACCGCCTGCGTCCTTCACTTCCTGTGTCAGCTTGATGTCCGTACCACGACCTGCCATGTTGGTAGCGATTGTCACTACTCCCTTCTGGCCGGCGTGTGCCACGATTTCAGCTTCCTTCTGGTGGAGTTTTGCATTCAATACGTTGTGTGGAATGTGGCGCATGGTCAGCATTCGGCTGAGCAATTCGGAAATGTCGACAGATGTTGTACCGACAAGTACCGGACGGCCTGCCTTCACCATCTTTTCCACTTCTTCGATAACGGCGTTGTATTTTTCCTTCTTTGTCTTGTATACGCGGTCGTTCATGTCGACACGCTGTACCTTACGGTTGGTCGGGATGTTTACAACGTCGAGTTTATAGATATCCCAGAATTCGCCTGCTTCCGTTTCTGCCGTACCGGTCATACCTGAAAGTTTGTGGTACATACGGAAGTAGTTCTGGAGCGTAATGGTTGCAAATGTCTGTGTAGCGGCTTCTACCTTTACACCTTCCTTCGCTTCGATAGCCTGGTGCAGACCGTCGCTGTAGCGGCGACCTTCCATGATACGGCCTGTCTGCTCGTCAACAATCTTTATTTTGTTGTCGTCGATAACGTATTCCACATCGCGGTCGAAAAGCGTATAGGCTTTCAGCAATTGGTTGACTGTGTGGACACGTTCTGCCTTGACAGCGTAGTTCTGCATGAGGGCGTCTTTCTTTTCCTGTTTTTCTTCGGCTGAAAGCTGTTCGTTTTCAAGAGCCGAAAGCTGGCTTGCAATGTCAGGAAGCACGAAGAATTCAGGGTCGTCGCTGGAACCTGTCAGCACGTCGATACCTTTGTCGGTCAATTCGATGCTGCGGTTCTTTTCGTCGATGACGAAGTAGAGCGGGTCGGTTACGGTCGGCATTTCGCGGTTGTTGTCCTGCATGTAGTAGGCTTCCGTTTCAAGCATAAGCGGCTTGATACCTTCCTGGCTCAAATATTTGATGAGCGGACCGTATTTCGGCAGACCTTTGTAGGAACGGAACAGAAGCAATGCTCCTTCTTTGCGTTTTTCCTTGTCGTCCGAAGCGATGAGGTCCTTGGCTTGTGCCAAAATAGTTGTAACGAGTTTTTTCTGTGCGTTTACAACCTTTTCCACGTTCGGCTTGAACTGCATGAACATCTGGTCGTCGCCTTTTGGCACCGGACCGGAAATGATAAGCGGTGTACGTGCGTCGTCGATAAGCACGGAGTCGACTTCATCGACGATGGCAAAGTTGTGGGCACGCTGAACGAGGTCGTCGGGCGATGTTGCCATGTTGTCGCGGAGGTAGTCGAAACCGAATTCGTTGTTCGTACCGAAAGTGATGTCGGCATTGTAGGCATCGCGACGGGCCTGTGTGCTCGGCTGATGCTTGTCGATACAGTCAACGGAAAGTCCGTGGAACATGTAGAGCGGGCCCATCCATTCCGAGTCACGTTTTGACAGGTAGTCGTTGACGGTCACCATGTGCACACCGTTTCCTGTCAATGCGTTAAGGAATACCGGAAGAGTAGCCACAAGAGTCTTACCTTCGCCGGTTGCCATTTCGGCAATCTTGCCGTGGTGGAGTGCGATACCACCGATGAGCTGTACATCGTAGTGTACCATGTCCCAGGTCACTTCGTTACCGCCGGCCATCCAGTGGTTCTGATAGATGGCCTTGTCGCCTTCGATACGGATGAAGTCCTTGCCTTTGGCAGCGAGTTCGCGGTCGAAGTCGGTAGCTGTCACTTCGATGAATTCGTTTTCTTTGAAACGGCGGGCTGTTTCGCGTACGCAGGCGAACACTTCCGGAAGGTTCTTGTCCAGTTCCTTTTCAAGAATATCGAGGATTTCTTTCTCGATATTGTCGATTTTGTCCCAAAGGGGTTCGCGCTTGTCGTATTCCAATGCTTCGATTTCCTTTTTCAAGGAGTCGATTTCCGCACGTTTTTCAGCTGTGCTTTGTTTCAGTGCAGCCCGGATGTTTGTGATTTTCTCGCGGAGTTCGTCGTTCGACAGATTGGCGAGAGTAGGGTAGATGGCATTAATCTTGTCGACAATCGGTTGAATTTCACGAAGGTCGCGCTGAGATTTGTTGCCAAACATTTTTTTCAGGAAGTCGTTAAATCCCATAATATTTGATTTTTTATTTTTTCAAGAATTGATAATAAGATTGAATGATTCGCATCACGCCGAGGCGTGTGTTTTGTCCGTTCCCTTTTGGATTAAAGGGAAAGCGGTACCCTTGCGGCTGCATTGGGCGAGCGGATGCGTAATATTCTTGAAACGGTCGGAGCCAGGAGTGTAGCGTCGACCGGTATTGTGATTTTCTCGGCGGTGATATTGGGCGCCATGATGAACATCGGTGCGGCAAAAGCATTGTTGCGCACGTATTTGGTTTGGTTTTCCGATGTTTCGTTCACGTCGTCGTTCACCGACCATCCTGGAGTAATTTCTATATAAACGTCACCTGCGGTCTGGGCATAAACCGTATGGTTCAGCTTGACCAGCGCATCGTTGACCGGATTGTTGAGGATTTCGTCGAAAGTATAGGCTTTGCTGATACCCGACATGCGGCGCAGGAAGTCGCCCGACTTTTCGCGAAGTTCTTCGATAGGTATGTTCTTTTCCTTGGCGAGCTTGTCGTTGAGGAAAAATTGTTCGTTGTAGTAGCCGTTCACCCAGTTTCCGTTGCCGTAAATCGCCATCAGGTACATGTTGAGCAGCGAAACGGCGCGTTTTGGTGAAAACTCGCCTGTCGGAATATTGAAACGGGGTTCTGTAGCGTAAGTATTGTCGAAATAGCCTGTCGACGAAACAAAGATAAAGGCGTTGCGTCCGACAGCCTTGTCGATGGATGCAAAAAGTTTAGCCAACTCGCGGTCGAGGCGCAGGTACTTGTCCTGCAATTCGATACGGTTGTCGCTGTCAATAGCGTAGCTGTAAGGCTCAGCCGTATAGGCCACGTTTATCATGTCGACAGCCGCACGTCGTCCGAGGCGCAGCTCCTCGATGCAGCTGATAGCCACAGAGGTTACTTCTTCGTTGACAAGTGCCGACTTTTTGAATTTCTGATATCTGTTTTCTCCGTCGAATGTATATTTGAACGGATAGAATGTGCGATGGAGAGCAATGTCGCGGTACTCTTCGGTTTTCAGCAGCGGAGTCCATTTCAGCGTGTCGATGCGTGACGACAGCTGACGGATGAAGTTGCGGTTCTGTACCGCAGCCGGAAACTCCTTGTAGAAAGTGCTGGAAGCCCATTTCCCGTTGTCGTCATTAATCCAGAATGCACCGTTGGCGGCATGGCCGGCAATGATGATGGCCTGTTGGGCATCGGGTGCAACGGAATAGACATAGCCGATGCCGTTGTTGTCCATTCTTACCTCGTCGCTGATGGTTGAAACCTTCAGCGCCATAGGCGAATAGGTGGCGTCGGTAGTATTGCCGATATATTTCGGGTCGTGGAGCGTTTCCTCGATTTTTCCGTCTTTGTAGAGAGTTGCGCCGCTGATTCCGTTGATGTTCGGCGTTGTGCCTGTGTAAAGGATTGCCGATGCCGAAACCTTGTCGAGCGAGCTGACATTGAATACGGCGTTTTCGATATATACGCCTTCACGCATCAGGCGCTTGAATCCGTCGTTACCGAATTTGTCCTGAAGCAGTTCGAGGTAGTCGTTGCGAAGCTGGTCGATAGTAATGCCGACAATGAGAGTAGGTCGCTCGTTGTTGCTCTGCGACAGGGCAGAGATGGCAACCAGCGAGAAAATCATTGAGGTAATGAGTCGGTTTACTTGTTCCTTTTTTCGCATCTTTTATAGATTATCAAATAGTTAGCCGAGCGTAGAATCGTGCAGAGCATCAGCGGGAAAAATGCCGCATTTGCCGTTTGCGGATTCAGCCACCAGGTGGCAAGCAGGACTAAAACGACTGCAAAGTTAATAAAATGGTAGGAATATAGCCACTTTCGGCAAGAATTTATCCAAATTGTTATAGATGCTATAAAACATAAAGGATTCAGCCAGTAGCCCAAATAGTTGGGGGAAGTGGCTTCGTGCACGGAAACGAAGATGAGGAAAAATAACAGGCATCCGGTTAATCCTGTGATTGTGAACCATATAAAGTCAATCCAACGGGTGACTTTTTTCCGGCGTTGGTCGTGGATGCTGACGAGCAGGAAGATGGCCAGGAGCAGCCAGGAAAGGAAAAGCGGAGTCATGTACCACGGTGTCGGCGGCAGAACCGGCGACTCGCTTCCGTTGTAAAGCACGTTGGTGGCAGCTACGAGCGGCACAGTGTTGCCGTTGGCGTCGGTGTAGGTGGCACCTTCGAAGGCTGTCATCAGATAGATTGGGGCAAACATCTGCTTGCGGGCATCAAGACGATAGTCGATGCCGGAGCCGAGAGCCAGGTCAATGCCGAACTGATACCACGGATAGTTGGGGCTGTACTGGCACATGATGTCGCGGAACGTCAGTGTCGTGTCGGCAGGAACGGGATAGTTGATTCCTCCCACGGCTTCTTCTACCAGGTCGCGTGGACGGGTGGCGCAGTTGTCGAGCACGTAGTTGTAGCGATATTCGCGGTTTTCCGGCAGCGCGAGATATTCCAGTTTTTCATACAGGGCGCGAGCCTGGTTGTTGTCAATGTTCAGCACCTGTTCCACTACCTTGGAATTTCGTTGGATGTATTCCGGCATGAAATAGACAAACGGATAGCTTCCGAGTGCATAGTCGGTTTCGCCTTTGACAAAGCGGTATATGAAGTTCGGCTTGTTGAATGAAAACATTCCAAAATTGTAGGCCATGTCTCTGTCACCGTTCTGTATGCGGATAGCGGTGTGTCCGTAGAGGGCATATACCTGTTGTCCCGGGTAGCAGGTGATGATGCTTACACGGAAGGTGGAATCATTGAAAATCTGCGCTTTGGCGGCAAACGTAGCGACAAAAGCAAGCAGCAGTGCAATCAAATATCGTTGTTTCATACGTAGTCAGTTCTTTTTTCGGCTTCAAAAGTAGCGGAATATTTTGTATCAGCCAATTTCCTGTACGAAAAACCCTAAAAAAACAATGTCCGGCCATCGGGTGACGGTCGGACATTGTCTTTTTTACTGGGCTTTTTTATTAAAAATAATAGGGTTGCTGTTTCGGATAGATGAGCATGCCGGTCATAACCTCGTTGGCAGTTTGTTTGCCTTTTGAAATGGTGATGATGGCGTAGCACATGTTTGTAACTGACGACGGTCCGTTGGCTGTCACGATATTGTCTTCTGTCACGCAGCGGGCGTCTTCCATTTTTGCACCTGTGCAGAGTTTTTCAAATCCCGGATAGCAAGTGGCGCGTTTGCCTTCAATCAGTCCGAGCTGTCCCAATACGACGGCAGGCGATGCGCAGATGGCTGCAATTTTGCCTTTCTTTGCATTTTGGGCTTTCAAAAGTTCCTGCAACGGCTGGCAGTTATGGAGATTTTCAGCTCCCGGCATACCGCCCGGCAGAATGAGCCATTCGGCATTGTCGAGGGTAACGTCCTGCAGAAGGGCGTCGGCCTTGATTGTTACATTGTGGGCTCCGGTTACTTCATGAGTGTCTTTCACAGAAACGGTTGTTACGTCCATGCCTGCACGGCGAAGAATGTCAACTGTTCCAATCGCTTCAATTTCTTCGAATCCGTCAGCGAAAAATACGTAAGTTTTGTTCATAGTTCGATAATTTTTTGAAATAAGTATATTCTTGTTTGTTTGAATTTATCGTAAATATATCAATAATTCTTTACGTGACAAATTTTGTAGGGATAAAATTCGGTTTTTTTCATATATTTGTAACATATAGGATGCGGCTCGGCATAGTCAAATTTGAAAACTCGTTTTCATTTGCCTCTGCTCTCGCCTTTCGCTATATTTGTAGAATATAGGATGC